>Ga0308400_1000623_pt1 | contig 13053 bp, 15 predicted proteins | sample HotsprSampOS1265_FD_203451 | JGI IMG/M metagenome (GOLD analysis project Ga0308400, IMG submission 203451) | Hot spring phototrophic mat microbial communities from Octopus Spring, Yellowstone National Park, Wyoming, United States - 20060914_OS12-65 ...
GGCCATACACTCAAAGGATCTGCGCGACAATTTGGCTTTGCTGAGATGGCTGACTGCGGTACTGAGCTAATGATGCTTGCATCGAGCGGTGCATGGGATGCAGTGTCGGAAACAATCGTGCACATCAACGCCATGTTGGAAACTCTCGAATCTCACCTCCGCGCCAGCGGCATGACTCTTCCAGACTGTAGTACAACCAACTTGTAGGAGTCAACACATGGTTCGACTGATGGGTATGATCGCCATCGGATTCGCGTCCGTACTTGCACAGGTAAGAGTCGCCGTCCTACCGATTAAAAATCTCGATGGTAATATGCAGTTGCTCACATATAGTTATGCAATCGCCGATAGTCTCCGTGCACACCTTTTCGCCCATCCCGAACATGGGCGACAGTTTGTCGTCATTCCTGCTGATTCAATGGAGCAAGCGTTGGCAGAATTTAATCTGGACCCGAATTCCCCACAATTTGAGTCCGACATCTGGCGTGCGGTTGCGAAGCTCAACTGTTCACGTGCAATCACAGGCTCGTTCGAAATCACCGGTGGACGAATGGTGCTGAACCTCTATGCGTACGATGTCACAACAAAACTCGCTGACCAAACCCACGCTGCACGAAACCTGTTCAAAGCTCCTGAGCACATTTTCGACGTCATCCCACTTGCAGTCAAGAAACTTGTTCCGGCACTGAAGTAGAGGGTGCCTTGCCCATTCGCTCACGGATCTTCCGTTGGCGGCGCATGTTAAAGAACTCGACGCCTACCGAGAACCCCATCGCTGTGTACACATAGCCACGGCTGACCTCAACACCGACACCATCGAGCACGAGCACAAACCCTACCATCAAAAGAAACGCCAATGCAAGCATTACCAACGTTGGGTGGCAGTGCAAGTATGCTGCAATCGCATTGCTACTGGCAACCATCACAATCATCGCAGCAACATTAGCAGCTATCATTACCGAAAGGTGTTGCGAAAGACCCACTGCTGTAATAACTGAATCGAGCGAGAATACAACGTCCAGCACGACAATCTGTGAAAGCGCAGAGGTAAATGAGACGACACGTTGTACGCTCTGCTCACTTACATCAAGTCCCTCAACCCGATGGTGAATCTCCCGCGTCGCCTTCGCAAGGAGAAAGAGCCCACCTCCGAAGAGTATGATGTCCCGACCGCTGATCGGATGTCCGAACACAACAACGAGCGGTGCAGTCAAACCAGCTATCCACGTAATACCCAATAGCAACCCAATTCGAAAGACCAACGCTAAACCAAGTCCAAGATGCCGTGCCAACTGGCGTCGGTGGTCGGGTACACGTTCGGTGACGAGGCTGACGAAGATGATGTTATCAATTCCAAGGACGATCTCGAGTGTCGTCAGCGTCAGAAAACCGATGATGAGCTCGAGCATAGTTTCTGCCCTAAACGTTTGGGGTCAATTCCTCAACGCCGTTCACAAGAGTAGTAATTTCGCTACACTTATAGTCGCATTGAAACGAATTGTATGCTTCCCTATTTGCCACCGACAGAGAACTTTTTAGGCATCCCCCCCGAGCACAGTACAGAGAACGCAGCGATCACGATCCAACCGATCCCCCTTGAAAAAACAACAAGCTATGGCAAAGGTACCAAGGATGGACCACGCGAGATTCTTAAGGCCAGCCATTATGTCGAGTTTTACGACGATGAATTCGATGGCGAACTCTGCTTTCAACGAGGCATTGCAACACTCAAGCCGCTCCCGCTCAAAAAGCTGACGCTCGAGGAATCGCTCACACTCATCGAAGCAAGCACAACAGCACTTCTGCAGACCGGAACATTCTGTGTAGCTCTCGGAGGCGAACATACAATCACAGCTCCTATAGTCCGCGCACATCTGCAGAAGTACCAGAACATCTCGATTCTGCAATTCGATGCACATGCGGATTTGCGCAGCGAATACGAAGGAACGCCTTATTCTCATGCGTGTGTGATGGCACGTATTGCCGAGTTTCTCGAACCATCCCGAATAACGCAAGTTGGTATTCGTGCCCTTTCGATCGAGGAAGCTCGGTTCATTCGTCGCTCCGGTATACGCACCTTCTTTGCACACCACATTCGTCGAGGAGATCCTTCATGGATGGATCACGTCATCGATGGCCTCGGCGAACAGGTTTACATCACATTTGATCTAGATGCACTTGACCCGAGTATCATGCCTGCAACGGGAACGCCGGAACCTGAAGGTCTCACATATTCGGAATGTGTTGCTCTGGCCAAGCGCCTTGTTGAAAGCGGACGTCGCATTATCGGCCTCGACGTCGTCGAGCTTGCGCCGATCAAGAAGCTCCATCACCCCAACTTGACAGCAGCACGATTAGTGTATAAACTCCTCAACATCGCATTTGCCTATGAGAAACCTCGACGAGGAAAACGAGCTCCGCGAGCTGGTTGAAACACTCGATAGCGAAAGATCTACACCATCACGAGCAACGATTGATGCATTTGCCGAGCAGTTTCTCTCCGCATTGGAACGTGGGCACATTCGTGCAGCCTCACCCAATGGTGATCAGTGGATAGTCCATCCCTGGGTTAAGCGTGGCATCATCCTTCTCTTTCGGTATGGCGTACTCCATCCACAACCATTTGGTGGCGAAGTTTTCTACGATAAGCATACGTTGCCCCCCCGTCGTCTCTGGCTCAGCGATCGAGTGCGTCTGGTCCCAGGAGGATCAGCAATCAGACGCGGTGCATTCGTTGCACCGGGGGTCATCTGCATGCCTCCGATGTACATCAATATCGGTGCATACGTAGGTGAACACACAATGGTGGATTCCCACGCACTCATTGGAACGTGTGCCCAAATCGGCGCGCGCGTTCATATCAGTGCAGCGACACAAATCGGGGGTGTCCTGGAACCAGCGCAAGCGCAGCCAGTGATAATCGAGGATGATGCCTTCATCGGTGGGAACGTCGGTATCTACGAAGGCGTGCTTGTTCGTTCACGAGCGGTCATCGCCGCAGGAGTAATCTTAACAGCATCAGTTCCCGTGTACGACCTCGTCCATGAGCGTATCCTCCGTGCAACGAGTGATCTTCCGTTGGAAATCCCCGCCGGTGCCGTCGTCGTACCAGGCACCAGACAGCTTAGAGATTCGTCCTTTAGTCGCAAGCATAGCCTCCAAGCTGCATGCGCGCTTATCGTCAAGTATCGCGATGAACGGACAGACGCTAAAACAGCACTTGAGGCGACGCTCCGAATGTAAATCCCAATCCCGTTCATTCTATGTCTCTTCATAGCAACATAACCAAAGTCCGACGTTACGTCCCTCTTGCACACTACATCACCGCCATGTTGATGCTCGGTGCAGCAGCCGTCGCGGGCGAGAATACCCAGGTGTGGTTCATCGTCGCTGCAGTGCTGTCGGTTGCTGCTGGTCTTGGCTTCTACGCATTTATGCGACATGTCGAACGGAAACTTGGTAAGCAGTGAGTCTTCCAGTTCGTCCTGCGCTGCGCCGAGAGCTTCGGATCGTTGCCGATGGAAAGAATGGAATGCTCCGATTCGACGACCCCTACGGCTACGTCCGTCCTGATCTTGAGTTCGAGCCAGAATTCGCCGCGCTGTTCGACCTCCTTGATGGGAGCCTCACGATTGGTGGATTACTCGATTTACTCCGCACTCGATTCGATTCGAGTATCAGTATGTCACATGTTCGCCAGCTTCTGAAATGGTTCGATGAAGAGCTCCTACTCGATAGCCCACAATTTGCGAGTGCTCAACGTTTCTTTGCTCGCGATGCGATAGATGCTGTCTGCGCCGGGAGTGTTTACCCTGCTGATCCCGCAGCTCTCAAGACGTACCTCGACGGCATACTCGACTCAGTGCCAGCAACTGCATATCCCCAACATGCACGTGCAGCGTTCATCCCTCACATTGACTTCCGTGTTGCAGGTCAACATTACGCTTACCCTTTCAATGCACTCCGGAGGTCCGAATTTGATCTCATCATACACATCGGCACATCCCATTACGGATGGCAGGATCGCTTTTTACTAACAACCAAAGATTTCATCACTCCACTTGGGCGCATCAAGACTAATCGCCAGCTCGTCGAAGCACTGCGCCAAAAAGTTGGATTACCACTTACGTACAACGATCTTGCCTACCAACCTGAGCACGCACTCGAATTACATCACGTGTTTATCCAACATCTCTTTCCTGATCGTGAATACACCGTTTTGCCTATCCTGGTGACCTCATTCCATGACTATGTGCATCGTTCGGAGTATCCAATCAGCGATGCAAAATTTTCAGCGTTTTGTAACGCGTTGAGTGAGGTCGTCCGCGAGAGTGGACGTCAACCACTCATTCTTATCAGCGGTGATCTTGCGCATATTGGACGGCGGTTTGGTGACCACTGGGACGCAGTACCAATGCTCGACCGTCTCCGGGGTGAGGATTATGAGATTCTTAACGCCATCGCGTGCGGTAGCAGCAGACAACTATTTACTCTCATTGCACAGAGTGGTGACGCACGTCGTATCTGCGGATTCCCTCCTGCGTTGACCTTTCTCGAAGCTTTTGCTCCTGGCAAAGGCCTTATGCTCGACTACGGACAATGGAACGATCTCGAGACAAAATCAGCCGTGAGCTTCGGGAGTATCGTGTGGTATTAGCGATCGTGGTCATCGTCGTCGAGTTGTGTTCCCCGAAGGAGTGACCCGAGCATATCCTTATAGGCAACGCCAGCAGTGCGTTCTTCTTTCGCAATCTTCGAGCAATGATGGAGTGCCTCGAGGATAAATTCCATTGCAACTGCTCGGACAGACCGATCATCGGTATCAGGTGCGATGTAGCGCCGAGCTATGTGCTCCAATTCAGGGATAGTAGCCAGTCGTGCGTAGTACTCTTTGGTCGGGAGTTCATCGTCCAGTTCGACTGTGTTCCCTTGTTCGAAGAAGGCTATAATTGGAGCATAGACGTCGGGTTCACCGCTGCGGAGTTTTGCCAGTGGATCAGGTGCATAGCGGAGGAAGAGCTCACGTGTTGCTTTCCCGACAAGAGCTTTCGCAACCTTGAGCACTCCTTCTTGTTCTCCCTCGAAGACCAATTCAATTTTACCCGTGATCGCCGGTAAGGCTCGCTGAAAATCAAGGATGCGGACACACGCACTCCCCTCATTTACGAGAAAAGCACGTCGCTCTGCGTTCGACACAAGCAGTTCCATCAGTGCAATCGTCATTCGCGCCGACACCCCGGAGGATTGATCAACGTATTCACTTTGACGTGCAACAAAACCGACCATCTCGACGAGCTCTTGCACAAACCGTGGCACAACGACGCTAATGGAACGTTCAATCCAGGCATTTTCGCGAGTGATTGCAATAGCGTCCTCGAGCGTGCGTGGGTAGTGGGTCAAAATTTGCGACTCGATACGATCCTTGAGCGGAGTGATGATGCGACCACGGCTGGTGTAATCTTCGGGGTTTGCAGTAAAGACCATCAGCACATCGAGGGGCAAACGAACAGTAAAGCCACGGATTTGAACATCACGTTCCTGCAAAATGTTGAACAGTGCCACTTGAATTCGCGGTTGCAAGTCCGGTAGCTCGTTGATAGCGAAGATTCCCCGATTGGTGCGTGGAATGATACCAAAGTGCATCGCGCCTTCATCGGAGTAGGATAGGCGTCGCACCGCTGCTTTGATTGGGTCAATATCGCCGATTAAATCCGCAACGGTGACGTCAGGCGTTGCGAGTTTTTCTCCATAACGCTCGGATCGGTGGATCCACTCGATGGGCGTCGCATCGCCCTCGGCAGCAATTCGATCGCGTGCATAGCGTGAAAGTGGTTGGAGTGGATCGTCGTTGACCTCGGAGCCAGCAACAATGGGGATATATTCATCAAGTAGCGTAACGAGCGCACGAGCGATACGTGTTTTCGCTTGACCTCGTAGTCCGAGCAGCAGGATATCATGTTGAGCCAGCAATGCGTTAACTAGTTCAGGGATGACCGTATCATCAAATCCGATGATGCCCGGAAATAACTTCTCGCGATTGCGAATCTTCTCGAGAAGGTTAGTGCGAATTTCTTCCTTGACTGAACGTGGCTGATAACCGTAAGCTTTGAGCTCACCGAGTGTCGAAATCGTCGGTTTCATTGTGTCATCAAACGATGATAACTTCTTCTTCAAGCTCGATACCAAATCGCGTGCGCACTGCATCCTTGATTTCCGAAGCAAGACGAACGACCTCGTCTCCGTGTGCAGAGCCCCAGTTGACAAGCACGAGTGCATGGCGATCATAAACACCGACATCCCCACGTCGCACTCCTTTGTAACCACATTGTTCGATAAGCCACCCTGCCGACAATTTCACTGCGCCATTGGATGGATATTGCGGCATCGTTGGGTATTGCGATGAGAGCATTGAAGCAACATCAAATGGGACGATTGGGTTTTTGAAAAAGCTCCCTGCAGATCCAAGTTCTGGTGGTGGTAACTTTCTCTTCCGTAGTTGCACAACATGCACAAAGACATCTTCGATGGTTGGTTTGGCAACACCTGCCAATGACTGAGCAAGCTCGGGATAGACAATGGCCGCGCTCTCTTGTTTTGCGAGGCGAATGCCCACTGCTGTTACGAGGAATTTTCCGGCCAGCTCACCTTTGAATATTGAGTCTCGGTAGCCGAATTGGCATTCAACGGCAGAGAATTTGCGTGGCTTACCGCTTGAGAGATCCACACCCTCGACCCACTGGCATACATCCGAAAGTTGCTGTCCATACGCACCGATATTTTGAATCGGTGCTGCGCCCGCCGTCCCAGGAATGAGCGCTAATGCTTCGATGCCTGCCCAGCCATGCGCCACTGCCCACGTCACACAGGAATGCCAATTCTCGCCTGCACCAATTCGGACAGTTACTGTCGATTGTGTTTCTTCCACAATTTGTCGCCCGTAAATCTCAACGTGTGCTACCACCTCGATGGGACGAGTCACAAGAATGTTACTGCCACCGCCAAGCACGAACACATCCTGGGCATTAGGTGCTACATGCTCAGCAAAGTCAATTGCATCCTGCTCGGAACATATTCGGTAAAATCTTCGTGCAACTGCGCCTCGTGTACGGAACGTCGTCAGTGGTTGAAGGTCAACGTTTTGCTCGAATCTCATGGGAACATGCTGAGGAGATTTCCAATGACTCCACTGGACACAAGACGGGGAACATCGTAGATGCCAGCTGGCGCGATAGAGAGAACGAACACAATCATTGCAAGAATACCAATAGCCATACGCCTACGATCAAGTGGCATTGGGTCATCAATGGGGGGATGAGCGATGCCGAAAACGAACCGTCCTAACAATGCCCATAGCAACCAACCTGACCAACCCGCAAATGCCCAGGGCGCATTGGTTGCAACCCAATCAAGCGGACCAAGGAGTAAATCTTGGAGCAGCACCAGGAACCGATCAGGATGGTCACCATGGAGCAACAACCGAAAACTGTCGAGGATTGGACCTACCCCGACAAGCGCCATGACGATAACAACCCATCGCCCAATGCGATGCTGCCATTTTCCAACCATTGCGTAGAGTACATGCCCACCATCGAGTTGACCAATCGGAAGTAAGTTGAGCGCTGTGACGAATAGACCGAACCACCCGACGCAGAGGAAGGGATAATGGTACACTTCATTCATCGGAGGTATAAAGGCATCTGGAGGTGCAAACAACATACGCATCAGAGAAAAAAGAAGTGTGTCTCCAAACCTCAAGCCATAGGATGGGATGTGGTCAAGCGCTCGATATTCCGGATGGATCGTGTATAAATACTCCCGACCGGGTAGCGTGGCAAATCCAATTGCAAGGATGACAAGACACACTGCAAACCCTGCCAACGGTCCTGCTACACCGATATCAAACAGTGCTCGTCTGGACCGAATCGGTGAGCGAGTACGGATAAGTGCACCGAGCGTTCCAAACGGCATAAGCCATGGTAGGGGCATTGGAATGTAGTATGGCAGCGTCGCAGCTACACCGTGTACGCGTGCGGCAACATAATGCCCAAATTCATGAGCAGAAATGAAAAGCATGAGAAGCACTGCGTAGGTCACCCCAGCACCCCAATTCTCCACTGCGGTAAAATCTCGACCAGCCCATGCTGTACCCGCCATGAGCGTCGATGCAAACGTGAGGAGAAACAAGATGCCATGGAGTACGTAGCGTTGGCGCACGCGTGGTGGTGCAGCCGTTTCAAGGGAAATCCGCGTATAACCCATTACTCTTCGTTTCGATGGTGGGGTTGTTCAGGTCGCATGAGCGGAAAGAGGATCACGTCGCGAATCGAAGCGGCGCCGGTCATGAGCATCGCCAAACGGTCAATTCCTATTCCTAAACCAGCAGTTGGCGGCATACCAATTTCGAGTGCGGTGAGGAAATCTTCGTCGAGCTCCATTGCTTCATCGTCACCACGTGCGCGCAGACGTGCTTGCTCCTGGAATCGCTGTCGTTGATCGCGTGGATCGTTGAGCTCACTGAATGCATTGGCAATCTCCATTCCACCAATGAAGAGCTCAAAGCGCTCAACAAGCGACGGATGGCTCCGATGCCGTTTCGCCAATGGTGACATCTCGACAGGATAATCAATCACGAACGTAGGCTCGATGAGTTTTGGCTGAACAAGTCTGCTGAAGAGCTCATCGATCATCTTTGGTCGGGTGGCGGCTTCTGGCAGCTCAATACCATATCGTGTACAAAGCGCGGCTAATGCGTGATCAGATTGCTCCTCGATGCGTTCACCGGTTACATCTGCAAGTGCATCGAACAGGCTGACACGGCGAAACGGTCGCTCCAGCGGAATGTGCATACCGTTGGCGCCAAGCAGTGCCGATATCCCACGTACGTGCGTCGTTACCGTCACCACGAGATCTTCGGTCATCTCCATCATCCAGTTGTAATCTTTGTACGCAACGTAGATCTCCAGCGCGGTGAACTCAGGGTTATGCATTCGGTCAATGCCTTCGTTGCGGAAGTTTTTCGAGATCTCATACACCCCTTCGAAGCCACCGACAATGAGACGTTTGAGATAGAGTTCATCGGCAATACGGAGGTACAGGCGCATATCGAGTGCATTCAAGTGAGTCACGAACGGACGTGCACTGGCGCCACCATAGAGTGGTTGGAGGATGGGAGTTTCGACCTCGAGCCATCCACGTTGGTCGAAATATTGACGGATGGCGCTAATCATGCGACTCCGCACAATGAACGTTTGCCGCACGGTGGGATTGACGATCAAGTCAATGTACCTCCGACGGTACCGCTGCTCTTTATCGCTGAATGCATCGTGGACGATGACGTTCCCTGCTGCATCGCGTTCTTCTTTGACGATGGGGAGTGGTCGAAGTGATTTGCAGAGGAGAAGCAACTGGCGGCAGTGTACCGTTACTTCACCCGTACGTGTCCGGAATACAAAGCCACGCACCCCAACGATATCACCGATATCGAGTAAACGGATCATCTCATATTGTTCGGGCAACTCGTCTGCTTTGATGTAGCATTGAATCTTGCCCTCCGCATCTTGGATGTGGAAGAACGTCGCTTTGCCCATACGTCGGAGTGCCATGATCCGCCCAGCAATGGATACATTCGCAAGGGATGAGTGATCATCGTCGCGAAATGTTGCGAGAATCTGCTGAGAAGTGTGGGTACGGTCGAAGTGGTAGGGGTATGGCTCAATTCCGCGAGATTCTAACTCTTGGAGTTCCTCGTAGCGACGGCGTATCTGATCGTTCGTGCTATCGGTTTGCATTCACACTTGTGATGGTTTAGCTATACGGGGTACAAATATACCAGCGCCTTTTCACGGTCAATGAGCATGTCTGTCGTTCGTCATTGCCGAATGTGTACTCTTTTTGCCAGCTCTCCACTTCAAATGCGAATTGACATCGTCTGCCCAATACCTACAACGATAGAATCGTGTCTTTCGAGCGGTATCGTCGGTAGAGCCCGCAAGCAAGGACTTGTTGAAATCGTGCTCCATAACCTGCACGACTATGCTGATAACCGATTCGGTCACATTGACGATACTCCATACGGTGGTGGTGCAGGTATGGTCATTCGCTGTGAGCCAGTCTTTGCGTGCATTGAGTCATTGCAACGCGAACGCGAGTATGATGACGTCATTTACCTTACACCCGATGGGGAGCTTTTTACGCAAGATATCGCAAATCACCTTTCGTTAGCCAACAATCTCATACTGCTTGCAGGACGCTACAAAGGTGTCGATCAGCGCGTGCGCGACGCATTGATTACACGTGAACTCTCCATCGGCGACTATGTCCTCAGTGGCGGGGAGATTCCTGCTGCCGTTATAGTCGATGCTATCGTTCGTTTACTACCTGGTGTCATCAGCGATGCTGAAAGTGCGTTGGATGATTCTTTTCAGGACGGGTTACTCTCCGCTCCTGTCTATACGCGTCCAGCTGTGTTTCGTGGCATGGAAGTTCCGTCCGTTCTTCGTAGTGGTGATCATGAGGCAATCCGCCAATGGCGCTACCAGCAAGCTCTCAACCGCACCATACAACGCCGACCAGATCTGTTGAACACGCACCCGTCTAAACGATGAGCAAGATCGCTGTCGTTGCCCTTTCCGGTGGTATGGACTCACTTGTAACGCTCGCTGCGATACGTGCGGAGGGATACGAGATTGCCGCCCTTCACTTTAACTATGGCCAGCGAACCGAACAGCGCGAACTCGAAGCTTTCACGTCTATCTGTGATTACTATTCGGTGACGAAGCGGCTTGTGGTTGATGTCACTTACCTTGCCGCAATTGGCTCCAGCAGCTTGACTGATCGCTCTATCGAGGTCGAGCAGGCAAATCTCCATCGCAGCGGAATACCGTCGAGCTACGTCCCATTCCGTAATGCGAATATCATCGCAATTGCGACAAGTTGGGCTGAAGCGCTTGGTGCTACCGCAATTGGCATTGGTGCGGTTGAAGAAGACTCCAGTGGTTATCCTGACTGCAGGTTGGAGTTTTTCCGTGCGTTCGAACGAGTGATCGAACTTGGTACGAAACCAGATACCCACATAACCATCCTAACACCAGTCATTCATTACCGAAAGGTTGAGATAGTCCAGCGTGGATTCGGTCTTGGCGTTCCATTTGAGCTGAGTTGGAGCTGTTACGTCCGCAGCGATGTTGCTTGCGGCATGTGTGATTCGTGTGCCTTACGGCTCCGCGGTTTTCAAATGGCAGGAGTGGAGGATCCGATACCTTACGCCGTCAAACCACACTACGCGTAGTTCCTCGGTGCGTCACTCGATTGTTCGCTCGATCGGTACAGCGACAGAATTTCCCCATTCGGTCCATGAGCCATCGTAGTTACGTACGTTCTTAAATAATACACAAACCACGTGTGGCTTGAGCGCTCTCCAATCCGACAGTACACGATAATATCGTCATTCGTGTTGAATCCGGTATCAGCGCAGTAAATCTTCTCAAGCTCTTTCGCAGTTTTGAACGTTCCGTCACTACTGAGTGCCGTACTCCACGGAATATTCACTGCTCCAGGAATGTGACCAGCACATATCGCTGCCTCTGTAGGATAGTCTGCAGGGTGTGTTATGAGACCATCGTACTCTGCCTTTGAACGGACGTCAATAAGCTTCCCACCGCGTTTGATATGCGCGATGACGTCATCACGATAAGCGCGAATTGCGCCGTTGAACGATGGTGTTGGGTAGTCGGTCTGCGGATAGGTCGGTACTTCCCATGAAATGGGTTTGCCCTCGTTGAACCATATCGTACGGCCGTCCATTATACGACAGTGTGTATGACCAAAGTAGTTGAATACCCACAAAGCATGACATGCCCACCAATTGGATTGATCGCCATAAAAAATCACGGTCATATCCGGTGTGATTCCTAATGCGGAGCAAAGCCTTGCAAAGTCTGTTGGCGTGATGAGGTCTCGCATCACTGGATGGAGAAAGTTTGTGATCCAATCTACTTGCACTGCACCAGGTATGTGACCTGCTGCATAGAGCAAGGGATTTTCGTCTGCTTCAATGATGCGATAGTGTTCGGTATCACCGATGATCTCGACGACATCATCAGTCGAGACGATAGCATCTGCGTATGCGTATGCTTCCATTCCTTGACAATGTGAAAAGTGGTCAATCAAGCAGCAATAATTTTGTGCAGAAACGACACCACCGAACGCAAGGATGAGTCTTCGATGGCGAATTATCTGCACGGTATTGCTACTTTGTACTCGCTCAATAAGTATGCCACTTGTGCAGGGTGTTATCGAGACCGTTGATCAGCTCCCATCCGAAATCCATAACTATGTACCTGTACCAAACGGTTACGTCTACATCACCAACCTCGGCTCATGCTTTGTATGGTACTGGTCAACCACAAGCACGATTGACAGTACCTAATCTCTGGAAGACGCTTTCACCAGGTACGCTCACAATCGAGTTCAGTGCAGAGCACCCGCACACAGTTCCACCACGTTGGAACACATTACGGCTGGTATTAATTGCTGTTCGTCCTGATACGACACACGGACTTCTTGAGTGCTATAGCCTGATTCTCTTCGACTTCGACGATCCCAAGCATTCAACAGCCGTCGCTTGATGTCATTCGTAGCTATTTTCACTCTCCCCTAAGGATAATGTCAATGGCTACACCGATCGTATTGGTGACAGTCTGTAACATACGGCTTGCAGAACGACGCGTAACTTTGGTCGCTCGCGCGCTCGGGATTCTCGGGCGTGCGACTATCAATCCAGTTGGTAGCGATGTTTTATCTCATGACAATACGTACCCTGAAGGGCGATTCTACAGTCGTTCTATTGAAACCGAGTTAGCTCATTGATGTCGAGCGTAAGCGAGCTCCGGACTCGCACAATCTGGGTGCAGTGGCTCCCTCTTGCTGCGACGTGGGCAATGATGGCAGCCGAAGGTCTCATCATTCAAAGCATGCTCTCCCGACTACCGAACGCATCGGTCGAGCTTGCCGCTTTTGGAGTCGCAATCGGTATAGCCTTCATCGTTGAATCTC
>Ga0308400_1000626_pt1 | contig 12948 bp, 13 predicted proteins | sample HotsprSampOS1265_FD_203451 | JGI IMG/M metagenome (GOLD analysis project Ga0308400, IMG submission 203451) | Hot spring phototrophic mat microbial communities from Octopus Spring, Yellowstone National Park, Wyoming, United States - 20060914_OS12-65 ...
GCCTTCAGCGCCGCTTCGCGTTCAGCCCGACTGATGATCCGTAGTGGTTCGACCATCTTGATTTTCCACGGTTCGGCCCACGAACGGCGCCCAAACTGTTGCCCCATCGTCTGGGGGTAGTCCTGATCCTGCATACGTGCCTCGTCGCAATTGTTGCATACGCCGTTGTTGCCAATCTCTCACCCTAGACAATTCCAGCCGGTATCAGATGCCAGTAGGCCCGATTGAGCAACGCCTTTTCGTAGTGATAATAGGCGCTCGGCTTTGGTGGATGGGGTGGATGCGTGTAATCGAAGACCAGTTGGGTGGCCTGACCATAACCGGTCTCGAGAAAGCACATCACCTGACCCTGATACCGTTCATCACTCGGTTTGCCTTTGATTTCACCGGCAATCCGGTGGGCGATCACTTTAGCCTCGAAATGCGCAGCGGCGCCACTCTTACTCACCGGCAGGTCGGTCGCATCACCTACTCCGTAGATGTACGGGAACTGTTTGTGTTGCAGTGTTTCTCGATCGGTGGGTAGCCAACCCTGCGCATCACCCAACCCCGACTCACTGATGATCGTTGCTCCCCGATGTGGTGGTACCAATACCAACAGATCGTAGGGTAAGGTCGTTCCTTCAAGCGATGAAATAGTGCGGTTGACGGGATCAATCTGCTCGGTGTTGAAGAAGAGTTCGTACTGAATACCTCGCTCTTCCATCATCGGGGTTACGAACTGCGACACACTTTCGATGGTGAAGACTCGGCCTATAGGTGAAAGGTAAGTGATCTCGGTCTTCTCACGCAAACCGCGCTTGCGCAGCTCATCTTCTAAAAGAAAGGTGAACTCTAGTGGAGCCGGCGGGCACTTGTAGGGAATATCAGCCACGCTAATGACGATCCGACCACCGCTAAATTCACGCAACGCTGCGTGCAGCCGCAGCGCAGCTTCCGCGCTGTAGAAATGGTGTGCACCCTCGCTGTTAACCGGGCACCGCAGACGGCTCAAGTCGTGCGCCGGTCGCAATCACGAGATAGTCAAACGGCACTTGTGCCCCGTCGGCCATTTCCACATAACGCTCGTGTGGATCGATCCGTACTGCATCGCCAACAATCAAATCTACCGCACGACGCAACAACGAACGCTCACTGCGCTCCCAACGTTCGGGTGGCGAGCCACCGAACGGCACGTAGAGCCAGCCGGGTTGGTAGATATGTTTGCCGGTGCGATCAATCAATGTAATCTGGGCCTGTTTGCGCGTCAATTGACTGGCCAGTAGGTTAGCAACCAGTGTACCACCTACACCGCCACCCAAAACCACAATCTGTTTGACTATCATAGTCGTTACCTTCTCGGTATCGGCTACGAGGCCGATAGCCACCTTGCACCACACCTCACCGGTGGGCGCACACTCAATCTAATCCTGATAAACACTTATCAACGCATTTTGCGCACGACAAAGCGGGTAAATCCTTGTTCGGGGAAGGCACCGATAAACTCGTGTCCTGCCTTTTGTACCCAGATCGGAATGTCTTTCGCCGAGCCAGGATCACTCGACAATACAGCGACAACCGAGCCAACCGGCACACTCTTGATACCTCTAATCAGTTCCATCATCGGCCCAGGGCAATGGCTGCCACGAGCATCAATCTCTTTGTCAATTGCTACGTTTGGGCTGGTCATACATGCCTCCTCCGGTCAACGCTGACCGCATATATTCCTTGTGACAACTATAGCATTACGATTCGTCTTCAAACAGAAAGAAGTCACAACATATTCGGTACAGGTGGCAACTATTGACTTAGCGACAACATCCACAACACACGGCAACGAACCATCATTGACCAGAATGCCGCAGTATAATGGAACAACAACACATCGTCACGACCTGTTCGGTGATAACAATGAGTCCACTGCACAAACTCACCACGGAGCACACAGAGTACACAGAGCGTGTAAGATTTATGAATAAAAGGATAATTTTTGGCCATTGGGCGTATGGAAGAACATTTTTCACAACCCTATGTTCAATGAAAGATAACATTATCTTTAGCCTCTGCGATCTCTGTGGTCTCTGTGGTGAAAAGATCACCTTTTTGCAGTGGAGTCAACAATGCAAACCGTCCTGACCGCACACTATCTTGATCCAACTGACCGCAACTGGAACGCAACGATTGATACGCTATGGCAACAGGCAGGTGCTGCGCAGAATTCGGCTCTCCTTCCATCTCATTTTGTCAAGAGCACGTTTCCGCGCATGGGCGGATTGGTGGTAGCCTTCTACACAGGTGAACGCCTTAGCGGGATCGGTCTTCTCTTTCCGCGGGCGATCATCAACAACAATCGCCACTACACCCTTCGCCTCCACGAGATACACGAGCGGCTCGCCGATGCAGCCGTTCAAGCGGCACTTGCTAAAACACCGGCCATTATCTACCGTCCAACCGACGGTACAACCTTTACTCCTACTGCCCCGCGTCCTGCCGGTGTCTGGATTGGGCCGCCGCAAGCCGGTGATCTGGACGCCATCACTACCCTCTACCGTAAGGTATGGGGCAGTCAACCCTATCCGCCTGACCTGTTTAGCCGCGAATTCGGTCCTGGCACTGCCCTTGTCGCTACTGTTGACGGTCAATTGGCTGGGTTCCTGCTCGGTTTCCTACGTTTCGGCTGCTCACCCACGGCGAAGAACGAACTGGCAATTGAGTCGCAAGTGCTAGCCGTTGACCCGGCTTACCGGCAGCACGGCCTCGCTACTCGTTTGAAACAGGAACAGGCGCGTCTGGCGCTGGCTAGCGGTTTACACTGCATCCACTGGACGGTCGATCCGCTACAACTGCCGAATGCCATACTCAATTTCAATCACCTGCATGCTGTTGCTGGTGAATTTGTGCGCGGCTACTATCCGGTACGCAACGAGCAGAACCTGGTCACTGCCTCGCGTTTTGGGATAACCTGGTTGCCGACTACGCTACACGGTCGGCAGGGCTTATCTGACAAACGCCAACGGTTTCAGCTCAGTAATCTGCCGAATGTTGCCATCTTGAATGAGGGCCTCCGCTTGCGCTCCGTTTTCGCCGACCCACTATTTATTGCTATCGAAATACCCTCCGATTGGACTGCGCTCCAACATCGTGATCTGAATCACGCGATGGCCTGGCGTAGCACAACCGATGAACTGTTTGCGACGTGGATTGGTTGGGACAGATACGTGATCTACGCGGTAGCCGGTGATGCTGGCGGTCATCACTATCTCGTTGGCAGGCCAGCCGGTGCCTGGATATGGGAACAGGAGGGGTAGCTTCCCAACCCACCCTCGCAGGGTTCGTCTCGCGAATGATGGCAGACATGGCCCAGAAACCCACACACTGGGGGTAAGCCGTGTGCATCGGGGATAGTCGTGCGGGGATGAACGAATAGAATGAGCAAGATCGGAAAGCCGAGTTTCTGATCTGGTGCTCAAGTTGCGAGTTGATATCCCTCATTCTCAGGCGAGAAAGCATTACCATACGGCATAAGAACAATCGAACACTGGTTACAAAATCTCTACCATCGGTTTGAGAAGTTTGATGTATACTACCTGTGATGATTGTGCATTTTGGTGCAAATACGGTACATCGTACCGTCATCCTGTGGATACTGGCCTTCCTGATTGGGCCATGGCCGGCACTCTCGTGCATCATTCACTGCTTCCACCTGCCGCGTGTCCACGCGGCGGGGATTGAGCATTTTCTATGCAATGTGCCCCATCCTTCTACCCAACACGAGACCAACACTCCACCAGTACGGTACGATTTGCTGCCATCAGTATTGATAACGGCTATCGGTGTTTACATTATCATTCAGCGGATGCGATTGTTGATCACCCTTCCTATTGCATCCTTCATTACTCCACCCGAACCTCCACCACCTCGCAAAGCATGGCCTCGCCTGGCAGTCTAAAGAAGCCGAACGTCGTCTGTGTCCGGTTGGATTATTCGTGTAAGATCATGGAATCTTTTGCGAGGTGATACTATGAAACGCTTCTTCATGCTCTTAGGGACAGCCTTGCTGATGGTTGTATTGGTTGGGTGTGGCGCAAACCAGAGCGCAGGTCAGAGCGGAACCGCAGGCATTACAGTCCGTGACCCCTGGGTACGTGCAGCGATGATGAATATGGCAGGCGATCAATCCGGTGCTATGGGCAACATGCAGGGCAACATGGGCCAGGCAACACCAGTGGCCGGTATGGAAGGTGGTCATGGTCATGGTCACGGCCATGAGTATGGCAGTCAAGCCGCAAGCGCCGCGTACATGGTGCTGGTCAATAATAGTGCCAATGCCGACGCGATTGTCAAAGCCGAGAGCGATGTAGCCAAGACAGTCGAGCTGCATAACGTGATAATGGAAAACAATGTGATGCAAATGCGGCAGGTTGAAGCCATTGAAGTCCCAGCAAACGGCCAGGTTGAACTGAAGCCCGGCGGATTCCATGTAATGCTTATCGGTCTGACCCGCGATCTCAAGGAAGGTGATGAGGTTGTAATCAAGCTCACAACCCGCAGCGGTAAGACGATTGAGGTCAAGGCACCGGTGCGTAAGCCGTAGAATCCTTCCAGAGTCGATATCGATAAGGAGGGGACAGCATGAAATCTGTCCCCTCCGCTATCCAACAGCAGCAAATGCTCAACAGACGTGCGCCGTCACTGCATCCATCACAGTAGAGCTGATAATACGGTAAGCAGCAAACAGGTTCCGCTTGTTCTGATTGCAGGTACTCTTATGAAACGCATCTTTTTATCAATCCTTGCCATACTCAGCGCACTCCTTCTCAGTAGCTGCGGTGCCTATGAATTTCGTGGTACGGTGCTTGAACCACCTAATCCGGCGCCAGAATTACCCCTTACCGATCAATTTGGTAATGAGTTCCGTCTCAGTAACTATCGCGGTAAGATTGTGCTGCTCTTTTTTGGGTTTACGCATTGCCCGGATATTTGCCCTACTGCGCTTGGTGATTTGAAACGCGTGATGGAGAAGCTTGGGAACGACGCCGAAAAAGTCCAGGTTGTCCTCGTATCAGTTGATCCTGAACGTGATACGCCTGATCTGATGCAACGCTATCTGGCAGCATTTCACCCGACGTTTCTGGGGCTGAACGGTGATCGGGCGGTGCTCGAAAAAGCTTATAAAGACTACGGTGTTACCGCGATTCGTCGTGACTTACCGAACTCAGGCTTAGGCTACACCATTGATCATTCCGGTTATATTTACGCTATCGATCAGGCTGGAAACTGGCGCCTGCTCTGGGCCCATGGCACTCCGGTTGATGATATTGTCAGCGACGTCCAGGCCCTGCTGCGCAATCCGCCTCGCTCGTAACCAGAGCCTGCAACAGGATATGTCCTATGGCGTCGAATACCATCCTTAGTACGCGAGTGCGGGTCATTATCTTACTGGCAACTATCGCCATGATTGGCGCGGGCGGTTTCTTTCTCTGGCAAACGACAACTGACCGTCAGCGCCAGTTGATCTTCGAGATACCGCCCGGCACTGCTGCCCGTATTGCTGCTGGTGAAGAGGTGAATATCTTTCCTTCTAAGATTGTTATTGATCTACGCCAACACGATACACTGATCATTCAGAATAACGATAGCGAAGAGGTCACTATTGGTCCATTTCGGATCGTACCAGGTCAACGTTTCATTCAACGCTACTGGAGTCCTGGAGTTTATGAGCTGATCTGTTCGGTACATCAGGGTGAGCAGTTACGCATTGAGGTGCGTTGAATTGTTCTACAAGTGAGAAGATTGCGGTACAATACAGTTGGTAAACTATGCTCAACATGGTACCCGTATGATGCTCTCCTATTGGCATGCAACTCTGCACCAGCCTCCACTGACAAGTATTGATTTACCACCAACTACCAGTGTGGTTGTAGTTGGCGCTGGCGTTGTTGGCGCCGCTACTGCACTCTGGCTGGCACGTGCTGGCCTTAAGCCGCTAATCATTGATCGTTACGGACCGGCAGCCGGCGCGAGTGGGAACAATGGCGGTATTCTGGCCGCCGGTCTGGCCGAGAACTATCTGGCAGCTACTGCCCGCTACGGCGCAGCCACGGCCCGCGACCTCTACGCACTTAGCCTGGCCGGTCAGCGTCTGATGGTTGAGCTGATCCAGCAAGAGCAGATCGAATGCGATCTCCGTTTGCACGGTAATCTTAATCTTGCAATCGGTGAAGCGCAATTGACTCTTGCCGGTGCGACTGTCGCCGCACTACAGGCTGACGGATTTCCGGCGCAGTTGCTTGATCGGGATGCTGCGCAAGAGTTGGTTTCTATCCCTCTCGGCGCCGCTGTGAGTGGCGCCCGCTTCAATCCTGCTGCCGGTACGGTACATTCGGGTCGCTTAGTATACGGTTTGATCGCCGCTGCCCAACGCTATGGCGCTCAGTGCAGTTGGGGTGTCACACTTCAACGCATCGTCGTCACCAATAATAGCCTACGCTTGGAAACCGACCGTGGCTCGATTGAGGTGGCTGCCGCTATCGTTGCCGTCAATGCCTGGAGTGGTGACGTACTGCCAGAACTGGCCCGGCAGATTCAGATGGTGCGTGGACAGATGCTCTGCACGGCGCCGGTTGCGCCATTTATTGCGTGTGGCTTCGGCGCCAATCTAACCTCAACTGGTGAATACGGGCAACAGGTACCTGGTGGTCAGGTTCTATTCGGTGGTTGTCGTGCTATTGCGCCGAATAACGATGTTGGTGTTCCAGCCGGTGAAGTTAGCCCTGAAGTACAGGGTGCACTCGAGACAGGTCTTGGTCGCCTGTTCCCAACGCTCGCCGGCATTACCATTGAACGTCGCTGGTCAGGCGCAATGGCCTTTACCTCCGACTATTTGCCAATTGTCTACCATCCTTATTCTGGCCTGTTCGCAGTCGGCGGTTTTTCTGGTCACGGCATGCCATTTGCTGCCATCATTGGCCGTTATCTCGCCGAGGCTGTGCAGACCGGTATCTTCCCTAACGCACTGACCCCGCTGCGTATTGATCGCCCGACGTTGCAGACGTAAAGGAGCCGCTCTGCCTACCCTGCTACTCTCATCGCCAGGGCAATCGCCCCCAGCACACCGGCGCGTGACCCTAACGCTGGCGGTACGATCAACTGTTCGGGGCGAACGAGAATGTGGGGATGCTGCAAGTAACCGTTTAACCACCGCTGCGTTGCTGCCCGCACACGTGGAAACATGTGTGGCTGACTCATAACACCGCCGCCAACAATGATGCGTTGCGGCGACAGAATGCAGAGCAACGTCGCCATTGCCTGACCGAGATAATCGGCCTCGAGTTCCCAGGCCGGATGATCGGCAGGCAATTGTTCAGCCGACGCATGCCAACGCGCTTTGATTGCCGGGCCACACGCCAACCCCTCCAGACAGTCGCCGTGATATGGGCAAATACCGGGAAATGGATCGCGTATCGGATCGCGTACCAGACGAATATGACCCATCTCGGGATGGATCAATCCGTGCACCACTCTACCACCAACTAGCGCCCCACCGCCAATTCCTGTACCAACCGTGATATACACAGCAACGTCGCAATCACGCGCTGCTCCCCACTGTTGTTCGCCGAGCAGGGCCACATTGACATCAGTATCAAAGCCGATGGGTCGCCCTAATTCCCGCTGGAGTGTGCCAACCACATCTATATTTGCCCATCCCGGCTTCGGCGTAGTGGTAATATACCCATACGATGATGAGAGCGGATTGAGATCAACCGGCCCAAATGATCCGACCCCAATTGCAGCCAATTGTTCAGAATCATGCGCCCGGAAAAATTCGATAGCACGGCTTAGCGTCTCGGTGGGTGTCGTGGTTGGAAAACGAGTTTCAGCGCGAATATCATCTGGCCCCGTGCCAATGGCACAAACCCATTTCGTTCCACCAGCTTCAATGCCACCGTAAAGGGGAGTATGTGTCATACGAACCTCGCACCCCGATTAACATGGGGTCAAACAAAAAAGAGTTTACCGCAAAGAGGATATTTCACGACGGAGAGGTCTGCCTCTAAAATCCTCTCCGCAGAGTGCGCTGTGTTCAAGCCGCCTCCCTTTCCAATGAAAAACTCAATGGCAAAAGAAACTAATATCTTGTCTCATAAACACCTTACATGTCGAGAAACTGATCGCGAGCCAGAACATCTTCCTCGCTTTCACGGCGCTGAAGCAGGCACACCTTTCCATCACCGACCAACACTAGTGCCGGACGAGGCACGAGGTTGTAATTGCTGGCCATACTCAGTGTGTACGCACCGGCTGTTGCTACTGCGAGCACATCACCCGGCTCCGCCAACGGCAACTCAATCTCGCGTAACAGCACATCACCCGACTCACAGTAACGTCCACCCACATCAAGCTTTGTGGATGCCGATACATTGGCCCGATTCGCCAACATTGCACTGTAACGAGCACCGTAAAGCGCGGGTCGAATGTTATCGGCCATCCCGCCATCGATATGCAGCCATCGTTCGCCCTTCCGCCCGATCACCCGATACAATGCTACCCCGGCACGGGCAACAATTGAACGTCCTGGCTCAACGGTCAGACGTGGCAACGGAAGAGCATGTTGTGCACAGGCCCGACACATAGCCGCACTCACAACGTGTGCGTAGTGTTCAATATCGGTTGCTGGCTGATCGGCGGTGTAAGGTACCCCCAGCCCGCCTCCCGGACTAAGTTCTTCTGGAATGACCCCAAGGCGATCACGTGACCGGGCCGCCAGTGCTACCAGGACCTCAACCGTTGCCGTGACCTGATCGAGCGCAAAGAGTTGTGATCCGATATGGGCGTGGAAGCCTAACCAGCGTAAGCCGGGGGCGGTTAGTGTCTGCGCAACAGCTTGATCAAGGCTGTCGAGCGGTAAGCCAAACTTAGCGGTAGCGCTCCCTGTTGCGATATGCGCATGAGTATCGGCTTCGATGGCCGGGGCTACCCGCAGCAGTACCCCCTGTGGCAAAGCGAGATGGGCCGTTAAAGCACGTAAACGCGCCAGCTCATCAAGGTTATCAACCACAATTGCCCCGACTCGCCAGGCAATGGCCCGCTCTAATTCGAGATCACTCTTTGCATTGCCGTGCAGGTGAACATGCTCCAGTGGCATGCCGGCTCGTTTGGCCACCAGTAATTCGGTTGCCGACACGACATCCAGCCCCAGCCCTTCCTGGGACACAATTTGAGCCAGCGCCGTATTTAATAATGCCTTGCCCGCATAATGTATCCTTGTCGGACCGGGATACGCAGCCGTGAATGCAGTACGGTATCTCCGCATTGCACCACGCAATGTTGCCTCATCGAGGAGATACAGTGGCGTACCAAAACGCTCGGCTAACGCAACCGTGTCGCATCCGCCAATGAACAGGCGGCCCGCAATAATAGCTGCCGTCTCCGGCCAGACATGAGGGGCGAATGTCATGCATTTGTTCCTACCAGACCGAGGCGCGGTGCAGCCGCACGCAGAGCGGTAATCACTTCACCGATCAGGGCATCAAGCTCCATACCGATTACTTCGGCTCCATGGATGATCCCTTCGCGACTAACCTTTGCAGCGAAGGCTTTGTCTTTCATCTTTTTGCGCACCGAGGGAACTTCAACGCTGTAGATACTTTTATCGGGGCGAACCAACGCTACTGCGGTAACAAAACCACTCAATTCGTCAACGGCGTAAAGTGTTCGTTCGAGCGGTGTCTCTGGTACTATTCCACTGTAATCAGCATGGCTGAGGATAGCCCGCAGTACTTCTGGTGACCAGCCCATCGACCGCAAGTAGGCAACACCGTAGAAGGGATGCCCTGGCAATTCGGCTGGGAGTTCATCACCACGCAACAATGCCTCAGAGATAGCCGTTGTCGCTGGCCCGGCAACCGGCATATGCGGATAGCGCTCGAAGTCGAGATCGTGCAGTAATCCCACTGCGGTCCACAGATCGACATCAGCACCTTGCTTTTCGGCAAAGTGCGTCATACAGGCGGCAACCGCTTCACAATGCTTACGTAGACTATCTGAAGCAATCCATTCGTGCATAATCTGACGAGCTTTATCGGTGAGCATCACGGCTCCTTTGTCATTGTCGATTCAGGGAATGGCTACATATCGCTTTTTATCATACCACGTTTGCAATCGTTTCGGGCGGCATGTTGTACGTTTTACATGTACTCGCTTGGGTATAAGCTTGAACGGGTGCGAACCCCACCCACGTTGACATAGGGCTTTACGACACCTGGGTGCGTGGCGAGAATCTATTGGTTGGCGCATCAGCACACCATCACGTCTACAAGCGAAGGATAAGGAGCTAGAGCCAGCGCCATCGCTGCGGTGAGGTTTAGCCTTTCAGAAACTCGTGGTTTTGCTCAGCAGGGGCGCCGGCTGAAGTGGCGAGCAACGAAGCGTCGTATCAAACACCTGGGCTTGTGATGAGACGCGATCATGGATCGACGCGATGGAACCGGGTGAAACCGGGTTCAGCGCCGGTGCTGCGGTGCACGCCTGGCGGCCCTCACCTTCCCCCCTAGCCCCCTTCCTCTCCCGCGCTGCGGGAGAGGAAGGGGGAGGATGGAGGCAAAAGAACGGCGGCCCCCCTCACGCAATAGGCGCTGCGGGAGAGGACGGAGGAGGATGGAGGCGGGAGTGAAAGAACGGTGCCCCCCTCACGCAATAGGCGCTGCGGGAGAGGACGGAGGAGCGGAGAGGTGGGAGCGAAAGAACGGTGGCCCCCCTCACGCAATAGGCGCTGCGGGAGAGGACGGGGGAGGATGGGGGGTGCGAAAGCATATTGGCAACCTTCCATGCGATGGTTTCACAGGTATGGTACGTGCCCGATGAGAAATCTGGGTTTCTGATCAGGTTCTTAGTCCACACGGTCGCCTTGATACGCGGCAAGAACCCATCGGCTGAAGCATCAGCACCTATCGGGGGCAGGTTGGGAAGCCGCCCCGACCGCTGCGGTAAAAGGTATCATCGGCAAAACAAGTGAAGGTTTGCTGTAGACTAGCATCGGCATGGAAAGCGAAGCAACTTATCACGAGCTGCGGACGGATTAAGCACCCGACCCTCCCGCTTCTCTCTGCTGGTGACCAGGAAAAACGTTGAAAATCCTCACGTTGACAGAATATGTCTTGAACACAATACGACCGTTGGCAATCACGCAGTGCTGTGAGGACACCCTCACTTTGCTTAGGTCATATTCACCCGCCGTAGCCGCAGCGAATTGCTGACGACGAATACTGACGAGAAGGCCATTGCCGCTGCTGCCAGCACCGGACTAAGCTGCCAGCCGGTGAAGGGGTAGAAGACCCCTGCGGCCACTGGGATCAAGAGGACATTGTAGGCAAAAGCCCAAAAGAGATTCCAGCGAATGGTGCGTACCGTGGCGCGACTAAGCCTGATAGCCTGAGCAACTCCGCGCGGATCGCTGCGCATTAATGTAATGTCAGCCGTTTCCATCGCCACGTCAGTACCACTCCCCATCGCAATCCCAACATCGGCCTGAGCCAGAGCTGGGGCATCGTTGATCCCGTCGCCAACCATAGCTACTCGTTGCGGCTTACCGGCCTCTCCACCCTGTTGCAAGCGCGCTACAACTGCCGCTTTTTCATCTGGCTTTACTTCGGCATACACAGCGGTTAGCGGAATGCCAACTGCTGCTGCAATAGCGGCTGCCGTGCGCTGATTATCACCGGTTAGCAAGGCAACCGCGATCCCAAGCTGCCGCAACTGGGTTACCGCCTCTGCTGCGGTTGGCTTGACCGTATCGGCTAAGGCGATCACGCCCCAAACCTCACCATCAACTGCCACAACGATTGCCGTCTTACCGCCTTCCTGTAACTGATCAACCAATGCTTGCACCGGTGCTACATCCAGCCCATACGTCTGCAACCAGCGCACCGTACCGATCAGGACCCTTTGCCCATGCACCTCAGCCTCGACCCCGGCGCCACTAACTGCCTGGAAGCGCGTCGGTCGTTCGACCGTCAGCCCACGGGCCTGCGCCGCCTTGACAATGGCAACCCCTAATGGATGCTCACTTCGGCTTTCTGCTGCTGCCGCTAATTGCAGGAGTTCCTGATCGGTTACCTGCGCACTGTGCATGCCCTGAACCAATACCGGCCTGGTTACTGTCACAATATCGGTAACTTCAGGACGACCATGCGTGATCGTACCGGTCTTGTCGAACACCACCATTTGCAAGGTAGCTGCTCGCTCCAGAGCCTCGGCGTTGCGGATCAGGATGCCATGCGCTGCACCGGTACCTGTCCCAACCATGATGGCAGTTGGAGTCGCTAAACCCAACGCGCACGGGCAGGCGATCACCAATACCGCCACCGCAAAAATAAGTGCCTGCGTCAAACCGACCCCGGCCCATAACCAACCGAGAAACGTGATCAGAGCGATGGCTATCACAATGGGCACAAACACGGCTGAAACACGATCAACCAATGCCTGCACCGGCGCTTTTGAACCCTGCGCCTCTTGTACCAGCCGCACAATCTGCGCCAGAGCCGAATCTTTGCCAATCCGCGTCGCTCGCATCTGGAAACTACCACTACGGTTGATCGTCCCCCCAAAAACCGGATCGCCAGCCTGCTTTTCAACCGGTAGACTCTCACCGGTTAGCATACTCTCATCAATCGTCGATTCACCGCTGACAATCACCCCATCAACGGGAATCTTCTCACCCGGACGTACAATGACCATCTCACCAACCCGTACTTCAGTGAGCGGCACATCAACCTCTTGTCCACCACGTACTACTCGTGCCGTTTTCGGCTGAAGTCCGATCAGGGCTTTAATCGCAGCACTCGTTTGCCCTTTTGCTCGCGCCTCAAGATATTTACCGACCAAGATCAGCGTAATAATCAGCGCTGCCGTCTCAAAATAGACATGACCAGGCATCCCGCTGATCAAGATCGCCAGACTGTACACATAGGC
>Ga0308400_1000632_pt1 | contig 12889 bp, 14 predicted proteins | sample HotsprSampOS1265_FD_203451 | JGI IMG/M metagenome (GOLD analysis project Ga0308400, IMG submission 203451) | Hot spring phototrophic mat microbial communities from Octopus Spring, Yellowstone National Park, Wyoming, United States - 20060914_OS12-65 ...
GGAAAATCACTCCAATGCGACGACGCACCTCGTCGATGTCGTAATCACGCGGATCCACGCCATCAAGGGGAATCTCTCCTTCGATCGGATCGTAGAGGCGGGTAAGGAATTTGATCAGTGTTGTCTTGCCGGTGCAGTTCGGTCCGACGAGCGCCAGTTTTTCGCCAGGCGCAATCGTCAGGTTGATGTTGCGCAACGCCCAATCATCGCGTCCGGGGTAACGGAACGATACGTTGCGGAACTCAAGGCCGTGTTGTAGGCGGGGAGGAGCAGCAACCGGTTGCGTGGCGCGACTCATGTGCGGTTGAAGAAAAATGAACAGGTTGTCCATGAACAGACTGTTTTCGTACAGCCTGGCAACGTTGCTGAACAGACTCTGAAAGGCGCTCTGACTCTGCCGAAAGAGGGTCGGGTAGAGGGTCATGCTTCCCAGCGTGATCGTGCCAGTAATAGTCACGAACACGATCCAGGCGTATGTGCCGTAGCAACTGAGGCTGGCGATCACTCACCATCCGACGCTGATGAGCGAACGACGCCGCGCCAGATCGACATCTTTGCGAAAGAAGACCTGAAAGGTATCGCTGTAGCGCTTCAACAGCGGCTCACCCAGGCTGAACAGTTTCACCTCCATGACGCTGCTATCGACGGTCAGCACATGTTCGAGGTGTTGCATCCGGCGAAACTCCGGTGCACGCCAGGTCAGCAGGCGAAAGTAAAGATGGCTGTACCGTCCCTGCGCCACAAACGCTGGGATCGTCGCACCGAACAGCACCAGGGTGATCCAGGGATTGAATGCCAGTAGCAGCACTGCGAACGAGAGAAGGGTCAGGAGGTTCTGCACCACGCTACATGAGCCATTGATAATGCTGAGCGCGCGGAAATCGGCTTCACGCCATGCATTCTGCAACTTATCGTAGAAACTGGCATCCTCGAAGTAGTGGAGATCGAGAGAAAGGGCTTTCCGGATAATATCGACGTTGATCGTGTGCCCCAGACAGGCGTTGAGCACGTGCTCGTAGAACCTGCGCATCTGATCTGCAGCAGCGCCGATCAGCAGCAGCGCCAGTTCGAATACCAGGTAGGCAGGGTACGTTCTAGTCCCGCCAGCGGATCGACGCGCGCGGTAAACGAGTCGACAACCGAGTCGACGATCAGAGTGCCTGCCCATGCCTGTGCTGCGGGCAGCGCCGCCGCGACCAGCGTCAATGCCGCCATCACCAGCGTTGATCGCCGGTCGGCGCGCCATACGAGACGAAAAGCTCCGGGAACGTTGCCGAACGCAGTACGCGCCTGCACCAGACGTTCAGACCACGTCCGGGCAGATTCAGGATCGAACGGACGATGCCCCCGCCGTCCTCCAGAAACTTCCAGCATCGTCGTCCTCATCAAGACAACAACGCGCCCGGCAAAGCGCCAGGCGTGTTCAAAGGCGATCCTGATTTCACGATAGCACGTAGATGATCGAGTATGACCTGGAAAAACGAGTAGGAACGGTGAGGCGGGCAGGGCAGCACTCTTCTTCACCGTTTCTGCATCAACTGCACATACTCTTCGGCTGAGATCGGCTCAAAGTTCCCACCGCGATTCAGATAGACAATCGCTTCATTCTTGATCATCACCTGCATGTCGACGGCGCCGTCGTTATTAAGATCCTTGAAATCGAGCAAAACTGGCGTTTTGTCTTCACCGGTGCCGAAGAGATATGGACCGGTGATCACGCGCGTTTTGGCGCTGTCGCCGCCGGGGATGTGAAAGATAACCACCTGACGGTTGAGGTTCATCGCCACAAAGTGACTTGGTGTGACCGTGCTATCGTCGCTCCCGACAACCGCCTGAGCATGGAAGGTGCGCGTTGTGCCATACCGCAGGTCATCGAGGCGTTCCCGTCCCCACCCGACGATGTTCCCCATAACAGTATACAGTGCCAGCAGTGCCAGAAGCCCGGTAATCAGGTACATTATGCTGTTAACGCCCACCCGCGGTGGAACCGGTAACGGGCGACCGGACGACAGGCGAGTATTATTCCGCAGATCCTTACTTGTGACAGCCATTTTTCGCCCCCCTTGACTTCAGAACTGATACCCCGCGCCACTGTGGACGTTCTTTCAAACTCAAAATAAAAACGTATGTGCTACTGTTGCAGGCATGATACCAGAACATGTTTGCTACGTCAAGGGGGATCTTTATGGTATAGGGCTTTTCAGGGTTTTCATCTTTTGGTATCACGCGCGCCGCTTCGCTGCAACGATAGGGAGGGACACGACAATGCACGGCATCCAGGCGCTCACGACGATCCCCGACCCGCACAGTCGCCGCGGCCGCCACTCGCCGCTCGTCAGCCTCCTTGCCATCGTGCTGCTTGCGGCCATGCACCCCCTGACCCCCCCTCGCATAAGGGCGAACAGAACGTTTGAGCAAAGATACGTTTTCTGGCATTGCAATGCGCAATCCGCTCTGCTGTCCGCCCCTACGCACTGCACTGGCAGGGGCGGGTTCCAAACCTTCCTGCCGTGGCGTTCTGATGCTGCTGGAATATGCATCGCACATATTTTCTGTCCGCCCTTGAACCCTCGCACGCAGGGGGGACTGGGGGGTGCGCGGGATGCGGCTCTGGGCGCGCGCCCGTCAGGACAACCTGCTCACCCATCCGGCCCTCGGCGTGCGCGCCGCGCGCCGGGCTCCGAGCCTGGCGACGTTCTGGTCTGCAGGGCGCACGACGCCCGCCGGGGAACGGGAGCGGGCGCTGCTCCCCCTCCCGCCAGCAGAACGCGATCTGGCGATTGATGGAACACGGCGCCGTAGGAGCACGCGGGACGCAACCGACGCCCTCCGGGTGGCGACCCTGGCTGGGGTGACTATGGGACAGGTCCGGGCGCACCGCGCCGTGCCGGACGGCGATGAACGGGCGGCGGCGCTCGCCCTCCTGGAAGCGTTTCCGCTCGCGGGCGCGGTCATCAGCGCCGACGCCGGTCCGCTGCGTCCGCTCTTCGTGCAGAAGGTGGTGGAAAACAAGGGAGCTCCATCGGGCTCATCACGCCCAATCAGCCCGACCTCCACGAGGCTCTCGTGCCCTGGATCGGGTGCCGGACGCGCGGGCGCCGGATTGCGTGCAGACGGTCACACGCCACGGACGGGTCGCGCGCCGGGCGCCGGGGATGGCGTCGTGCGGCGACCGCAGCCGGTATCTGGACCAGGCGTGTGCCCGGCCCGGCGCGCAGCGGCGCGGCTGGAACGGACGCGCTGGCGCGCCGGACGGGAAGCAACGCGCGGCCACGTCTGGATTGCTGGCGCGGCGTTTCCCTGGTCGTTGACCCCGGCGGAAGCGCTTGCCCGGTTGCAGGCCCATTGGAGATGGACAACCGGGTCTTCCGGGTGCGTGATGTCACGGATGATGAGGACCGCGTGCACAGGCGGAAGGTCGGGCATAGGGTGAGCGGTATTCGGAACGGCGCCATCACGCTCCTGCGTCAGCTGAACAATCGGTCCATTCCCGATGCGCACCGGGCGATTGCCGCGCAGCCCGCATTGGCGTTCGCCCTCCTGGGAGCATAAGATGAGAACTTTGAAAAGCCCTATCGTGACAAAACTCCAATTGACAACTCAACCGCTCCTGGATTAGACTCACAGTATCCTGCTGCACTCTCCGCAATACTGTAATGGAGCAACCCAATGAACCTGAGCGATTACACGTTTCAGCCAGACCTGGCGCGCGCCACGACGATTCCGGCACGCTGGTACATCGATCCGCAGATGCTGATAATCGAGGAAGAGCGTATCTTTGGGCGCACCTGGCAACTTGTTGGTCGGACGGAGCACGTTCGTAATCCGGGCGACTACTTTACCTGTTCGGTTATCAACGAGCCGCTGGTGGTGACCCGCGATACCGCTGGGAAATTGCACGCTTTCTACAACGTCTGTCGCCATCGCGCTGGCTCCGTCGCCGAGGGGTGCGGCAATCGCAAAACCCTTCAATGCAGTTACCACGCCTGGACATACAACCTCGATGGGACGCTGCGCTCGACACCAGAATTCGAGGGAGTAGAAGATTTTGACAGGGCGGATTATGGTTTGCGTCCGGTGCAGGTAGATACGTGGGGACCATTTGTCTTTGTGAACCTTGACATGCAGGCGCCGCCGTTGCGTGAGGTGCTCGGCGCTATTCCCGAAGAGACTTCCAGGATGCCACTGGAGCGCATGGGGTTCTACAAGCGGGTAGATTACGAAATTGCCTGCAACTGGAAGGTGTATGTCGATAACTATCTGGAAGGGTATCACATTCCGGTTGCCCACCCCGGTCTTTTCAAGGAAATTGATTACAAACAGTACCGCGTCGAGACGTTCCGCTACTACTCAAAGCAGCACGCACCGATCCGCGAAAATCCCGATTCGCTCTACCGGCGGCATCTGGAAGAAGGCGCACCCGCGCAGGCACTCTACTACTGGATCTTTCCCAACCTGATGCTCAATATCTATCCGGACAATCTCCAGATCAACATCATTCTGCCGCTGGGACACGAGCGAACATTGACGATTTTCGAGTGGTATGTTCTCGATGTTGATCGTCCTGAGGTTGCCGAGGAGTTCCATCGCTCTTTCAAGTTTAGCGACACGGTGCAGAAGGAAGATATCGAGATCTGCGAAGCAGTGCAGAAACGTCTGAAGTCTCGTTCGTACAATGTGGGGCGCTTTTCGGTGCTCCGTGAGAATGGTGTGCATCACTTCCACGGGTTGCTCGCCGAATATCTGCAACGCGCGTGATTATCCGAACAGCAGGTCGGTCGCCACGTTCCAGCCGGGGATGACCTGGCTCGGAATGACTGCCCGTCCGCGGTAGACGTGTTCGGCGCGATACGCTCCGCTGACCAGAGTGAGCAACTCAACCGCGCGATGCCCTGGATCGGCGATCCAGTATTCGCGGATTCCGGCGGCAGCGTACAGGTCGCGCTTCTCGCGCCGGTCGTAACTGGCAGTGCCGGGCGAAACCACCTCCACCACCAGGTCTGGCGGTCCCACGATCCGTTGCGTGGTGATCGTCGCCGCCCCGCCGTTCAGAATAACCACAATATCTGGCTGGACGACGGTCACTGGACTGAGTTCGACATCGAGCGGCGCTGTGAAGACTCGCCCGTGTCCTGCCGATTCGATGAACATGAAAAAGTGGTGCGCGATGCGCAACGCTGCAGCCTGATGTTCCGGGTTCGGGGCTGGCGCCATACGCAGGTCTCCATCGATCAGTTCGTAGCGCTGCCCGTCATCCGGCAGCCGCTCATAATCTGCCACCGTCCACCGTCCGCCGGGAGGTGGCGGCAGATGCGCAACTGGTCCTGCCACAGGAAGAATGTCAACTGTCATAGACGCCATCCAGTCACAGGGATATGGTCTTTCCACGGGTTGCTTGCCGAATATCTGCAACGCGCGTGATTATCCGAACAGCAGGTCGGTCGCCACGTTCCAGCCGGGGATGACCTGGCTTGGAATGACTGCCCGTCCGCGATAGACGTGTTCGGCGCGATACGTTCCGCCGACCAGGGTGAGCAACTCAACCGCGCGATGCCCTGGATCGGCGATCCAGTATTCGCGGATTCCGGCGGCAGCGTACAGATCGCGCTTCTCGCGCCGGTCGTAACTGGCAGTGCCAGGCGAAACCACCTCCACCACCAGGTCTGGCGGTCCCACGATCCGTTGCGTGGTGATCGTCGCCGCCCCGCCGTTCAGAATAACCACGATATCCGGCTGAACAATGGTCACTGGACTGAGTTCGACATCGAGCGGCGCTGTGAAGACTCGCCCGTGTCCTGCCGATTCGATGAACATGAAAAAGTGGTGCGCGATGCGCAACGCTGCAGCCTGATGTTCCGGGTTCGGGGCTGGCGCCATACGCAGGTCTCCATCGATCAGTTCGTAGCGCTGCCCGTCATCCGGCAGCCGCTCATAATCTGCCACCGTCCACCGTCCGCCGGGAGGTGGCGGCAGATGCGCAACTGGTCCTGCCACAGGAAGAATGTCAACTGTCATAGACGCCATCCAGTCACAGGGATATGGTCTTTCCACGGGTTGCTTGCCGAATATCTGCAACGCGCGTGATTATCCGAACAGCAGGTCGGTCGCCACGTTCCAGCCGGGGATGACCTGGCTTGGAATGACTGCCCGTCCGCGATAGACGTGTTCGGCGCGATACGTTCCGCCGACCAGGGTGAGCAACTCAACCGCGCGATGCCCTGGATCGGCGATCCAGTATTCGCGGATTCCGGCGGCAGCGTACAGATCGCGCTTCTCGCGCCGGTCGTAACTGGCAGTGCCAGGCGAAACCACCTCCACCACCAGGTCTGGCGGTCCCACGATCCGTTGCGTGGTGATCGTCGCCGCCCCGCCGTTCAGAATAACCACGATATCCGGCTGAACAATGGTCACTGGACTGAGTTCGACATCGAGCGGCGCTGTGAAGACCCGGCCATGCCCCGCAAGTTGCACACATTGCATCAGGTGATAGAAGATCAGCCCACTCGCAGTCTGATGTTCCGGGTTCGGGGCTGGCGCCATATGCAGGTCTCCATCGATCAGTTCGTAGCGCTGCCCGTCATCCGGCAGGCGCTCGTAATCTGCCACCGTCCACCGTCCGCCGGGAGGTGGCGGCAGATGCGCAACTGGTCCTGCCACAGGAAGAATGTCAACTGTCATAGGTGCACATCTGGTTGCAGAGGAATACCCTGCGACACTGAATCCATAATCTATTCACCACATTGTAGCACACGAACCTGAAACGGAAGAGCAGCCGATCGCAGGCGAGTAAGGGACTGCTACCCGACTGAGGGTGCTGTCGCCTGTTCGTCAGCAGCCCGGCGTTTAGGAACGAAACGCGCCAGAATAATCCCTAATTCGTATAGCAGATACATGGGAATAGCAAGCAGTAGCAGGTTATAGGGGTCGCCAGTAGGGGTGATGAACGCAGCAATAATAAAGATGATAATGATAGCGTACCGTCGCGTCGATGCCAGGCGCGCGGCAGTGACAACGCCAAGGCGTGCCATCACATACACGATTGCAGGCAACTGAAAGATTAAGCCATTCCAGAGGAGAAGCGTCGCAACGGTGCCAATGAAACTATCAACGCGGGGCTGAGTAATGATCGTCGTTCCATCGACGCCAAAACCAAGGAGAAAGCCGAGCGCAGCCGGAACGGTAAAGAACCAGCCAAACGCAACACCTGCAATGAACAGTTCGGTGACAAACGGTAGCGCAATGAACAGCACGCGCTTTTCGTGCGGAAGCAGGCCAGGTAGAAAGAATGCCACAATCTGATAGAGTACGAAGGGCATGGCCAGCGTAATGCCGACCACCAGTGCCATACGCATATATGCAAAGAACACCTCACCGGTATCAATACCCTGCAACTGCGTGCCGGGCGGTGCAAGGTGGCGCACCAAAAAGACTGGCAGCGGTTCACCCAGCAACACCGGACTGTTCACAATCCAGAACCCAATTATCGTCCCAATGGCAATCGCAATCAGCGATTTGACCAGCCGATCACGCAGCTCTACCAGATGAGGTACAAATGCGCGCCATATATCGCCAATACTGGTGAACTCGGTCAGGCTCGACACTGCCTCCTCGCCGTCCACTGGAACTTCGTCTTTAATGAAGACGCGTACCAGCAGGATGACCAGCAATGGCAAGAGGATGAGTACCGTAAGGACGCCGACGACAATGATCAGTTGGGTCGACGAGAACTCCATATGTTTACACGCTCAGGGCAGCGCCTCGACACTGCGCGGCAGCGCCAGGGTAGTATCAGGCAGCGCCTGGTCATGTTCCGACGATACTGCGCCGTTGTGCAACGTTTCAGCATCACGCGCTCCGTTGAGCGCGACGGTTTCGCCCGGCGATACGGGATCGGTGTGCGTCTGATGGCGTTTCTCTTCCGCCATACGTTGTAGCAAGGTCATACGCAGGCGGGCAAGTTCTTCTGCAATGGACGCCACCTGGCGGCTCAGGTCATCAATCCGAGCTATATCGGCGGCAAATGGCGAGTCGTCGGTCACGATGTGCGCCGGTTGTGTAGGCGACTCAATGCGCGCGCCGCGCGCGACCGTCTCGCCGCCAGCAATCGTTGGCGCTGGCGGTGTCGTGGCAGTCTGCCGCGCTGCCGCGACTTCGGCAATACGCGCGCGGCGCGCGCCGATGGGACCTGGATCGACATCGAACTCTGGCAGGGCGGCGCTTTCTGGTTCCTGAACTGATAGTGAGGGTATGGGAGCGTTCGAGTCGGATGCAGGTGGTGCAATCGATGGCGCTTCGGCGAGTTGAGCAGCAGCTTTAGGGAGTTCGATCTTCGGCATGGCGACAGCATCCTGTGCCGATTGCTCGACCAGCTTGCCAGCTTCCACCAGGTCTGAGCGTACACTTTGCAGGTCCTGCCGCACACTTTCGACTTCGCGGGTCAACTCAGCGCGGATTGCCTGCAACTCGCTCTCGAGTTCCGCCCGCGCACGTAGCACGAGCGCCGCATCTGGCGAGCGCTGGATCCAGTCGCGCACCCGTACCACGAACCGACCGGCCTGACGCGCGAACTCAGGCAGGCGCTCCGGTCCGAAGACCAGCAGCATGATCACCAGGATCAGCAAGATTTCGCCAGGACCGACTCCTAAAAGTTCCATCGTCTGCTTCCCTGCACCACGTGCAGCCCGATATGCACAACAACGCCACGGCAAACCCCGTAACACCAGACTAGATCACTGAACCGGAGAATGGGGCGGCCTGCCGTGGCGTAACTCGATACAAACATGCTCAGGCCGCCTGCAACTTCTGTTCGATATAGTTCAGCGCGTCCTGCACCGTCATGATCTTCTCGGCATCCTCATCGGGGATTTCGACGCCAAACGCCTCTTCGAGTTCCATGATCATCTCTACCAGGTCGAGCGAATCAGCGTTGAGGTCTTCGGTAAATCGCGCCTCTGGCACGATCTTGCTTTCATCAACTCCAAGTTGTTCTGCGACGATTTTTTTGAGCCGAGACTCCATTTCGGGCGAGGGCATGCATGTTCTCCTTTCAACAGCCATGATGAGCGGATGATGTGACGAATGCAAGCCTATCCTTTACGCCGCTCGCGATAGCGACTGACAACCGTGCCGAGGACGCCATTGATGAAACGGCTTGAATTATCGCTGCCGTACTGCTTGGCCAGCTCCACTGCCTCGTTGATAATCGCTTTCAGCGGCGTTTTTTCCTCTTCATCGATCAGCGCCTCAAAGAGCGCAATTCGCAAAATAGCTTTATCGACGCCGGGCATCTGGCTGACGGGCCAGTTCGGCGCAGTTTCTTCGATAATACGGTCCAGGTACGACGCATGCTCCCATGCACCAAAGACCAGACGCCGCAAAAAACGCTCACCCTCCGGCGGAAGGCGCTCCTCTTCAAGGCGACGCGCTACGACCTGATCTGGCGGATGGTCGGTCGCATCCAGTTCAAACAGAATTTGTAGCGCGATTGCGCGCACCCGGCGACGTAAACTAGCCATTGTCGCGTGTCTTTTCTACCGTAGCGACATCCACGATCACAATGTTGACCGCAGCGACGTCCACACCAGCCAACTCCCGCAGTGCAGCGGCAACCGCAGCCCGCGCAGTCGCCGCCACCTCTGCCAGACGCACCCCTGCAGCGACGACCACAGCACAATCGACCACCACTCCCGCTGCGCCGAAGGCAATCGCTGCACCTGGACCAGTGGTGATCGCTGGTCCTTCCCGGACAGTCGGTGTACCCGCCAGTCGGACGATGCCTGGCGTTTCGCGGAGAGCGGCGCGTACCAGCGCAAGCAGGACAGGCGCAGCGGCCGTCACTTGTCCCGACGGTTGCGACACAATGCGTATCTCCTCCCCGTGCATGCGCTTCGACGCGGTATTCTACCGTCTTTCAGGTTCACCGTCAAGCACAACGCTAGTTCATGACCATGCCGCCATCGACAGTCAATGTTTGACCGGTGATGTATGCGGCTGCGTCGGATGCCAGGAAGCAGACCAGATTGGCCACGTCCTGCGGCGTGCCGAAGCGCCTTAGTGGAATGGCTTCGAGAATGGCGGCACGCGCCTGTTCGCCAAGCCCGGCAGTCAACTCGGTTTCGATATAGCCGGGCGCCACTGCGTTGACCGTAATGCCGCGCGACGCCATTTCGCGTGCAACCGCGCGGGTGAAGCCGATGATCCCGGCTTTTGCAGCGGCGTAGTTGCTCTGCCCTGCATTGCCGATCAGTCCCACCACGGACGTGATGTTGATGATGCGCCCGCTGCGCGCCCTGGTCATCGGTCGCAGGGCAGCCTTCGTGCAAAGATAGACACCGCGCAGGTTGGTGTCGATAACGGTGTCGAAATCGTCTTCTTTCATGCGCAGCAGCAGTGTGTCGCGAGTGATGCCAGCGTTGTTGACCAGAATATCGACTGTACCATACTGATCGATCACGGTCTTGAACAGTCGCTCGACATCGGCAGATACGCTCACATCCGCCTGAACGCTGATCGCTGCGCCATCGGCAGCGATAATTGCAGCAACGGTTTCATCGGCTGCAGCGGCGTTGCGCTGATAGTTGACGACGACCGTTGCACCAGCAGCGGCCAGGGTCATCGCAATCGCTCGCCCAATCCCGCGCGAGCCACCAGTGACCACCGCGATCCTGTCTTTGAGAGAAATCTGCATCGAACTGCTCCGAATCAGTCGGTCACTTTTCGGCAATCTGATACAACGTTGCGCCGTCGATCAGCACAATTGGGCGATCCTTTGCCGCTTTGATCGCGCCGGGGGTAAACTCGGTCGAGGTAATAACCACCCCTTTGGAGCACCCTTCGCGTTTCATATCCTGGATCAGGCTTTCGATTGCCCCAGGTGTCACTTTATCGGCGACCGAGAGGCGCAAATGCCAGGGTTCATCCTTATATTCCATCCAGATATCGAGATATTTGTCCTTGTGCACGAAGCGGTAATCTTTGAAGGTAAACCCCTGCTTTTTGAACAGATTGTTGACATAATAGCCAAGTTGGGGTAGCGATAGCCCGCGGATATCGTCCGGCTCACGAATTGCGCCCGGTCGTTCGAGGGCGCCGCCACGCTGTTTGATCTCTTCACGAAGTTCACGTTTGCGCTCTTCAATGCGCCCGGCTGTGCTGGCGCCGAAGGTGCAGAAGACGATCAGCGAAAAACCAAAGAAGCCACTAAGCACCATCCAGGCGTCCCACGGCGGCGTTCCTGGTTCGACCATGCCTGCCCCATCGACGCCGAACTGGGTCTGAAAAATAAAGAACCAGAGGGTTGCGGCTGCCACCAGCGATGCCAGCGCACCGGTCAGGAATCCATGCATCGCATAATGACTGGGAACATTCCGCGCCAGCAGCAACCCGACGCCAACCGGTACGATGCCTGCCAGGAATCCAGCGAACCCGCCCACCGTAAGTGACAGCGGCATCAGCATGCCGCCAGCGATTCCGTATAGCAGCACTATAATCCAGCGGATCTCCCGCAGCCCGGCACTCAGTTCGCCGAAAAACCGCATGATGGGATTCGCCCGGCGTTCTTCAGGAGACGATGGTTTTGGCTGATCAGACACGTCTATGCTCATCTGTTCCGTCTCTTTCAATGTCCCTGCCCCAGCAATTCGTCAACTGCTTCGCGCAGTTTCCCAATGTCGGCAAACGAACGATAAACCGAGGCGAAACGAATGTAGGCAACATCATCGATAGCGCGCAACCGGCGCATGACCATATCACCAATTAGCGACGACGGCACTTCCGGCTCGTCGCGCGCCATAAGTTCGGCTTCGATGTCGTTCGCCAGCGCTTCGAGCGCCTGCGCCGGAACGGGGCGACGGTAGCATGCGGTGCGCACGCCGCGCATCAATTTTTCACGGTCGTATGGCTCGCGCTCGCCATTCTTTTTGACAACCGTGATGCTAACCATCTCGACACGCTCATAGGTGGTGAAACGTCGCCCACATGCTTCACACTTGCGCCGCCGGCGGATCATTTCGCCGTTGTGGAGTTTGCGCGTGTCGATGACGTCGCTGTCGGGATGCTGGCAGTAGGGGCACCGCATCGGTCTTGAACCCTGGTTGCGCTCTGTTCCTTTCTTTCGACGAGGCATTATAGCATACAACCAGCGCACGGCGCAGCGGAATACCTCCCATGCAAAGCATCGCTCGCCGGTTGTGGTGAATTGAGTAGACGATGGTCGGGAGACTGCAGAGCGCAAACGGCGCGGTCACACCCATCTTCCCGGACGACGTGGTACAGTCCAGTATGGAAGCATGCCCATTGGTTGTGCCCAGAGGAGTTGACGTATCACGATTGCCGGATCTGGATAAGCAGCAGATTCGCGAACGCGCCGGAGCGCAATCCTGGACACGCGGGCAGGCGTACTTTGCGCGGGGAGCACTCCGTCAGGTCGTCTGGCGGGAGGGAGTCCTTACTGCTCAGGTCGTCGGTTCTCACCACGAACTGTACCGTGTGACTGTTCGCTTCGACGAGCAGGGTGCCATCATCAACGCCGAATGCACCTGCCCGTATGACTGGGGCGGCGATTGCAAGCACATTGTGGCGACTCTGCTGTACCTGCTCAACCGACCCGAGCAGGTGGAACAGCGACCAGATCTGACCAGCTTGCTTGCCCCGTTGAACGCCGAACAACTGACCAGACTCGTGGTGCAACTGGTTGCCGTGCATCCCGACCTGATCGACGATGTTGAGGAATTGCTGGCGACGCTCGCAACTCTGTCCACAGGTGCCGCTGCGTCTCTGCCAGTCGATTTGGCAGTACTGCAACGCCGGATCAGAGCCGATATGCGTCTCCTGATCAAAGACTACGATACCGGTGACTACTATGAAGATGTCATCGATCTGGGAGAGGCAT
>Ga0308400_1000634_pt1 | contig 12870 bp, 18 predicted proteins | sample HotsprSampOS1265_FD_203451 | JGI IMG/M metagenome (GOLD analysis project Ga0308400, IMG submission 203451) | Hot spring phototrophic mat microbial communities from Octopus Spring, Yellowstone National Park, Wyoming, United States - 20060914_OS12-65 ...
CTAGGCAGCCCAAGTCCGCCGAAACTAAACCCGCACCTATCACTTACCCGTTGCTTGTCAACCTACCCCGCGCTGCCTACGAAAAACTCAAGCTTTTGCGCAAGCGCATGGGCGGTACTTGGTCTGATGTCATTGCAAAGCTGATTGAGGACTATCAGTGAGTTTGCGTGTCTATACCGGCGAGTTTCTGGTTTCACCCGTGCCGCTTCACCTCGACCTGAATCGTTGCTCGCACGGGTGCTTTTACTGCTTCGCAACCCTGAACAACCCCAACCGCCGGTTCGACGGTTCGTTTTTGCGTCAACTTGTCAGAAGCCTTACCGAACACAACCTCGACGATCAAGACCCCTGTCGCTGGCTTGCCGTGCGCGGTTATCCGGCACTTGCCAGCAATACCGTTGATCCGTTCGCGAAATCAAACGCCGAGGCGTTCATCAGTCTCTACGAAACCCTAACCCCGCTTGGCTTCAACTGGAGCTATCAAACGCGCGGTGGTGAGTGCGCCGCTATCGAACTTGCTCTCTCTGGCAAGCCGACAATGTGGTACGTCTCGCTCACTTCCGACAACGAAGCCTTTTTGCGCGAAGCGGAACCGGCTGCGCCAACCCACCGTCAGCGGCTCGAACTGATTGCTGAAATTAAGCGTCACGGGCATCACCTTGTCGCCGGCATCAACCCGTTCGTGCCGGACTGGTGGCTGGACACAGACCGTCTGCTGTACGACCTGCTTGATGCCGATGTGACGCACATCTGGGTTCAGCCGCTTCACCTCTCACGTTTTCAGGTAGCGGCAATGACGCCGCACACTAAACAGCGCTTCGGAGAGTGGATTCAATACGGACTCAAGAAACTACCACCGGACGCCGGTGTTATCGCTGCCTGGTGTGATGACGCGCGTGCCGCCGGTATTCGTGTTTTTGGTGATGCCGATTCACCGTTCGACTTCTGGGACGCTTACTTTGAGCTTGGCTATCCGTTCTGGCCGACACTTACAGGCTGGTTCAAGCACCTAACAGAACTGGGTGGCGGTAAGCCCGTCATGTTCGGCGTTGAAAACCTCGCTGCATGGTGCGACGTGGGGCTACCAAAAGACAAGGCCTGGTACAAGGAATTCGTTCAGCCGTTTGGCCGCAGCATCCGCAACCTGATTACAGCCGGAGAGACGTGGCGCAAGGCGCACGAGTGCCCGCGCGACATCCTTGGCGTCCTACGCGCCTACTGGCAGATTTTCGACTACCCAACACGGCTGGTTTCACCTTATATTGCGTTAGCAGGAGAGCATACCCCCAATGGGTTGATGCTCTACGAAGACGAACTCGGCGAACTGGTTTACGTCTTCGTTCCTGGTGGCTGGGAACCCGAAGTCTTCGATGTCGTCGAAAACGAAACGCTAACGTATTGTGAACTCGTCAGGAGGTGATTATGGCCGCATCAGGAGGTAAGTGGCACACCACGCGCAAGGGGTTGCGCTTTTTCCAACGTGCTGGTGAGTCTCGACAGAAAGCTCTAGCCCGTAAAATGAAAGCAATGCGTAGCTAATGCCGGCTCTCGCAGTCCGATTGCCGAAGCTGACGCTGCATAAGGCGCAGTTCGCTATCTTGGCTGACCGGCGACGCTTCAAAGTCGTCGCTGCCGGAAGGCGCTTCGGCAAAACGCTTCTCGCAACTGAGTGGCTTACGCTTGCGCCCGGCGGCGCAATTGAAGGACGCCCGGTTGCTGTTTTTGCGCCCAGCTACAAGCTACTGCTGGAAGTTTGGTCGGGAATCGAGCGGACGCTTCGCCCGCTGACGCGGCGTGCAAACCGCGCCGAAATGCGCATCGAGCTAATCAACGGTGGCTCAATTGACGGTTGGACACTTGAACGCCCCGACGTAGGGCGCGGAAGAAAATACGCCCGCGTGGTTTTAGACGAAGCCGCCTACGCGCGCCACCTCAAAGAAGCTTGGGAACACGCTATCGCGCCGACGCTTACCGACCTGCGTGGTGAAGCGTGGTTCATTTCTACCCCCGCCGGACTCAACTATTTCTGGGAACTTTACCGGCGCGGCGAAGACCCTGATTATCCTGATTGGGCTTCTTTTACCGCCCCAACTTCCGCTAATCCGTTCATCCCTGCCGAAGAAATTGCCGAACGCCAGCGCGAGCTTCCTGAAAACGTTTTCCGACAGGAATATCTCGCGGAATTCGTTGACTGGAATAGTGACGAGAACGCTTTCTTTGACGCGGCAATGCTATCTAGCGATGCGCGTCAGCCGGACGCGCTTGTTTCGATAGGCGTTGACGTTGCGCGGTTTGGCAACGACGAAACCGTGATTGCCGGTGTCGCACGCAACGGCGCGATTTCAATCTTGCACACGCTGCGAAAATCGCCAATCACAACAATTGCCGAACTTATTCTCTCTCAGTACCGCCAGCACCGCATTGTCGTTGACGACGCCGGGCTTGGTGGTGGCTTGACGGATATTCTGCGCAAGGAAAAGCTGAACGTGGAAGCCTTCAACGGCGCGGAAGCTGCTATCCGCGACGGACAGTTTGCCAACCTGCGGGCAGAGTCCTACTGGGTGTTAGCCGAACATCTGCGTTATCGTGACGTGGCGCTTCCTGACGACCGCAAATTGAAAGACGAGCTTGCGGCGTTGCGTTACTCTTATCAGCGCGGTAGGATACTGCTAGAGCCGAAGGATGCTGTGCGGCAACGCCTAGGACGGTCTCCTGACCGCGCTGACGCGGTTTGCTACGCAGTGTGGGGCTGGCGACCTCGCAAGCCTCAATACCGGACAGAGTTCAGCTACTTGCCGAGGTGAGCCGTGAAAACTCCAAACCGCTTTGTAACCGTTTTGGCGCTTGCCGCTACTGTGGGGTCGCTGATTGCCGCAACGTTTCCGCAGTACCAGACGCTGGCGCTTATTGCCGGAACCGTTGCCGCCGTCGCTACGGCGTTAGGGCGCTCGCTTTTTCCGGAGCACTTCCCGCCGGAAAACGCGAAGCCGACAACTCCAGGGCAAACCGCCGAGCGCGTTATTGACCAGGTAATTTTGCGTGGACGCAAAAGGGATTAGCTGTGCGCACTGTTAATCTTTCACTCGCAGAAATTCCGAATCAGCCGCTGGCAAACGCGCGCGTTACCTTCCGTCCCCTCAAAAAGGGTCAGTCTACGCCAGTAGACGTGTATCCCTCGCGCGTCTATACAGTTACGACTGACGCGAATGGTGACGCAACGCTCCAATTGCCAACCGGTATCGAGATAGAAGTCACGCTCCCGGACGGCTGGCGTGGCACGATTGTCGTGCCGCCGGGCGCAACGCCTATCACGTTGCAAGCGTTATTGTTGAGTAACGCAACGCCGCCGAACAACTGGCAAGTCCTACTGGACGCGCATGAGCAAAAAATCGCCGGCGTTGGCCCGTCTGGCGTCTTGGGGCACGTACGAGTGGACGGCACGACGGTCACGATTGATCCCCTGACTGGAGTTATTAGCGCTACTGGCGGTGGTGGCGGCGCGCCGGTTGATGCACAATATCTTGTGGCGGCTGCTGACTCGACGTTGACCGCCGAGCGCGTTGTTACCGATAGCGCAACTGTTGAGTGGGATTTCACCACGCCCGGTCAGGCGCAAGCGTCTGTAGCGAGTGACTCGATTGATACGACGCACCTTGCCAGCGGCGCGGTGACTGGCCCAAAAATCGCATCAAACGCCGTCACTGCGTCAAAGATTGCACCGAACGCCGTCACGACGCCAAAAATCCAAGACGGCGCGGTGCTATACGACAAGATTCAAGACGTGACGCCCAACCGCCTGCTTGGACGCGGCGCGACTGCCGGGCCGCCGGAAGAAATCCAGATTGGCGCAAATCTTTCTCTGTCTGGCGGCGTGCTGTCTGCAAGCGGTGGCGCGACTGACTTGGGCTATATCCCCGCGCCTGACAGCGGGCAGGTTACAAGTAGCACGGGCACGCCAGCAACGATTCCGCAAGCCGATACCACAAACGCCGGGTTGCTGATTCCAGAAGATAAAAACAAGCTGAATCGCTACCAGCTTGACACGGCGACCAACCGGATTGCGTTGGGGCGAACAACGCTGCCGGCGGGAACAGAAAACACTTCGCTTGGCGTTGGACAGACAATCGCGGCCGCAAACTGGCAAACGGCGGTGGGGTCTATCGCGCAGACGTTGGGGTGGCACGCGACAGCGATAGGGCGTGCCGCTATAGCTGGCTCATTTTCTACCGCCGTGGGCGCAAGCGTTTCCGCCGGGGTGCAAAATGGATACGAGTGCGTTATTGTAGGATTTTCCGGCAGCACCGGCGCAGGAAACTCAGAAGTTACTGTTGTCGGAATTGCCGCCGGAGCCGGAAACTTTCTCGGCGGCGGCGCAACTGCTATTGGCGCGCGAGCGTTTGCTACCGCCCCCCGGCACTTTATACTTTCGAGCGAGTTCGGCCCGCCGCGTCAGGCTGAGACAAAGTTCTATTTACTGCACCAGATAACGACTTCGGATGGGCAAAATGGACGCTACGCCGGGGGCATGGTTTTCCGCTGGCTCGACAACGTTGCGCCTACGCGCCGGGGACGCACTGACATGGTGGCGTGCGACGCCGCGTCAAACGAGCGTGTTGGGTTTACTGTAGAATCCGACGGAACTCAACCGCGCGTGTCTGTTCTTGGCGCAACGCCTATCCCGCGCACAACCGCGCCGCCGGCGGCGACTGATTTGGCATCAGCTATCACGCTCGTCAACGCATTGCGTCAACTGATGATTGACTTTGGACTGTGGGAGGCTTGATATGCTCACGCAGGCGCAAAAAGCGCACATCTACGAGATTCAGCGTGCAGCCGGGTTATGTGTGGACGTTTACGCACGTGCACAAGCCGTTTTGCTTGCCGAGCGCGCGCTTGGGCTACTCGATAAAATCACTCAGAAAGACCTAAACGAAGCTGGTCTTGAAGTAAAACTTGAAGACCTGGTTGTGGCAATCAATGAGTTGTCCGATAAGCAAGACGAGCTTCAAGAGCTGATGGTTGCTTGCGTCAAAATCAGAACGGCGGAAGTCAATAGACTGTGACGAACAAAGACGTTCCGGCAGCAGTATCACCTTTGCTTTCGCCCTACCTTGAAGAGCTGCGCACTTGCGCTGCCTTGTGGGGCGGGACGCGCGCGGCGCGTGCTGAAGGTGAGTTCCTGCTTCCACGCTTCCCTCTCGAAGCACAGGACACGTGGCGCGCTCGGTTGACAACCGCCGTCCTGCCTGGCGTTTTTGCCCGTACAATCCAGCAAACCGTAGGGCTAATCGTGCGTGACGGCGTGCAATTTGCCGAACAAGTTCCACCAGTTTTCTTATCGCACTGGGAGGATATTGACCTTGCCGGGACGCACGGCGACCGGTTTATTGCACAGGCTCTTGCAGCAGCGTTGCGTGACGGCGTGGCGTTTATTCTGATTGACGCGCCAGCGGAAGGCGGACGCCCGTACTGGGTATTGCGCCACCGCGCCGACGTAATCAACTGGCGGCATGAGCGCGTCAACGGTGAGCTTGTCTTGGTGCGTGCTGTTGTCCGGGAAACAGCAATCGAACCGGACGGGCAATTCACGCAACGGGTTGTGACTCGCTACCGTGTTTTCACGTTGGAGCCACAAGGCGTCGTGGTGACTGTCTATCGCGAAGTGCAGGAGCCGCACGAGCGCGAGCCGCGTTACGTGGTGGACTTTCAGACTACGCTACCGCTGCCGGCAATTCCGATTGTGCCGCTGTACGCTGTGCCGCCGGACGCGCCGTTCGTAGCGCACTCGCCGTTTCTGTCTCTGGCGTACCGCGAGACTGAGTACTACCAGACTTATTCCGATTACAAATACAATCTCCACTTGGCGTGTGTGGCTATCCTGACGGCGAAGGGAATCCCGGAAGGCGAGACGCTGCGTATTGCGCCGTCTGCTGTGGCGCTGCTTCAGCCGGAGCAGTCGCTGGAGTATGTAGAGATTTCCGGCGCTGGTATCGGCTCGGCGGCTAGCGCGCTGGATAGGATTGAGCGTGAAATGCAAGCGCTGTCGCTGGCTGTTGGCGATACGAAAAATCGCACGGCGACGGAAGCAATTCACCTGCATACAATGCGCACCGCGTTATTACGTGACGCGGCGCAATCGTGCCGTGATGCGCTGGAAAACTGCCTGTGGTGGCACTTGACAATGCTGGGGCTTCCTACCGACAGCATTGCGAACAGCGTGCAAATCGGAACGGAACTTGACGCAACGACAGACTGGACACAGGCTTTGCCGCTGCTGGAATCCGCTCGTCGTGCCGGAGATCTTGACCTTGAGACCTACCTTGAAGCCCTAGAGCAGTCCGGCGCGCTTCCAGCAGGAGTTACGCCGGCTATCGTACTCGAACGCCTTGCCAATCAATGGGGAGGGAGTAGTGAGGAAAATCAAGCCGAAGAAGAAACCGAAGAAGCCTAAGAGGTGGACGTATAGCCAAACGGAGCTGGAAGGCGAAATTGCGTTTGAGACGCAAGACTTCACTTATGCGCGAGCCCTTGCGAGAAGATATTCTGTTCTGATTCCAAGGTTACTCGATGCCGAGTAAAACTACAGCAAAACCAATATTCCGCTGGAGCGAAAAATCGCAACGTTATATCGCACCCAACGGTCGCTTTGTGGCGCGCGCAAAGGTGTTGGCAGAGCTTGACCGCGTACGCCGTGGCGTTGGGCAAGAAATGCGTGAGTTGGCGCGTCAATTACGTGACGGCGAAATTTCGCGCGTCGAGTGGGTGATTGCAATGAAGGCGCGCATCAAGGCTCTGCATTTGATGCACGCTGCCGTTGCTGCTGGCGGGCTGGACAAGCTAACGCCAGCGGACTTAGGGCGCGTTGGTGCGGCAGTGCGACGCCAGTACGAGTTTTTGCGCCGATGGGATGCGCAAGACCTGCCTGTTGACGGGCGGTTTATCGCGCGTGCGGAACTCTACGCCGGAGCTGCCTACGGGACGTTTTCCGACTTGGAGCGAATCAAACACAAAGCAGTAGGCTACACCGAGGCTAAGCGCGTCTTAGGGATCGCTGAACACTGCCCGGACTGCCTTGAGTGGGCTGGCAAGTGGCTGCCCATTGACGTGATTCCGCCGATTGGCGCGTCTGTGTGCCGGACGCGCTGCAAGTGTACGATAATCTATCGCTAGAGGTTGTTTATGCCGGAGCCGCTACCTATTGAGGTTGACACTTTGGACGCCGTGCCGGAGCCGTTGCGTCCGTTTTACGAAGAGCGCGACGGCAAATTTGTGCTACCGGTACAGGTAGACGACCCAACGCCACTCAAAGAAGCCTTACGCAAAGAACGCGAGGCGCATCGTGAAGCACGGCGTAAGCTTGAAGCGCTGGAGCGAAAACTCCGCCCAATGACTGAAGCCGAAGTAGAAGACCCGCGCATTGTGGCGTTGCGTAAGGAACTAGAAGAATTGCGTCGGGAGCGTGACGAAATTGAGGCTGCCCGGCAACGCGAGCGCGTGCAGTACTCGCTGAAGGAGTGGGCGCTTGCGGCTGGCGTCGCGCCAGCGCACGTGAACAACCTGCTGAAGCTGCTGGACGGACGCTACGAGTTACGAGGTGCGGATATTGTCTTTCTGGATGCCGACGGGACGCCAGTGGCAGACGACCCTGCTACCTTCTTTGGCAAGCGTCTTCAAAAGGAGTTTCCGTTTTTCTACGGACGCCCGGTTGCAGGCTCCGGGACGCCACAAGGGACTTTGGTGTCCGGTGGAAAGCTAACGCGCGAGGCGCTCGAGAAAATGACGCCGGAAGAAATCCGCGCGCGGCTTGATGAAGTGCGGGAAGTATTGCGTCAAAAAGTGTAATCGGCTAATCTGAAATCAAACCGGAAGGCGCTGAACGGGCGGGATGCCCTGCGAGACGCTTGAGCGCAAGAATCTCGTGGAGGTATCCCGCCCGTGGCGTTTTCACACGTTATCGGCACAGTTTGGGCTGCGACACTCGAAGAAGAGCTTGAAAAAGCGCTTGTTTACGCCAGCCCGCGTTGCGTCAATCGAAAATACGAAGGCCAGCTCCGTGGCGTCGGCGATACTGTGCGTATCCCGATGCTCTCGAGTCCCACTGTCATTGACTACACTCGAAATACTGATCTCGCCGCGCCAGAAGCGCTGAACGATGCGTCAACGACGCTCGTTGTTGACCAAGCGAAGGCGGTTCACTTTGCGATTGATGATATTGACAGGGCAACGTCGCCGTACGACCTAATTGAAGTCTCTAGCCGTAGCGCGGCATACAAGCTTGCCGACGCGGCTGACCAGCACGTGGCGGGCAAGATGGCGGCGGACGTGGCAGCCGCTAATCGCGTTGGCTCGCAACAGTCTCCGATTACGATCAACTCCACCGCAACAAACGACAGCTATCTAACGCTGGTGCGTCTTGCTGGTGAACTAGACGAGGCAAACGTACCACGTAGCGGTCGCTGGGTGGTGGTGTCTCCGCTATTCCTGACGCGGCTGTTGATTCACCAAAACTGTGTATTCACAGCGGCACAGCAATCACAGGCGGCGCTGGCAAACGGGCTTGTTGGACCGATTGCTGGGTTCGACGTGATTGTGAGCAACAACGTCCCGATCCAAAACAACGTCCACCGCATCATCGCTGGTGTTAGCGACGCCACTTCATTTGTTGCGCTGATTCAAGCGACAGAAGTGTATCGCCCTGAGCGCCGGTTCGGGCAGGCAGTCAAGTCGCTTTACCTGTACGGCTGCAAGGTTGTTCGACCTGAAATGCTTGCGATGGCGTTTGTCAGCTTCAGCTAAGGGAGGTGCAGAGCAATGGCGAATCTTGATCCTGTGTTGGTTGGCGCAACTCCTGTAACGCTCCCTGCGGGGCTGACTTATGCCGCGTCACAATCGCACACAATCTCGTTGCCGAACGGAATCAAGAAGGGGCACCGGCTGCTTTTGCAGATTACCGCAACGGCTGCTGGAGACATCACCTTTATCGAAGGCGTCAATCCGCCGTCGTTCCGTCCGTTGGGGAATTTCGTTCTGTCAACCGCAGCCAACACTACCTATTTCGTAGTGCTGGAGTCGGCGCGATTCATCAACGCCAGTGGACAGATCGCGTTTTCAACCGGGACGGGCGCAGCCGGGACTATCCGAGCGTACGTTCTCGAAGAGGTGTCCTGATTATGCAGATTGCGTTGGAGCACAAACACTACGCCGTCAAGTTTTTCCTGGCTTGGGTAGCGTTTGCTGCTGCTGACGCGCTCTGGCTGGACGAGATGAGCGGCTGGCTGAAGCTCGTGACGCACGCGCTGCTTCTGCTGGCCGCCTTCTTGTCTGTGATTTTCTGGGCTTACCGAATTTGGCGGCTGCATCATGGCCACGCTGGAAGCAATCGAAAGCAAGAGTAGCGCGCCGTTGACGCAACTCGAATTGGAAAAGGTGCGTGAAATCGTCACCGGCGGGCGGCTTTTTATCTCGATTGACTCGATTGCTAACGCGGTGAACGACTTGACGCCGGTGCAGCGTCAAGCAACTCGCGCCGACATTGAAGAGTGGGACGCTTTAGGGTTTGGCACGGAAAAAATCCGTCCAACTGGAAGCGACGGACTGGATTACGACGTGGAGCGTGATCGCGCCGTGGTGCGACGTCGGCTGATTATCCGCTTGGGCTACAACCCGGCGGCACTGATGGGCGGCTCGTGGGGAGAAGCGCGCCGTGGCTAAGGCAATCCAAGTAACGAGACCTTACGCCGTCGGGCTGTCTGTCCGGCGGAGACTGTTTTGGGGCGATACAGCGCTGTCGCTACGCCGTATCAACGACGCAAACGACGCGCCAGAAGAAATCGTGCAAGTAGCTTCCGGTTGGTACGCTGAACAACTCGGTGATTCGTGGCGCGTGCTGATTGCGGAAAGTGACGAGGTGACACGTGACCAGATCGCACGGGCACAGCGTCTGGCGTGGGGCGAGATTGAGATTGAGGTTACGCAGCGCCAGGAACCGCAAAGCCAGTCAAAGCGGATTTGGGCTTTGACAGGAACAGTTGTGCGCAGGACTGGAGAGCAGCCGTGAGCAGTTCTTTGACTAAGCTGGTGGAGCGTCGGATCGCGATTCAGTTCGAGAAGCTGAGGCGTGAAGCACCTGCAATCGGACGTAGCGCTGGTGCGATTTTGACGCGCGCTGTCAAAGACAAGGTGCGCGAGGCTGACGCAATCGCTTCAGGGCGTTTTCTCAACTCGATTCGCACGAGAGTTGAGATTCGCCAGACGCGCCAGCGCTTGAGCGAAATCCGCCTGATTGTCGGCTCGGACGTTTTCTACTCGCGCTTTGTGATTGGCGGGCGACGTCCCGGCAAGATGCCCCCAGTCGCTGCGATTCAAAGATGGATTGTGTTGAAGGGACTGTTCCACTTGAACGCTTTCTTGGTAGCGCGCGCGATTGGCAGGCGCGGGATTCGCGCGCGGAACTTTTACGAAAGAGGCTGGCGCGCCAGCCGTGACCGGATTGAAGCCGCCGTGCGACGGCGACTGATTGACGCACTGGTGCTGCCGTAATGGACGCTGTGATTCGCGAGGCTATCAGAGACAGGATTCTGGCGGCTGTGCCTACGGCGCAGGTAAGCCTGTATTTGCCACTTTCGACAGACGCCGATGGCACGCCAGTGCTTGCTCCGGTTACTGACCAGTCTGCCGTTCGGTCGGCGGTGATTGACCGGCTGCGAGTGCGTCTGACGTGCGATCACAGCGGGATGACGACCGGCGAGGCGGTCTATCGGGTTGTTTACGCGGAAAGCGTCAAAGGCGTACAGGCGCACTCTGAGTTTCACGAGCGGCTGGACGACGTTTTCCGTCATTTGCTTTTTCCGCCGCGCTTCGGATTGGACGACGCCGACCCGCGAACGAACGTCCTGCGCCGGGTGGAAGCACTGGAAGCAGAAATCCAGCTTGGCGCAGCCGCTACGGGCAGTGCCCGCGTCCACTACCTGACGGCGCAAATTGACCTGACGTTGAGCTTGTACTGGAGGGTGTCGTGAGCGATTTGGTTGAAGTTTTTGACCCTGAAAGCAACGTTCACGCTGCGATTGACGCGCGTGCGTTACCGCAATTCTTAGCTGCCGGTTGGCGGCAGGTTTTCACGCCGGAACCCGGCAATTTCCGTACGGAGGTGACTGAAAATGGGACGCTACTTGCACCTGCAGGGGAAGGTGTATTACGCCGTGAGGGACGCCGTAACCGGACAGCCGGGACCGCGCCGGTATCTGGGTAATGCACGCTCCTGCTCCATCGAGACGGAAACAAACATTATCGAGCACTTGGAGTCCACGAGCGGTTTGCGCATCATGGACAACCGCTATCAGTTCGGCTTGAAAGTCAATGCCACACTCGAATTTGACGAGTACGACAAGCGGAACCTGGCGCTAGCAATTAAGGGGAACTTTCTCGACATTGCCGCGGGTAACGTTTCAACTGGCGAAAACTTGCCTGCTGGAATTACTGCTGGAACATATTACCGGACGCGATTCGGGAATATCACTAGCCTAGCTATTACCGGGTTAACCGAAGGTACGAATTACGTACTAGAGGACGCAAAAACAGGAAGAATTCGTTTTTTGACGGCTGTTAGCGGAACACCAAGCGTTACCTACAACTACGCCGCACAAACTCGTATCCCTGCACTCAACGACACCGCTCCGCCGGAGCTGTGGCTAGAAATTGACGGCATCAACGTCGCGGCGCAATCGAGGCGCGTCAACGTGACGATTTACCGGTTTGCATTCAATGCGACCGAAAGCTTGATGCTCCTCAATGACGACCCGACAATGTTCACCTTGAAGGGCGCGGTTTTGAGAGACACGAACTACAGCACCGGCACGAACTACACGAACTTCGGCGAGTACTTCAATATTCTCGAGGTTGAATAATGGAAGTCCCAACCAAAACGGCAACTTTATGCGGACGCACGGTGACGCTGCGTCCCGTGCGTCTCAAAGACGCCACGCGGGTGCTGCGAGTTCAAGCTGCACTCGAAGACGACCCGTCGCAGCTCTATATCCTGCTGGCGGGTGCGTTATGGATGACGCCCGAAGAGTTCGAGCGTGAATTTCCTGACGTGACATTAGTGGAAGCCGCCAGACTTGCGCCGCTGATTGCCGAGTTGAACAACGGGGGTGATGCTGGTTTTTTCCCGACAACGCCAGCGCTAAAGAGCGAATAACGCTCGACCGGCTTGTCGTTACGCTAGTGCGTAGCGGCTTCACTTACGAAGAAGTAGGCAACCTGACCTTGCAGCAGGCGCAACGGTACTACGCAGAGATTGCGTTATTGCGGCTGCAGGAACTGCGTGACGCTGCGTTAGCTGTGCAGATTGGCGCGGCGGCCGCACTTGGCAGTAAGCCAGCGCAACGTTGGTTGAGAGGGGGTAGCGCGGCTACTGGTGGGACTGGAGACGGCTGAGGAAGCCGAAGCCGCGCTACCTTGTCCGGGTGTGAGGAGAGAATACCTTGGCGACCGACCGTTTGCAATTCCTTATTGCACTGAAGACTACGGGTGAGCAGACGGCTAAAAGCGCTGTCGCGTCTGTAGAAGCGTCGCTTCGTTCGCTTCGCCAGACGGCACAAGCGCTTGGCTCAATCCGCCTTGATAATCTCGCCGGGATTCAAGGAATTTCCAACGCACTCCAGACAGCCAACGCTGCGGTCACGCTTGTAACGCAATCTATCGGTGCACTTTCCAGTGCGCTTCAGGCTGTTAGTTCAGGATTTGCCGCGTTTTACGGCGAAGGGTTGCGCTTTGCCCGGACACTTGAGAACACGGAACTCTCAATTCGTACGCTGGTTGCGAATAACCTGCTGGCGCGCAAGTCCGTGGCGGACGTTGGCGAAGCGT
>Ga0308400_1000643_pt1 | contig 12729 bp, 10 predicted proteins | sample HotsprSampOS1265_FD_203451 | JGI IMG/M metagenome (GOLD analysis project Ga0308400, IMG submission 203451) | Hot spring phototrophic mat microbial communities from Octopus Spring, Yellowstone National Park, Wyoming, United States - 20060914_OS12-65 ...
TCCAGCCATCGAACACTCACAAAAAAAATTTGAGGTTTGAATTTATTGATCAAAATTGGCAAAAATTTTGGAAATGTAGAGGGAACTCCAAAAAAATTGCAGATTATAGCCCTTTCCTTAGGGACATGCTGATCAAAAATAAAACCTACGCACTGATGACCTTTCAGTAGTTCTTTGAGTCGAATTAAACCTGTAAACCACTCTGCATTTTTGCCGGCTCGAAGTTTTGTATAAAGCTTAAACACTAAAAAAGGCTTGAATGGCTTGGCAAAAAAATAAACTTTCTTGTTTAACAGGTGTGCCAGCTGTAAAAGTATCTCAAAATTTGAAAAATGAGCACTTAGAAGCAGATTTGCCCGAGTTGAATCAAGTTTGGGTAACTTATCTATCTTTACATTTGATTGGAGCCACCTTCTGCTGAAAACTTTAAAAGTGATCAATTCATAAATAGCTTTAGAGTAAAACTTTATGCATTTAGTCTTAATATCTTTCAGTTGATTTTCCTCCAACTCCGGAAAACAAAGATTAAGATTGTCCACGATGACTCTATCTCTTTTGCTGAGAGTTAAAAAAAGCCTAAAAAAAACTTCTACTAGCCTTAAAATCATCAAAAAATCTATCTAAAATTTATAAACTGGTGTCAGATCGATATTTTATTAATGGTATAACTTGCGCCAAGTGCATTCAAACTGTAGAAAGCATCATCTCTCAAGTTAATCCAGCTTTAGAATTAGACTTTGAGTCGCAGGAACTGATAGGCGAAATCTCAGCTGAAGACGCTAGGCAATTAGACAAGCTTTTGTCTCAAAGCGGATACTCGCTTGAAGTTAGCCCTGGTCAAAAGTTCGGGCTTTTTAAACCTTTAATCACGCTACTGTTGGTCGGGTTTTTAAATTTAAATCATTTTGCCCACTTACACATTCAGCCTCTTCTGATTTTTGCTCTTGCAGTAATAACTCTGCTTCTAGCGGGTAAAGAGCTTTATCAAAAAGCTTTAGTGTCTTTGAGAAATAAATCAATAACTCTTGAACTGTTTATAGCAATTTCTGCTACAGCTGGCCTGATTTTAACTGCCATAAGTCTATTTACTGGTAACGAAAATTTGAATTTTTCGGAAGTTTTTGCCTCTGTTGTTGGAATTGTATACCTAGGAAGCTGGTTGGAGAGAAAGGTTTTTGCTTTTGTAAAATCAAAAATGCCACAAGCAGTAAGAATTTTTCCAAGATTTTACAAGGCAATTTTGCATGGAATTGGAAAGTCTAAGCATGTTAATCTTGAGACAAAGCTTATATCTGAAAATACGCAATTAATTCTGGCTAAAGGGGAAATCTGCCCAGCTGATGGGATAATCACATCTGGCAAATGTTGGGTGGAGTCAGCTTTCATAACAGGACAAAGTTTTCCTCAATTTAAACAAGACGGCGATATGATACTTGCTGGAGAAAAATTATTGGATGGGGCGATTCAACTTGTTACTACGTCTAGCTTTTATAATTCCTCTTTATTAAAACTTGTTCGCGCTTGTAAAAACACTCAATACGACATTGGCGCAAACAGCTTTCTGCAAAGGCTTTTAAGTTTTTTTGTGCCAACTGTTTTGGTAACGAGTTGCATTTCCTTTTTTTACCACCTTCCAAATTTAAGAGCTTCTATTGAGGCATCTCTGGCAGTATTAGTAGTAGCATGTCCATGTGCTATAGGGATTGCTGCTCCTTTGGCTTTAAGCCTAGGAGTTTTGAAAATGCTACACAATGGAGTCTTAGTTAAAAACGCTCAAGCATTCTTTACCTTGTCTAAACCTCGAAAAGTCTATCTCGACAAAACAGGTACCCTAACCTATCAAAAATATGAAGTAACAGATTTTAACATCACAGATAAAGAAACAATCTCCAGACTTTACAGCGCTCAACTTGCAAGTAATCATCCGTTTGCAAGCTCTCTGATTAGTTATTTAAAAAAATTTGAACCATTAGAAATTTACTCAGTCGAAGAGCTAAAAGTAGATCAACAATCTTTCAAGTGCTATTTTTCAGATAAAGCCTATCTAAATATTAAAAAAAAAGATAGCACTTACGAGTTTTTAGTTACTCTGAACGGCCAAGAAATGGGCACATTTAAGCTGCAAGAAAAACTTAAGGATGATTTTGACAGACTGATTCAGACACTCAAAAGAAAGAGCATTCCTTTAACTATTTTATCAGGAGATACAGTAAGGAGTGATTTTTTTGCGATGTGTGAGAAACTGGGGATACCTTTCAAACAAGGGATTACAGCTGAGGAGAAACAAAACATAATTAGACAAGAAGCTTTGAGGCCAAATGTTTTTATAGGCGATGGAATAAATGATGCTTTGGCGCTTAAAGAAGCAAATTGCGGTATAACTTTTGAGCAATCAAGCTTCGTTAACTTAGATGCAGCAGATGTTGTGCTAAAAACCGATAGTTTGTTGAAAATAAAAGAAACCTTTGATGTTTCTGAAAAAGTTATTCAGGTTGTCCATCAAAACTTAATCTGGGGCGTTCTCTTTAATGCTATTGCAATACCCTTTGCCGCGTTCGGTTATGTTCCTCCCTCGGTTGCTGCTATTGCGATGGGGCTTTCCGATATAGTGGTTGTGGGAAATAGCCTTAGGCTTCTATCTAAGTGACTAATCAATTTTTTAGCCGAACTGCATGTTTTAGTCAAAATATCGTTTAAAAAGCGGCACGTTCGAATTTAGAACTGACTTAAGCGGAATCACTCGGTTCAAAAAACTCGTTAAGTCAGAGAAATTCGGTAAAAGGCTTCATCGCCCTACAGGGGTTTAATTTGTTAAGTGCCGTTTCTCGAATTAATTTTTTCAAGCTCACTTAAGAAAATAATGTTGTTAATTTGTTAGCTTCTTAAAATTTGGAAAATATTTTTACCTTTACCCAATAAAAAGCCAACCAGGTTTAATTAAGCCCCCCGGGCCATCTGGCTCAGTAAGCAAATGGCATTTATTAGGTACTTCTTTAACATTACACTGCCCTTGTCTTTTATTTTCGTGAAAGCTTAAAATCGAAAATTCGAATAGTCCCCTTACAGGTTTGTAGATGGACGGGCAAACTCGTTGATTTAAATCAAACTTCCTAATTTGCTGCCTCAAAGAGATAAATCTGGATTGAAGCTTGTCAGCTAACACGCTTTTCCTGGAGCTGCTATCCCAAGTTTTATTGCAAAACATTACAAAAATAATTGACGAAACACGACTTAGCTGTTTTTGAAGCCGCTCTAGCTTCTTAAACTCAGCAGTTTCGCTTAGCCCTTGAGTAAAAGATACAATCAGAAAGCAAACTAATGCAAAAATTTTTATTCGAACCATAATAGATAATACTAACACAAGCAAGGGGACCTGAGTAGATTGATGCAAGCTCTTAGATTAGTAACATTTCAGTCTTACTGAGCATTAAAAAACCATTCTTTTTAAACTGTTGTTAACTCAGGGGACTTCAATAGGTTTTAAACACTTAAAGTTCGAGGCAGTTTAACGTCTAATAGCAGATGGTGCGCGAAGCTTTGGTTTAGACCGATTAATAGTGCGTAATTTCAAACATGCTTTTTAATCTTCAATTTCGTGTGCTGGCAGTTACTAACAGTTAAACCTAGTTTGTGTAAAACTCAAAGCAGGCATTTATTTAAATAGGATCTTAAACACTCTGAAATCTAGATTGCTACTTAAAAGCTAGCCCAGCTTTTAAAAAATATAACATTAAATATTAACTTTAGGAAATTGGCTTTAAGCTAGAGATTGAAAATCCTTGTCCCAATATTATGCTCTTCAGTTAAAAATTTATCTCTTAACCTGCAGATTCGCCACGAAAGCAGCCGGGATATACACCAAACTACAAAAGTTCGAAGCAACCTCAAATTCACACCTCACTTGACTGTTGACTAATTTAACAGACTTTAGACCGAGCGCTGGATTAAACTCTGTTGTGCAGGAGGGATTGACTTTACCAACCAACTCAGAAAGCTCTTGTTTGATTTCTTTAAATTCTCTCACAAGTTGCCTAAGTGAAGTTAATTTTAATCTGTTTTTTGGAAGTTTTTTTTCTTTTTTTGAGCGATTGCCTAATCGATTCGGACAAGAGGGTACAATTTTTAGAGCTACACTGCTAAACTGCCGCTGAAGCTCTTCAAGTTTAAGACTATCGTCTGATTGTGCAATAACAAAGCTACCACAGATCGAAACCAAGAAAAGCCTGACAACAAAACTTAGTAACCCCATTTTAGCTGTAAGTATACTAAAATTCCTAAACTTTACAAAATTGCTTCAGAAAAAGGACTTACTCCAAAACTTTCTCTAAATTTTTTGGCCCTGCCTCAAAATACTGTTGAAGGGATCTAGCTAGATTATAACAACCCCTTAAAAAAAGGCTAAATTTATCGTTATACTTTATATCCAGAACACACTTTCCATCTTGAAGATAGTCATAGACTCTTACATTGATACAACCTTCCTCTGGTAAGTAGTCTGATTCTATGCAAAGGTGGTTTACTTGAATGACATCTTTGCCGCTATTAAGCTCAGATTCAAGCAGCTTGAGGGGAGTATCGTCTGAGGTTACAAGTAACTCTTGATTCGCTTCTTTTAAAATCCGCTCTACCAAAACGCCAACCTTACATTTATCTCTACCAGTTGTAAACCCTGGCCTTACTAAAACTTTTTTAGGCCGCATAGCGCTCATCATAAACTACTCTGCCACAAAAATTTAAAAGGTCACCAAAACATCTAGCTCCAGCAGTGTGATTTACACGGTGCTCCGAAGTCTTGAGTCCGTGAGAACTCTTGAGTCCGTCAACTAGAGCTAGGTTATTTTCCTCAGAAGTTCGGTGGTTATTTTCCTTAGAAGTTCGATACTCAATGCTAGCATTCCCACTTAACTCGGCAAGACCTGCTACGATCTCTTTGATTATACGCCCTGCCTCCCCTACTATCTTTTCGCCCTCTCCTTCTAAAGTGCGCTTCGAAGACTCCGCCGTACTTGAAAGGAAATTTTCAGCTTGATTAGCAGGTGTTTCTTTTCCTGGTGTTAGGCCTTTTTTTATTAACTCTGTCATAAATAAATCGTCTATATTAGTTATTATCGAAAAAAACAAAAATGTGATTAAATTTTTTTTATCCGTCTGTCTAAGCAACCACTCTTTCAACGAACTCCTCTGGTTCAAGAGGAATTAAAGAGTTCTCATCCTCCCCTATTGAAACAAACGATACAGGAAGCCCAAGCTCAGAGCAAATCCTAAATAAAACACCACCTTTGAAACTAGTATCCAACTTAGTCACTATGATGCTTGAGATACTTACTACCTCGTTAAAGTCTCTTGCCTGATTAAATGCAGTCTGCCCAGTGGTTGCGTCTACTACCAGTATACACTCTACTTGATGATCCGGAAGTAGTTTAAAAATTACCTTTTTTACACCATTTATTTCCTGTAAGAGATGGGTCTTGTTGTGAAGCCGCCCTGCTAGATCGATAAGTGCAAAGTCGTAGCTTTGTTCGATAGCCCTTTTAAGACCATCAAAAACCACTGTTTGAGGTTTTTGTGCTAGCTTATCTAAGTGACAGTCTAAACCGAGTTTATCACACCAGATTTTTAACTGCTCTTCGGCGCCAGCTCTAAAAGTGTCAGCTGCAATAGCCAGCACCTTAAAGCCCTTGGTTTTCAAGATTTTTCCAAGCTTGGCTAGTGAAGAAGTTTTTCCAACACCGTTAACCCCTAAAAACAAGATAACTCTTGGTTTCTGCTCAACAGCAAAGCGAAATGCCTGCACCTTTAACATTGATTTAAGTTTCCCTCTTAAATAGCTTGACACATCCACATCTTTAATATTGCTCAACTCTGAAACAATCTTGTTTGTAAGCTCCCAGCCTAACTCGCCTGCCAGCAGCTTGTCTTGAAGCGCTTTTGAATCTAGTGAGCTCGACCCACCGCTAAATAAACTCCAGCTCCTTAGTCTTTGCCATATGCTTTTGGTCGGAGCATTAGTTTGTTCTTCATCATATTTAACACCAACTCCATTCTGACTGGATGAATTATCGGGGCCACTAGGCTCCTCAGAGGAATCTGAGCCCTTAAAAATATCATCAACATTTATCCTAGCCTGTTGTTCTTCTTTACCTACTTCTTTAACAAAGCTTGACTCTTGGCTCTTATACAACCTCTTTAGGATCTCATAAGCTTTGACAGTTTTTTCTTTTACCACCTCTAGGTTTTTTAAATGACTAGATATCATATGGTTTAAAGAATCTTCCATTCTGTGAAGTTTCCCCAGCAATCCATCGATTTTGTTTAAAGAAGCCTGAAACTTAAACTCGATTGATTTATTAGAGCCGTGGCTCTTTCCCAATGAGTAAATCAAAAGCCAAGATACAAAAATCAACGCAGCAAGCGGCCCGCCCCCAACAGTTAGCCCCTGAAAAGCAATACTAAAAAAATCAACAACCAAAGAAGAGATTTTTGCAAACATTTCTCACACCTTCACTACAAGTTTACATCCTTTTACTGATAATCGAAATTAGCCAACAGCCTCTACTGGAAGATCGTTTAAGGATAACTCAACAATCTGACTAGTGCCACGAGAATCCACCGATACCCCGATTAAATTATCACTGCGCAACATCGAAAGCTTATTGTGAGTAACAGAGAGAATTTGAGTATCCTCACTTAATTTCTGGACTAATTCTAAAAATCTTCCCGTGTTAAAGTCGTCCAGTGGAGCGTCCACCTCGTCAAGCAGCAAAACCGTATTTTTCCCCTCAATTGCCAACGCAAACAGGAAAGCTAAGCTTACCAGAGTTTTTTCGCCCCCTGATAGCTTTTGAAGGCCTAACTCTTTTTTAACACTAAGCCGCGCGGCTATGTAGGCTTCGTTCTTCGTTTCGCTCAACCACAGCTGACCCTTAGCATCCTCAAACAGTAGCCCTAAATAACTGGAGAACCTTTTCGATGACCTATCAACAAAATCTTCAAGCTTGCTCTCAAATTCTTGCCGAAGCTTGTGACATTCACTCTCAATCTTTGCCATAGACTCGTGGATGTCATCTCTTTCTTCAACTAAAGTTTTCAACTCACTGTCAACTCTTTCAAACTCTTCTAAATTAGTCGAGTCAAAGTATTGAACAAAAAGCGACTCCCTTACATAGCAAGAAAACAATTTATCGAGCTCGGAATCATCTAAGTGCTCAAATTCCCCACTACTCTCTTTTCGCAAATCATCTATTTCAAGCGAAGTCTGCGCCAGAAGCAATGCTTTCTGAGTCTGAAGGTCATGGTCAATTTTCTCAAGGTTGTCTGAAAGATACTCATGCTCGATGTCTAGCTTAGAAATATCTTCCCTCAGCTTCAGAATTGCTGAAGCTAACTCGTTGCTTCGCTGCTGCATTAGATCTAACTGATTGACTTTGCTTAGGTATTGGTCAGAGACAATACTTGCGCTCTCATCCTTTTGCCTTATCCGCTCAATAACTGTATCAAGCTTGATAATTTCATCATCAACTGAGGCTAACTTGTTTGTTAAAGAGGTCGTCAATTGCTGGACATGCTCCAACTCTTGATCAATCGAACTTTTATCAAGCTCTAAACAAACTCGCTCTAGTAAAGACTGTTTAACAGCAATTTGCAAAAGCTCTTCATCCAATTTTTTAAGTTGAACCTCTAATTTATTTTTTACGGTCTGATTTTGAGAGATTGCTTGCGCTACTTTATCAAGAGACCCCTCAATTTCACTAAGCTTAGCCTGCTCTTCATCCAATTTCCTGGCTAAACTAAATATATTCTCATTATCAATTGTAGGTTTATAGTAGAAATATGGAGAGCAAATGACGCCTCGGGAATTTATATACAAAAATCTTTTATCTTGCGCCTCAGTTATAATTTTCAAAAAATTCAAAAACGAGGTGGTTAAGTTTTGACCCGCCCCTTTCAAGTAAATAACATCGGGCTGGATTTGTTCTTCAGAGTCGTCTAAATCTTCAATCAACCTGATTCCTTTAAAAGCTGGAAAAAGATACTGCAAACATAACACCTCCAAGTTGGTTAAACTAGACACTTCTTCAAAAAGCTTCTTTACAGTTTGATCAAACGCTTTAAGCTGACTGGATAAATCTTGCAATCTTTGTTGTATTGCTTCCGACTCATGAGCAAGCTCCCTTTGCCGCAGAATCAAACTTGATACCTCTTCCTCCACAGCTGACAACTCCCTCGCTAGGTTGCTTTTTTTATCCTCTAACTCTTTCCTGCAAGAATTCAAAGAAGCTATCTCTTGTCTTAATGAATTGGCTTTCTCCTCATTTTCCTTTTTTGTCTTAAAAATACGCTCTTTCTTTTCTTTCAACATTCTAAGTTCAGCCTCTAGCGATCCCTTTTCAATGAGTAGCTTCTCCTTTTGAGTTAACAGTTCTGCCAAATCAAGCTGATCTTGCTCTAAAGCCAATTTTTCTGAGGTTTTTAAATCTTTTAGCTCTTCAATTTCTTGTTGCGCTGAAGCCATCTCTAATCTAACTTGAGCCAGTTGATTTTCTAGGGCTTTTAGTTCATTACTCAGACCCTCTTTTTTGTTTTTTAACTCGTGAAGCTTAACTTGTATTGTTTGAGACGAACTCTGTACCGACTGTTCTAGTCTTTTTAATTTTTCTTTGACAATTTCTATTAACTTCTCTCTCCCTTTTAAAGCTTTATGATACTTATCCACTTGCTTTTTTAGCGATGATCTTTGGGATGTGAGGGTATCTATTTTGTCTTTTAGCTTTTCAAGACGGGTTGTGCTAGATGCTAATTTAGCAAGACACTCTGAAATTTTTTCTTGGACCTCAACAAGACCGCAAGCCTCTACAAGATAATGCCTTAAATCTGAAGGTTTAAGCTCCACAAGCTTTTCAATCTCGCCTTGAGCTATTATGCAAGAGCTTCTAAAAACTAGACCGAGGGCTCGAGCCAAATCCTTTACATCTTTTTGCCTAACTGGCACTCCAGCTATTAGATACTCTGTCTCTCCGTCACGAAATATTCTTCTTGTAAAACTTACCTCGCTCGAAGATTGAAGCCAGTAGAATCTCTCCAAAAAATCTGCAGGAATCTCGTCAAGAATAGAAGATAATTTATGTTTTATGAAATCTAATATACTGGCGTAGTTCTTCGGCGCTGAGAAAGTCGCCTCGACTTCAGCCATCCCGAGGGGGTTATCTAGCTTAGATCCAGCAAAAATTAGATCAATGGGTTCTCGACATCGAAGCTGGGAAAGCCTTGTCTCGCCAAAGACCCAGCGAAGCGCATCTATAATATTTGACTTGCCGGAACCATTACTGCCTACTATACAGTTGAACCCTTCAGCGAAATTAATCTCAGCTTGTTTAAAACTTTTAAAACCCAGGATTTTTAACTTTGTTAAAGGCACTCACTTTATTTTAAGCTAGCTTGATCTTTTAATCACGATAATTTTAAGTTTTACCCTATTGAACAACTAACCAGTTCGAAGACTTAAACTTTTAGAAGTTGCCACCGCTTTTAGGAAAACTGTCACGTAGCTGGTCTCGCTAAAACAAAAGGCTGAAAAATCCCACTCTTTGGTTTTAGCACCCAGCCTTTGAAAAAACTAAGACCCAACTTACGTTAAACCTACTAGCTAAAACTGGCGCTAAAACAATCTTAAAGCACCGGTTTCTGTTCCTAGAAAGCTTGCCTCCCAAAACAAAGTCTCATCCAAAAAATTAACTCTAACATTTATCCTCAAGAAGTTTTTAATGAGATAGCCTCCTGCTTACTAAATATCTATCTATTAATTGAGATACGGATTGTAGATAAAAAAGGCACAATGTGTGTCTTAACAAAAAGTTAGCCAACTAACTTGAGTTTAACTAGTCAATACTGATTGCTCCAACACTCAATCCAAACTAAAATTTAAACTCCGCAAGCAATAAAATCATTCTAAAATTTGATTTTTTCGGAATTAAAACTTAACTTAAGCTGAACCAAGTTTTTAATGCCTGTAATCTTTTGAGGCTAACTATAAATATCTAGCTCAATTAACCTTAGAAAAGCTTAAGCGAGAAAGATTACTCATCAGGGCGATAACAATTTTACGCCCAAGAGTTAACATAGCTCTATTTAAAGTGCTCTTCGGTAGCAAAATCAAACTAAGTTATACTGAAATCGTTACACTTGCAAAAATTTTTTAAGCATTTGACACTAGAATTTTTAAAATAAATACACTCCTCATTTGAAAGTCACAGAGACCAGCTAACTGCGGTTGATTTAGTCCATGGAATCATTTTCATCTTCACTCATATTATCATCCTCCATCCCATCATTCATATCATCAGGCAGGTTTGGGTCATCGATGGAATTACCGTTAGAAACTAAAGAAACAGTATGCTCTAGGTGTAAGGGAAAAGGAAATCTAATAGCGCAATTTATAGATTCTTGGGGTATTTCCAAATTAAACATTAGAGATATGCACACCTGCATTGTTTTAGACTCTTTCTGGAAAAAAGTATTGAGAGAGAGAGATATATCTTGATTTTCTTGGCAAGAAAAATCACAAATGCAGCAGAACGAAAGACTCGATGACTGTTATCTTACTTCGACACAAACAGGATTAGTGTTGGTTAAATAAATTTCTCTGAGGTTTTCTAGTAAAGCAGCAATTTTAGAAACTTGATTTTCAAGGGCTTATCGGCACCTCTGCTTGCTGTTAGCTTCAATCTTTTGCTTGTCTGCATTAGAAATCTTTCTTATAGGAATGAAGTAGGAATGAAGGTTCTAACGAAGATATCATGACTGTTGATTCCGCACCAAAAGTGCACAATTCTAGGTTTTACTCGTAGCTGGATCCCCAATTTACCCTTATAAAAGACTCTGATGTTAATTTAAAAAGCAAAATAAAAATTCCAAAAATTTTCAGTGCCATATTGAGCAAATTAAAACCACTCACAGTACTCTTAATGTATCGATATTCCCTCGCTAAACTTTTAGCTTTCCGAACTTTTTTAATATTTGGCGCTAATTATGAACTACCCGAAACTTAACTATATAGCTAAACAAAAAGCATTTTTTTACTAACGTTTAACTGATTTGATATAGTTTTCAAATTAACATAGATGCCTAGGTTTTCGAAGAATTGAGAGTTAGGATAGCGAAAGTTCATGGGTATAGGGTTACCAGTCAGTTAATCCTAATCAACTTGCTTTAAAACCTCCACCGTGTAAATCACGGCACTAATAATGCCAAAAATTAGAGATATAAGAAGTATATTAAAGCCGATGTCGTAAAGAGTTATGTTCACACCTGAAACTGATGCAACCTTGAAATCGCCCAAAATTAACAACGCGATAGCCAACATTTGGAGGACAGTTTTCCACTTTGCTGAAGAAATAGCTCCTAAAGCTTTATCATGAAGCGCGTGTATAGCTCTCAATCCCAGAACCCAAATTTCTCGAATAACAATCAAAGCCACAAGCCAAGCTGGCAAGTAACTTTGGTCAGTGTAAACAGACATTTCAACCCGATCCAGCTCGATAAGCATAATAAGCACCGCAAGAACTAAAATTTTGTCGGTTAGGGGGTCTAAAAGTTTACCTTTGGACGAGACTACGTTGTATTTTCTTGCAAGAAAACCATCAAAAAAGTCGGTTACAGCAGCAATTAAAAAAAGCGCAAAAGCAATGTATCTGTCGAGAATGGCGGGATTTGTAAGGAGGTATAAGATGGCAAAAGTAAAAACTAGCCTGCTATAAGACAGATAATTTGGAATGCTTGCAACCCACCCGCTCATTGAAATCAAATTTTACATGAAGCAAACCAAAAAAAAAATGAAAGTGGCTACTCAGGCTTGTTTTTTAAAAGCGTCCCAATAAAAGTAAACTTTTCGAATAAACTCCCTAGTCTCTTTAAAGTTTGGCACCCCTCTATGCTCTAGCACCCTCTCAGGACCAGCGTTGTATGCGGCTAGCGCTAGCGTTACGTTGTGTTGAAAACGCTGCAATAAATATTTAAAGTATTTTGCACCACCTAAAATATTTTGTCTGTAGCAGAAAGGATTGCTTACCCCAACAAATTTTGCTGTCTCTGGCATAAGCTGCATCAAACCTACCGCTCCTTTTCTACTTACAGCTCTATGATTAAAATTGGACTCTGCCTTTATGATTGCTAATAGCAACGATTCCTCCAAACTCAACGCTTTGGATACTGACCTAACAATCTTTCTAATTTCAGAATCCACCCAAAGCGAGGAGGTTTGCTCTGGGATAGTCTTACTTGCTGTGAAACTGATAGGATAATCTACTACAGAAAATCTCTTCGAACCTGAGAATATTTTATACTTTTGATTTAACTGAGGCCTTCTTGAGGTAAAGGTTATTGATCCATCTTTATTATATACAACGTATATTATAGTTTCTGCTCCCAAAACAGCGAGAGTAATAAAGACAAATAGTTTCAACACACTCTCTCCTACAATGATGCATAAAACTTCCTCAAAAACTATCCACTCTCTATGCTAAAACAATCTAAAACACCAACCTACAAACAGATAATTGCTTAAAGGTCAGAATTTTCTAAATTATGTTATACCAGTTTTAGAACTGTCTTACCTTAAAAGCGCCAGAGCTAGAGCAGGCTGCTGATTAGCTTGGGCTAAAACAGCTGAACCAGCTTGCTGCAGTATAGTAAGCCTTGTTAACTCCGCAGCTTCAAACGCTATGTCAGCGTCAC
>Ga0308400_1000650_pt1 | contig 12632 bp, 11 predicted proteins | sample HotsprSampOS1265_FD_203451 | JGI IMG/M metagenome (GOLD analysis project Ga0308400, IMG submission 203451) | Hot spring phototrophic mat microbial communities from Octopus Spring, Yellowstone National Park, Wyoming, United States - 20060914_OS12-65 ...
GCTGAGTATTGGGCAAATACGAATGCCCTGCTCAAAACGTGGAATTGTTTTTACACCCTGGCCCAATCGTGGGGTGGCAATGTTCAAATGGATATTGTTGGTCAGACGCCGGCTGGTCTTTCTTGCGTGGGTATTGTCGATTTCTGGTTGCAGCGGATGCTGACTTACACGCCGACTGGCGATTTACGAACGTTGTTGATCAACTTCCTGGCTCAAGGCTTCGACCCGAATCAACCACCGCAACCGCTTCCAAGCGCACCCGATTGGAGATCACCTGAAGCGGTACGGGAGCGCATTGTTACGATGGTACAGTTACTGGCAATGAGCCCCGAATTCTGGCTCCGTTAACGAGCACCGAACCAGAGGAGAACCCTACCTATGCAATGGACACGCCGTGAATTTTTGATGGGATGTAGCGCCGCAATTGCGGCTATGGCTGCTGCCCGCATCGGCCAATTGGCATTTGCCGAACCGGCTCAACCGCAAGCTACGAACGAGATTTTCATCCAAATTTTTCTGCGCGGAGGGTGTGATGGGTTGAGTCTGCTCTGCCCGTATGAAGATAACTATTATCGGACGGCGCGTGGTTCGCTGGCATTACCGACAAGCGGAGCACATGCTCCGCTGCGAATTGAACCATACAATCCCTCTTTCAGCATGACAGCCTTTGGCCTTAATAGCCGAATGCCACACCTACGTGATCTGTACAACAGTGGACATCTCGCATTCATCCATGCTTGCGGGCTGGTCGATGACACACGCAGTCATTTTGACGCAATGGATTACATCGAGCGTGGCACACCTGGGAATAAGACGACTAACAGTGGCTGGCTCACACGCCACTTGCAAACTCAGGGTGGTGCAACGACCCTCTTACCGGCAGTGGCTGCTAGCAGTGCAACACCGGCTTCACTTCTGAGTTACAATGGCGCAGTAGCCGTTACGTCACCCAAGGCATTCAAAGTAGATACCGGCTGGCGTTACAATCGACCTCAAGAAAATTATCCGTTCCTCAATGTTCTGCGCGAGATGTACAACCGCAGCTCGATTAACCCACTCGCTCAGGCCGGACGGCGTGTCACGCAGGTGATCGATCTGATGCGTGCCTTGGGGGATTATACGCCAGCCAGTGGTATTACGTACCCTGACAATTCATTCGGTAATGCCCTTAAGACAGTTGCACAGTTGATCAAGGCCGATCTGGGGCTTCAAGTGGCAACGATTGATTTTGGCGGTTGGGATACGCACGAAGCGCAGGCGAATAGTGATGGAAGCGGGTATTTACCTGACCGGCTCGGTATCCTCTCGCAGGGCTTGGGGGCTTTTTACAACGATCTGAGCGCTTACCATAGTCGGTTGACTATTGTCGTACTGAGTGAGTTTGGTCGTCGGCTTGGCCGTAATCAGTCGAATGGAACCGATCACGGGCACGGCAATGTGATGATGGTGCTGGGTGGAAATGTGAATGGTCGTCGTATCTACGGTACCTGGCCAGGGCTTCATCCCGATCAGCTCGATAAGCGGCAGGACCTCCAGATTACGACCGACTATCGGCAAGTGCTGAGTGAGATTCTGGTACGCCGACTTGGCAACCCAAAGCTTGGTGTAGTCTTCCCCGGATTGGCAGCGTACAATCCACTAGGTATTGTAAGAGGTCCCGATCTGCCACCCGATCTTTCGGCAAACACGACTACGCTGGCCGATACCGGCTATCAGGTATTTGTGCCGGTGATTCAACAGTGTCGTTAGCCGGTTGAATGCCGGTACGTCTTATACGCTATTGCATGCAAAGGGGCAGGTTCTAAACCTGCCCCTACCGTTCTTGAATGATTATGATGTCTATCAGATGGCTGCTGGTACTCTTGACATTTCTGCTCGGCGCCTGTGCTACCCCCACAGCAGCCGTTGATCTTACCATTCGTAGCAACGGCTGTATTCCGGCGACGGTCATCATCCCGCCCGAACGTGAGCCAATACTGACTATCCGCAACACAACTGCTGATGCAATGGTCGTGAGCATCCCCACCATGGATCGCTGGGTCGAAGTAGCGCCGGGCGCTGATAGTGTACTCGAATTGCCCCGCTACATTATGGGGTCGTTTGATCTCTTCTGCCTCACTGCTGCCGATCATAGTGCACTAGGCGGTGATAACCCGTTTCTGTGTGTGTTGGAACCGGCAGAATTGATGCCGGTGGCCCGCTCAGCGGGTATGCTGGTTATCGAACCGCACAACCGAATACGCGAGATTCTTGGGCAGTAGTCGCACTCTCATTGAGAGAAGAGAAAGAAGAGTAGACAGCGAGGGAAAGTGCGTAACCGGTCGTTAGTATGCAGAGACGTGCAACTTCCTGTACCGGCGGCGGTTACGACCTGCCCTCGTCATCTGCGGTCATACCTGTCACCGCATGCGACGGGCGAGGTTTACGCTCGCCCTTCCCATCGCCATGAGCCATTAATTAATTGATCGCTGCTGCCGGTACCTGTTGACTGAGACAGTGCCACGATCCAAGCCCCCAGACCACATTGGTCGCATCAATACCCACTACCCGACGGGTAGGGAAGCAGCGCTGCAACACTTCACAAGCCCGCACATCGTTGGGGTGGTTGAAGGTCGGCACAATAACGGCATGGTTAGCAATGTAGAAATTAGCATACGACGCGGGCAGGCGCTGACCCTGGAATACGATCGGCGGCGGCATTGGAATGGTCAGAATAGTGAGTGGCTTCCCGGCGGCATCACGCATCAGTTGCAACCGCCGTAGATTGTCTTGCAGCACGTGGTAGTTTTCATCGCTAGGGTCTTCCTCGACGACCGTAACCACGACTCCAGGCGCCACAAACCGGGCCAGATCGTCAATATGACCGTCAGTGTCATCGCCAACAATCCCTTCGCCCAACCAGAGAATAGTATGCACACCAAGCATATCGCGCAGACGCTGCTCGATTGCCTGCCGGTCGAGGTGTGGATTGCGGTTAGGATTGAGCAGACACTGCTCAGTCGTGAGGAGCAATCCGTTCCCGTCAACATCAATCGAACCACCCTCTAACACCATCCCTCCACAGAAACGGGGTACACCGAGGTACTCGGCCATGCGGGCCGGGATCTGATTGTCGAGGTCGTAAGGTGGGTATTTGTTTCCCCAGGCGTTAAATTCCCAATCGGTAGCCGCCAGTTGTCGCCCCTTGGGAGTATCGCGCACCACAAAGATCGCACCGTGATCACGACACCAGGCGTCGTTGGTTGGAAACTCGTGCAATCGAATATCACCAGTAGCACCGGCTTCAGCGAGGAAAGCCCGCGCCTGCTCGGCCATCGCAGCATCGTTTACATTGATATGAACTGTCTCGCCACGAGCCAGTTCAGCCACGAAGCGAGCGTACACTGGCCAGATGCGGTCGATGATCCCGGGCCAGCTCGCCTCTTTGTGAGGCCACGACAACCAGGTGGCCTGATGTGGCTCCCATTCAGCGGGCATCCGGTAACCCAATTCAGCGGGGGTTGCCATCGTGTTTACTCCTCATCGATATAACGGCGCGTTATCTCACCGTAGGCGTCAATTCGCCGATCTCGCAGGAATGGCCAATGAGTACGCTGCACATCGATCCGGGATAGATCAACGGGTGCGACTAGTACTGCCGGTTTATCAACCGGTGCGCGAGCAATAACTACGCCTGCCGGATCGGCGATAAAACTCTGCCCCCAGAACTCGATGCCACCCGCAGGATCGCCTTCGTGACCGGTACGATTGATGCTGACCACATAACAACCGTTGGCAATTCCATGTGAGCGCTGGATGATCTCCCAGCTTTGATGTTGGGCCACGCCATATTCAGCCTTCTCGGCGGGATGCCAGCCAATTGCTGTCGGATAGCACAAAATATCGGCGCCCCGCAGCGCAGTCAGCCGGGCAGCCTCTGGATACCACTGATCCCAGCAAATAAGCACACCAATGCGGGCGTAGCGGGTCTTGAACACCTTAAAGCCCAGATCACCCGGTGTAAAGTAAAACTTTTCGTAAAACAGCGGGTCATCGGGAATGTGCATCTTGCGATATTTCCCCAGATAACGACCATCCGCATCAATGACAGCAGCCGTGTTATGGTAAAGACCTTCGGCCCGCTTCTCAAAGAGACTGGCAATGATCACCACCTGCAACTCAGCAGCCAGGCCAGCAAGTCGCTCAGTACTGGGGCCAGGTACCGGTTCGGCCAGCGCAAAGAAATCGTGGTTCTCGCTCTGGCAAAAGTAGAGGGAACGAAAGAGTTCAGGCAGACATACAATCTGCGCTCCTTGCTCAGCCGCAGCGCGAATACCTGCCTCTGCGGCTGCCATATTGGTTTCGGGATCGGCAATACAACGCATCTGCACCAGACCGACCTGCACGATTCGTCGGGTCATTCTTGCACTCCATTCATCATAAAGATGACTACCATTCGCCACGCTCGATCAAGCGTAACTCGCCGCGTCGAATAGCGGCTTCAACCGCAGCACCGGCTACATACACCCAGGCGGATCGCGTACCATCAACCGTCTGTACCGGTAATTCCACCCGCTCGTACAAATTGTCAGCACGACCGGGAACGTAATCCTCCAGTTCATCGAGTAATGCCAGAATATGCTGATAGCGTGCCGGATGAACATCAATCAGCTCACCGAAGACGGTTGCGTTTTGTGGGACGAGATCAGCAGCCCGCACGAGAAAGGGATACGGTCCGGCCGTGTAAAGAGCAGCAGCCGACAACCAGGCACGTGTTTCGCTTACAGTGTGCCCTGCCAGGAAACGGGCATAGTTCGTTTGACCTCGTTTCAATGTTCCGTAGACAAAAAATGGACGCATCAATTATTTTTCGCGGTATACTATCAACACGCCGCAACGCGGCTCATACATACTATAGCAGGTTTCGCCAGATCAGTGATAAGCACAGCCTGCCACTGCAAGCTGGCTGACCAAACCGCACAGAACTGCAAGGGCGGAAACATCCTCAGGAGAGGCACGATGACGATTGAAGTAGCATTGATGGTTGAAGGCCAGAATGGGCTAACCTGGCCGCGCTGGCAACGAGTGGTGCAGGCAGCAGAGGATTTGGGTTTTGTGGGGCTGTACCGGTCCGATCACTTTACCAACGCGAATCCTCCCGAAAAAGAATCGCTGGAGTTGTGGGTTTCACTCACCTGGCTCGCCTCACAGACAAAGCGGATTGAATTCGGGCCATTGGTCTCGCCAGTTTCATTTCGACATCCGGCATTGACGGCAAAAATGGCAGCCGCCGTTGACGACCTCTCAGGTGGACGACTACAGCTCGGATTGGGGGCCGGCTGGCAGGAACGTGAACATTCCATGTTTGGCTTTAAGTTGCTGGCAGTTGGCCCCCGATTTCAACGGTTTCGCGAAGGACTGGAAGTCATCACGCGCCTTTTACGCAGTGATGAACCGGTCACCTGGATCGGTGAGTATTACCAACTGCGCGAAGCAATCCTGTTGCCGCGTCCTGTACGACCGGACGGGCCGCCGATTGTTATCGGTGGCAATGGCGAGCAGCGAACTCTGCCACTTGCTGCTCGTTATGCCGATGAATGGAATGCCGTGTTCGTTCCGCCAGCCCGTTTCGTCGAACTCAATGCCAGACTCGATGCGCTGCTAGACGCAGCGGGCCGCCCACGCAACGCGGTGCGGCGTTCGCTCATGATAGGGTCGGTGTTCGGACGTGATGAGCGCGAAGTTGAACGGTTACTGGCTGGCCGCAGCCGTGCACAATTGCAAGATCGCGGGATTCTGGTCGGCGTGGCCGACGAAATTGTTGGACAGATTGCAGCTTTTGCTGCTGTCGGTGTTGAGCGCATTATGGTGCAGTGGCTCGACCTCGATGATCTCGACCGCTTAACAGCCTTCGCCAATAGGGTCTTGCCCCAACTTGCGTGAGTGCATGCCCCTACCGACGAAGAAGATATTGTCAATACTTCCATACTGGTTTTGATTCTGGTACCGCATGGAATCTCTCGTCAAACGTTGTGTTGAACCAGGCAGTATTTTCCCTCCCTGTGACAGATGAGAGGGTATGGAGAGCGCCTGGTGTGGAGCGATGTTCAAGATGAATACTGCGCAACAGATGCCCAACCGCTGGCAAACCATTCTCTGGATCATGTTTGCTGCCCAGTTTCTTTCCGCAATCGGTTTTTCCATCATCTTTCCGTTTCTTCCACTCTATGTCGCGTACCTCGGTGTGGCTACGGTTGGCACGGTGGCCCTATGGTCAGGATTAGTCTTCTCGCTTCAGGCCTTGACAATGGCGATTGCAGCGCCGATCTGGGGATCACTGGCCGACCGGTTCGGATACAAACTGATGGTTGAACGGGCAATGTACGGTGGTGCTGTGATCTTGCTGTTGATGGGATTTGCACGCTCGGCTGAAGAATTAACGTTGTTGCGCACCATTCAGGGCTTGATTACCGGTACCATTTCGGCGGCTAATGCGCTGGTTGCAACGGTCACCCCACGCGAACGTATGGGTTTTGCGATGGGAACACTGCAAATGGGTTTGTGGAGCGGAACGGCAGCCGGCCCACTGATCGGTGGTGTAATGGCCGAAACCCTTGGCTTTCGCGCAACGTTCATCACCACTGCCGCACTCCTGTTCATATCGGGTATTCTGGTAACGATTGGCGTGCGTGGGAATAGGAGGCCTTCCACGCCTCGCAAACAGCAACCGTTGGCTATATGGCAAGGCTGGTTGACGATCATCCGCACTCCGGGCATCAGTCCGGCCTACGGTATGCGCTTCCTCAGCAGCCTTTCCCAAACCATCTTGCTCCCCTTTGCGCCATTGTTTATTGCCAGTTTGCTTCATCCAAATGATCCGGTCAGTGCGTACACCGGTCTAATCGTTGGAGTATCTTCGGCAGCAGGAACAGTAACAGCGATCTGGCTTGGTCGGCTCGGTGATCGGATCGGGCATCAACAGGTATTGATGATGAGTGCGATATTGGCCGGAATCGCCTTTTTGCCGCAAGGACTGGTTACAAATGTTTGGCAACTGCTCATCCTGCAAGCGCTCAGTGGGGCAGCGATAGGCGGTATCACACCTTCATTAAGCGCACTGCTTGGTCGTTACACAGCAGCCGGTAATGAAGGCACCGTTTATGGGTTGGATAGCTCGATTGTCTCTGCTGCGCGTGCAGTTGCGCCACTGATCGGTACCATAGTGGTAGGTGCTCTTGGGTTGGGAAGTGTCTTTTTGGTCAGCGGCATGGCCTGTTTGGTGATCGCGATGAGTGCTGCACGCCTCCCAGCGCTGGTTGCGACGACCAAATGACCACCTCCACGAGCGGAGGCCTAGAGAGCGGCGATGGTGTCTTGATGTGCCAACCGATGGGTTCCAGCCGTCCGCCGCTCAACGCGGGCCAGAGGCCCGCGCACCCAGGAAAACCGTGCAGGTCGGGAGTCACTGTCAGCAAGTGCGTGATGCTCGTCGGTACCGCTCAGTTTCTCAGCCGTTCGGTCATCGAAGGTAACCAAAGCTGAAAACTCCCAAAACCCCTAACGTCCCCCCTGCCCGCTTCCATTTTGCGAGGTTGAGTAACGGGAAGGGAATATCCAGACCGACTTCAATAACAACATCTGGCATCCACTGTGGTACAAAGAAGGTAGACAACGACCAGACCGGAGGTGTACGTTTGAGTCATCGATTTTGTCTTTTCAGCCTCGTACTACTAGGCGTGGCCTGCATTGGAGGATTCGTCGCCTGGCAGCGGGCAAGTCATTTTGAACGACTGTTCCACATGACCCGTCTCGACCCGATTGGATTAACTATGATCAGGAATGAGCCATCTACCACGGCAACTGTTGTAATGTTTGGCGACTCGCGAGCCGCTGCATGGCCAGCACCGGCAGGTTTTTCCATCATTAACCAGGGTATTCCTGGCCACACCAGTACCCAATCGTTGCTTCGTTATCGTATGCACGTCAGTCCTTTGCAACCAACACTAGTCATCATCCAGGTCGGGGTTAATGATCTGGTTGCGCTGCCAGTGTTAGCCAACGATGCCGAGTCAATTGTCCAGACTACTATCGCGAATCTCCGTGAGATGGTAGATCTGGCCAGGGCCGATGGCAGTCAGGTGATCCTCACAACCATCTTTCCGCTCGGCCCTAATCTGTTCGAGCAACTCGATCCGGGAACGAGTCAGATTCAGACCGCAATTGAGCAGGTGAATGCTGCTATACGTGCAATGAGTGCGCCAGATGTAATCATATTTGATAGTGCAGCGCTCCTGGCCGACGCAAGTGGTTACGTAGCTGAGGCATACCGCGCTGATCTGCTTCACATTAATCCAAAAGGTTATCAGGTACTGAATGAGGCGTTACGAACGCTATTAACTGATTTTCGGTGAGTCTTCGTGCGACAAAGAACCGAGTAACTCAATGGAACGTCAGATGAATAACCGGACCCGATTTCATAACGAAATACCGACGCGGCATAACGCAAAACAGATGGTGACGCCTACCCGCGGAAAATTTCCTCGCCGATCGTTAACAGCCACGCCGCACATCAAGTGGTACCGCCGCAAGTGAGTTAAAAACCGGTACTTCGCGACCAAGCGTGATACCGGTGATCGAGACAGGACAACTGTAGGCGTACACCTCCACTCCTACCGAGCGTGCAAGCCGTAGTGCACGACTGAAATCAATATCGATCGTTTCATCAGGAGCAAACGCACAGCCTTTAGAACGTTGAATGATAAACACCACGGCTGCCCGTTGACCGTTACGGGCCGCATTGATCAACAGCTCGAGATGACGATAACCACGCTCGGTCGGTGCGTCGGGAAAGACGGCAACACCCTCGACAAGGTGAGTAACTGACTTCACCTCTAAGAGACAGGTATCTAGCCCTTCACTCAGGCGAAAATCGATGCGATGGGGACCCAGTTGTACATCACGCTGCACACGTGAATAACGGGCAAACTGTGGGAGCGCACCGAGTGACAAAGCCGCGGCAACCAACCGATTGGGCAACTGGCTATCAAGTGAAACGAGATCACCATCTTGATAGACAGCCACAACCTGAAACGCAGTCTTCCGGCCCACTTCCTCACGTGGCGCGAGTAACAGGCGCACCCCTGGAACGAGGAGATCGATCAAACGCCCTCTGTCGGCGAGATGGGCACGTACCATTCGTCCACCCATCTGCGCCTCAACCAAGAATTGACCGGATCGTGCTGTAAAGTTGGCTTCAACCAACGGTGCACCGGTTGAGAGCGGCACCCGAACGATGGTGTGTTGTCCTGATCCTTGCCCTGTTGCCATACCTATAGTATACCACGACCGGTTTCATCTTTTGCAATCGCATAGCGTGGGGAGGGGATAATGCCTTACCCCGCAAGCGCATCCTGATAAACGGGCGCAGCGCGCTGCGCCCCGACCGATGCATCCCAACAGGCGGCGGGCAGTACTATCGAGCGGAACCCGATGCTGTCCGTAGAGGGCGGTTTGCGAACCGACCCTCTTTCGCCAACCGATATTTCGGATAGACACCAACGAAACCTGGTAAATAGTTCTTCCTGGCGTCTCATTCGTCTACACCTACATCTGTATGTCACTGATCCTCGCGATGGTACAATACAGGAGGAAGCTGACGATGAGGGAGCTAGATGCTGACTCATGAAGATATTGCCCGCGTACTGGCACACTACGATGTCGGCGAGCTACGGTCGAGCCGCGCCGCCGGCCACGGTATGATCAATGAAACAGCGATTGTTGAGACCAGCTTCGGACGCTTTGTGCTTCGCCGTAACCGGCGCTTTAGTGGCTTACAAACCATCAAACTACGTCACCGCCTACTCGAATGGCTCCGACAACGAGGCTTTCCTGCACCACGAGTCCTGCCAACCAGGAATGGCGAAACAATGGTGATCATCGATGAACAAGTCTACGAGCTTAGCATATTCATCGTCGGCGATGAGTTCGATCCCGCTCGTCCACGACAACTGAGCGATGTTGGTCGGGTCCTGAGTAGTTATCATCGGGCTGTTACCGATTTTCCCGAACCACCACCACCATCTGCGCCGCGTTATTTACCTTCCAGCTTACGTGGACTGACCGAACGCTTGATCACTCGTGACATACTCGGTGATTTAACGCTCTCACTGCACTGGTACGAGCGACGCATTGCCGAGTTATGCCATCAGTTGAGCGATGAGACCTACGAATCTTTACCACATCTGCTGATCCACGGCGACATGCATCGCGATAATATCATCTTTCGCGGTGATGCAGTAGCGGCCTTAATCGATTATGACCAGATTGGTATTGATGCACGCCTGGTCGATATTGCCGATGCACTGGTCGATATGGCGATCGGTTCGCCGCCCCCCAACTGGCCAATGTGGGGAGTGTACCGGGCGCCACTCGATCTCGAACGAGTACGGCTCTTTCTCAAAGCCTATAATGCAGTTGTTCCGCTATCGCGCACCGAAGCTCAGGCACTACCGGCGATACTCGAAGTCATCTGGCTACAGGGAAATTTGCGCCGAACGCTCAGCACGCCAGACGCCGAACCTGAATATCACCTTGAATTACTAGGACAGGGACAGTGGCTGGCTGAGTGGATGGATCGCCATCGCGACCGCATTCTGGAAGCGGCAATGGTATACTGAGCACTATGCAGCATCACGAGTGAGCATATTTTATCCAGGTTCTACTTCGCATGAGAGCAAGCATTCAGCGAAGGATACGTGCGCTAGCCCATCTCTGGATGATCCTCCTGAGTGGGGTGGTGATCACATTACTAGGTGGCCTGGTCATACGCTGGCTAGCGCCGTTGTCCCCATGGGTTGAAACCCCAACAGTTCAACTGCGTGATCCGTTACCGCAGAGCAGTGCGGTACATCCGCGCAGTACGATAACACTCGTGTTCAGCACACCGATGAATCCGTTCACGGTCGTGCGCTCACTCCGTATTGATCCGCCACTAGATAGCTCATATCAATGGTCGGAAGATATGCGCGTGTTGCGCATTATTCCTAATCAAGCGCTTCAACCGGCTACGACGTACCGCATACAGGTTTTCACGACTGCTCAAAGCCGGTGGTGGCGACCGTTGGCCCAGGCGCTCGATGTGTCATTTGTTACCGCAGCTCAACCAACAGTTCAAACTGCCCTCGCCCCGCGCCGACTCGACGCTCCAATCGTACTCATCTTTAGTCAACCAATGATTCCTGCCGATGTTATCGATCAACCGGCTTTGCTCCAAGGGGTACGACTCTCACCACCATGGCCACTACGCGGTCAATGGCTTGATCAACGAACGCTCCTGCTTCAGCCTACCATCGCATTTACCGCAGCTTCAACATATACTCTCACAGTAGACAGTACCTTCAGCAATGCACAGGGTATCGAATTAGGACAGTCATTCCACTGGCAATTCACTACACCCTGGCCGAACCTGATTGAACAGACACCTCCGCCAGAAAAGCGCTGGGTAAACCCGCAGCAACCGTTGGTGTTGGTATTTGATGCCCCTGTTGATACTCGTCTGCTCAGCACGGCGCTCGATATTACGCCATCAATCAGTGGTAGTTTCACCAGCGCCACAACGAATAACCGATACACGGTTACCTTTACACCGTACACCGGCTGGGTGCCCGGGCAGACCTACCAGGTTCAGCTTCGCATCCCGAATACAACCCGTCTGCTCCAGAGTTGGCGCTTTTATGTCGAGCCAGAACCAACATTACTGGCCTCATTTCCAGGTCAAGGTCAGGTTCTGATGCCCGATCAAGAGATTCGTCTGCTGTTTAGCACACCGATGGACGAATCGGAACTGCGGGCCGGGCTCAGCTTTGAGCCACCGGTAGACGAGTTTAAACTAACTGTTGAGGAAAATCGGGTAAGTTTACAGCCGGTAATCCAGGCGGCAACGACCTATACCATTACGATTGCAGCCGGTGTTCGTGATCGCAGCGGAGTCCCGTTACGCATGCCAGTATCGTTAACAGTACGAACAGCCAGCAATCCACCACTATTACGGGTCTCCGGTGATGTCTTGCAACGCTTTCCAGCCAATGCTTCGCCGGCAATTGTCGTTGAACGCACGAATCTGCGAGCGTTTCAGGCGTATCTCTATCAGCTTGACACAACAACCCTGATCCGAGCGCTCTCCCTGCGCCCAGAAGAATGGCCGCGTTTTGTACCAGAACGGTATGGACAAACGCCGGTGCGGGTCTGGCGTGAAACCTTGAACGATCCACCTGACAGTCTGGTACGCAGTGTCTTTACCATTACCGCAAACAGTAGCGGCGAATTATTACCCGCCGGCGCCTACTATTTACGGCTTACTACTGATAGTGGATTACAGGTTGATCGGCTCTTGCTCATCTCGTCAATGCGTCTGACCGTGCTGCCAAACGCCAATGAACTCTTGCTATGGGTGACAGAGAGTGGAAGTGGCGCACCGGTAAACGACATCCCATTGACTATCTATCTCGACGAAACAATGCTTGCCAGTGGCAAAAGCAACGAACAGGGTCTCTGGCGTGTTCCACTTGCCAATTTGCGTACATTTACCGGTGGCAGTGCCGGTCGTACTCTGGTAGCAGTAGCTGAAGACGACGGTATTGCCCTGAGTAGCATTC
>Ga0308400_1000652_pt1 | contig 12611 bp, 13 predicted proteins | sample HotsprSampOS1265_FD_203451 | JGI IMG/M metagenome (GOLD analysis project Ga0308400, IMG submission 203451) | Hot spring phototrophic mat microbial communities from Octopus Spring, Yellowstone National Park, Wyoming, United States - 20060914_OS12-65 ...
TATTGTCGGGGAAACTGCGATGTGTCGGCATCGCAATCGTAATCAGCGGATAACCGCGCATCTCTTGGAGAGCACGGAGCTCCTCTGAAGAGACATAGCTATGGTGTTGCATTTGTTGTTTACGTATGGTCGACAGCATGTGTAGGTTGCTAACGTATTGAAGAACACTCTATTGGCACTTTCTTTGCACAGCATGTGTGTATGCGATTGGAAACATGGATGTACTCGCACGGTGATCAAATCCCGTGCAAATGGCGTGAGTGTCTGGATCTATTTCCACCTGAGCGAGTGGATGTGTACTACCACCCCCCTTACTGTGCTTCCTGGCTTGGATGGGAGGATGGCACCGCTATAGCACTCGCTGCCAACGACGATGGTACGCAGTTCCTCTACTGCTTTTTGCTCAGTCCATTGCCTTGGTCCGTGGACCCACATTGGCGCTACGATGCACAATCGTTCTACGGATACGGTGGAATTGTAACATCAGCACCTGCACATCAAGAACAACTGGAGCGATTCAACAATGCGGTTGACCGATGGATGCTTGACCATGGTGTCGTTGCGGAATTTATTCGTGCAAATCCTCTGCTCCACGTTATCCCGTCGGATGCACGGTTAGCCGACTATCATCACGTTCGGACAAACGTCTATGCGATACCACCCCAGAAAATGTTGACGATGCTCGATGCTGCCACCAGTCGCAACGTACGGAAGGCTCTCCGTGCAGGTATTCAGATCGAACGTATGACCGCCGCGCAAGGAGCTCGAATCTTTGCCAAACTTTACCAGCACACAGTAAAGACTCGGGATGGAAACATTCTACCGATTTCCTGATTCGTACTTCGAGCACTGCCAGAAATACCTTACTGACGAGGCTGAGTATCGAGTTGCGCATCTTGGCGGTGAGCCAATAGCTGCCCTCATGCTCTTGGTGAGCAAAAAGACGATTACTTATCACCTTGGTGCATCGGACGAGCGGTGGTGGCATGTGCGGCCGAACAATCTGTTGTTTGCATCGCTCTTAGAAGATGCCGCACAGCGCGGGTACAGTACTGTCAGTTTTGGCGGTGGAACGACGCTGGATTCAACTGATACTCTTTTCCGGTACAAAAGAAAGTTTGGTAATGTGGTACAGCCGGTCTATGTCGGATTTCGAATCCACCACATTCCGACGTACGAACGGCTCTGCGCACAGTGGAGCTCGAGCATCCAGACTACGCTGAGCGCTATCGGCGGTACTTCCTTCGCTACCGAGGTGGCCAGTTCGAACGCAAGGTGATGCATTGATGAAACGATTTCTCCTGAACGGCCAGCGGGAGAGCGTCTTGGATGTGCTCGCTGCACATCCTGCTGTTGATCTTGTCGGTTGTGTTGCGATTAGTGGCTCTCACTTAGAGCGTGCAGCACTCGAACGTGGATTGCCAACATTCGTATATGGTGCGCGCGATAAATCAGCTGCACTCGCTGCTGTTGAATCGTTAGCGTTCGATATACTCGTCTCAATCGGGTGCCCTTGGAAGTTGCCCGTTATACGGTGGCACCAGAACTGGCCAGATGCGCTCATGCTGAACGTACACCCGTCGTGCTTGCCTCGCTTGCGAGGTGCACATCCTCTCAACGGTGCGCTACTATTCAACGAACCATTCATCGGCGCAAGTGTTCACTTCATGGATGAAGAATTCGATACAGGTGCGCTACTTGCGCAATGCTGTATCGAGCGTACTGACGATCTCGACCTTCCGCTTCTCTATGCACTCTCTCGACTACTTGAAGCTAAAGCAATGGAGGCAGCACTCGACGCTCTCGTGGCAAATGACCTTATCATGACGGGCACGCCACAACAAGGTAAGTCAAGCTACTATACGCGTCGCGCAGAGGACATGCAGTGCGAGGCTGCATCCACATCAAGTGATGAACTCATCCGCCGTGTCCGCGCATTCGGAATATCGTCGCAGGGTTGCACTGTTTTCCTTGCCGACCGTGCGATTGTTGCATTTGATGCCCAGCGCATCACGAATCCTTTCCTCTACGAACAATTTCGTGAGGCTAAGCCCGGCACAATCCTCTTGACATGCGATCGTGGCTACTTTGTCCGAACTTCCGATGGTGCGATTGTGTATCTGAAATGCTAACTGACCAGCCGACAGGTAATGGCAACAATTGTTGCGGCAACAAGCCACGCCAATGGTGAACGATACCAGCGACTCGTGACTCCTGCTGCAGTCAGCATTGCAATCCAGATCGTCATCTGAGGCACGCTCAGCAATGCTGGGGCTTGTGCAGCGTTGAGTCGTTCTAATATCTCACCTGTCCAGGGCAAGAATGGAATCGGGATGACTAACGGAACAAAGTAGAACGCAAGCGTCCCGCCAGCTACGAGTGCCAATCCAGCAAAGCGCTCCAGTATCGTTGTTGGCACTTGCCACTGTGACCAAACCAACACAATTGCCCAGAGGATTACCGCAACTGCTGGTGAACCGGAGCCTATCTCCGGTCCGATGAGTACTGCGGGATACGCTGCACTGTACCCTGCCAGAAAAAGCCGTGCAGGCTCGAGCTTTACCTCCCAACCGAGCAGAATACGCGCTGCAAGGTAGGGGATGCCTATGAGCACTAGTCCCACAAGGGGAGCAGTAATTGTCGCCTCAACTGGTGCGAAACTGCGAGTGGCAAATTGCACGACTGTTGCTGCTAATCCAAGCACACCCACGGCGGCAATCGTTAACTGCAAGGCTGATCGCTGGAGCCCGCCAGCAGTGATTTTGAGCTCTTCCACAACAAGTGGGGCTGCGGCAAAGAGCACCTGCCATGCACTCAGTGAGTGCGTCGTTTGTGATGATTCCCAAAGCGCTGCACCCGCTCCATAGACAAGACCGATGACGATCGTCGCAACAACAGCATCAGAGGCGATGTCCCGGAAATCACCATCGAATCGTGTTGCACGCCAATACGTTCGCCCACCGACGAGTGCAATTAGTACACTACAGAGAACTGCACCTTCTACCCAGCGAACGGCAGTCAGTTGTCCTATTGCTAATACCAGTGTTCCACATGCAACAAACACAAGGAGGAGCCCTATTCTGAGCAGACGTCTCTGTGCAAGCATCCATCGCTCGAGGCGCTGGGCAACGTGATACGCTGCGCGTGTAGCATCTTCGACTAAATCCACAGCAAGCCATATCCAGAAAATCCCTAAGAAATCGCCGAGTGCATTCACCCCGGTACGGACAGTCTCGGAAAGAGTCTCAAAGTTATTCGCCCACGCAATCCCATACACATTGCACATGCTTGCAAAGAGAAGCAATCGGCTATCAAGAGTTTTGAGCAGCGACTTCGCCTTAGCGAGTACTTTACCGATGAGGAAATAACCAGCAGTCCACAGTGCGATCGAAAATTCCAAGGGGCTGATGACTTGCCAACTAAGTCGTCCTAAGAGCATAGACCACGCTACCACCCAGTACCATTGTGGTTGTCGTTGCATTTCGATGATGAAAAGTACCCACACTGGCAACAGTGCGAGCGTTCGCGGGAGTACTAAGAAGGGAGCCAGTAACAAATACCACACGAGGTACGCAGCCATGAAAAACCGTGCACCTGCGGGGAGAATGCTCGTGGAACTTGCAATGGTTGCAAAGCAGAACGCACTGATGATTGCCAGAGCAAGCGTCGCAGCAGGCGAGTTCAAAACGTGTTGCTGCTGGTCTGCCTCGATGGGAATCATGACGATGAACGATATGAGCGTCCCAACGCTTAAGATGAGAGCCAGCTTTCCCCAAAATCCCAATCGTGCAAGGAGTACAACACCTCTGCCAAGTGTACGTACATCCGCAATTCGGAGTGGAAAACCTATCGCTTCGAGCCAATCATCGGCTGCCCGGAGTTGCTGCTGCCAACGCCGTCGAAGCTGCCGTATGGCGCCAGCGACTCTGTTCTTCTCTGCTGCAGCTCCCATACGCTACCACACGAAACCTTCCGCAGCAGTACGTGCTCGGTGGAACGCTTCCTCCACTGTTGAACCAATAGCGGTGATGTGACCCATTTTCCTTCCGGTGCGGCACTCTCGTTTGCCGTAAAGGTGCAGCCATGCATGGCCATGCTGAAGTGTTTCGATGGGACTATCGGGAATTCCGCTCCCATGCCGCTCACCTAAAAGGTTAATCATCGCGGCCGCCGGTACGATCATGCTTGGATCACCGAGTGGAAGATTGCACACAGCGCGCACACAATTTTCGAACTGCGAGGTTTGGCAAGCTTCGATGCTGTAATGTCCGCTGTTGTGTGGTCTTGGTGCTAACTCGTTGAACAAGATTTCACCGTCGTCGCATAAAAACAACTCGATGCCGAATACGCCTACGCCATCAATGGCTTCGACAGCACGCTGGGCAAGTGCGCATGCCTGCTGACGGAGACTGTCATTAATCGGTGCAGGACTGAGCACTGCACGGCAGATATGGTTTTCCTGAATCGTCTGCACACACGGATAGACCACGCACTCCCTCCGCCGATTTCTGGCAACAATCGTGGCCAGTTCCATCTTGAAATGCACAAAGGATTCGACCATCAAATCCCGCGGGTGCTCGCCTGAGCGAAAATGATTCCATACCGCTGTGATGTCCTGCTCAGAACGAACGAGTGCATTCCCGTAGCCATCGTAACCGTACGTCCTTGTTTTGACCAAGACAGGATATCCGTGCTCACGAGCAAAAGCAGCAATTGCACTTGGAGAGTCAGCATCTGCAAATGCAGGAGTGGGTATCCCCGAAGCGCGTAGTGTGCGTTTCTGGACTAATTTATCTCGGACGAGGGCGACTGTTTTCGGCTCGGGGAATACCAACCGGCGCTCTGCGATTGTCTCAAGGATGTCCGGTGCTACGAATTCGTTTTCGAGTGTGACAATATCGCAAGCCGCAATGAACCGTTCTACCTCTGCTGGATCAGTCCAGCCACCAGGAAATTCGAGCTTTGTCATTACGCCCGCAGGAGAGTCAGCGCCGTGCTCGATGATCGCAACACGGAACCCCAAGCGGTACGCAGCCAGCGCTGTCATTTTCGCCAGCTGTCCACCACCAATGATGCCAATCGTAAGAACGCGCCCAGGATCGTAAGGCGAAGGGAGCATTAGCGGAAGTAATACACAATTCCGAACTGTGCAGTTGGGAATACCTGTATCCCAGGTTCACCGATGAAGAACGTCAGTGGCACTTCAAGTGCAAGCGCAGCAGCTCGTGAAATAAACCATTCGTACCCTACCCCAAGTCCAAGTCGCGTGGGATATGACAGCTCGTTCCCGACCGAATCTTTATCGTCTGCATAGTAGCCAAGCCCTGCCAGACCGTAGAAGCGAGAGTCCAGCGAATTATCGAATTGATACTGTAGTTCTGCGCCGAAGGAGTACCATGCGCGATTTTTGCCCGCAGTTATGTACCCGGCATTTAATTCGATTGCGAACCGCTGTGGCGACGTGTAGCGGAATGAAAAACCAACGCCAGAGACAAAGCCAAGCTGGAAACCGACGCCGTAGTATGGCGAGACATCCATTGCAATTGTCGAACGCGGTACCGACGTATCTGCTGGCTGAAGCGTCCGCTGAGGAATCTGGCTCAATGCGAATGGCGAAAGCGCCAATGCCATGATGAGTACCGTCGTAGCATTTCGCAACATGACTATGCACCGAAAATGTGGAACAGGAAGAACTGCTAACAGCAAAGATACTGGTTTGGAAAGAGCATGGCTCCACCGAACCGTTCGACGCTGGTATCGAAAGCACCGTCGAATGTTCCGATGGCGCAGCGAACCACGGGATCCCTACGTGGTGCTTGTTGCGGAAGTGATGTTGCAACAGACGCAAGTCTGGCGTGTCGAACCCATCTTAGAGAAATTTCTCGAGCGCTTTCCCTCCATAGCGCACCTTGCAGGTGCATCCCGGAGCGAGGTACTCCGTACTTGGCGTGGATTGGGATACAATCGTCGTGCAGTGTTTCTCCATGAATGTGCTCGACGCATCGCCGCACACTTCGGTGGTACTGTGCCCCAAGACCCAGTTCTGCTCCAATCGCTTCCAGGAATTGGAGACTACACCGCGCGAGCAGTTGCCGCGTTTGCGTATGGACAAGACGTAGCTGTCGTTGACGTCAACATCCAGCGTGTGCTGAGTCGTCTGCTCGTTCCACTCGAGCGGGAGTCAGATTCTTTACCACTCCCTGTCGTACGGAAATATGCCGACGCGCTGTTCCCCCGCGGAGGTGCGCGCTGGTGGAACGAAGCACTGATGGACATCGGTTCACTGTACTGTGTAAAGCGATCCCCACTCTGCGACAAGTGTCCACTGCGCCGCCGGTGTGCATCAGTCGGAAAGATGAAGGTCTCTGTTCCTCGGACAAAGCAAGAACCGCGGTATCGCAATGTTCCCCGCAGACTCTGGCGTGGACGCCTGCTCGAGCTCGTGTGCCGACACACCTCACTCACACTCGCTGAGTCAGCAGCCATGCTCTTCGGGAGTGTAACCGCAGAAGATTGCTCTTGGCTTGAGACACTTGCCGATCGCATGGTACGCGATGGAGTCCTTCGCCGCCGTGGCAACAGGATTGAGCTCCCCACTTGAACGGTGTGGAACATAATCCCCCTGCTTATTCGTTGATTACGCATCCACGAAGAACGCACTGAAATGTCGTCACCTCTGCAGCTTTCGTTTGGCTTTACGTACCCAGATTTGCATTCACCCAGTGGACTTGCCCGACTCTACCAGCGATGGGACTCGTTCTTTGCTCAGCGGGACCCCCAAGGGTATGCTAAGTTCTGTTCACTCCGCATGCGTGGGATTGGTGGACACCCTACCCCTGAAGAAAGTTCAACGCTGATGCGCGCTGCAGAGGCAGTCGAGCTGTTTTTACTCGAGCTGTTCGGAGTGGAAAACGAACACACAGCGTTAGCAGCAAACATCGAACGGGAACGTCGCATCGCACTGCTGCGAAGTGAGTTCCTCAAGCGAGCAGCACTTCGCCACAAACAACTCGATACATCCACGGAGAATTGGGAACGTCTCCGCCAGCAGTATGAAGCTTTGCAGGCTGAGTATGCAGAGCTCGATTGGTCACAGAATGAAGAAGCAGCCTTCGCAGAACTTGTCCACCGTCTTCAGCAACAAGGAGAATTTGCAGCACCACGCCTTGCACTCCTTGAAGAGTACCTCCTTGTTCGCCGTGCGTTGAGCCCAGAGTCGCTTGCGGGGTGGATGTTGAGCTGGTCGCCACGGAAGCTCGACCCAACGGCGCTGGTGGAGGCAGACAAAAGCGAACTTCCGAGCGATGACCCACATGCGAGCATGACGATTCTCTGGCGTGGTCGCCATCATCGCCTGCGCGATGGCTTTGCACTAACCGATCGGAGGGCATCACTGCGAGAAGTTCTCGGCCAGATTGACTACTGCATGATTTGTCATGAGCGGCAGAAAGATTCCTGCTCGACTGGCTTCCGCAATGTTGATGGGAGTTACAAACGGAACGCTCTTAACGTCCCTCTGACTGGCTGCCCACTCGATGAACACATCAGCCAAATGCATGCTCTGAAGGCTCGCGGCAGATCAGTAGCAGCTCTGGTAATGGTGACCATCAACAATCCACTCTGCGCTGGCACCGGGCACCGCATCTGCAATGACTGCATGAAAGGATGCATCTTCCAAAAGCAAGAGCCAGTCAACATTCCACAAATAGAAACGCGCGTCCTTTCCGACGTTCTTGGTTTGCCCTGGGGTGTCGAGATCTACGATCTCCTGACACGTTGGAATCCACTTCGGCTTGAGCGTCCCTATGCACTCCCCTACAACGGACGGAAAGTGCTCGTTGTTGGGATGGGTCCAGCAGGCTACACATTGTCGCTCTACCTACTCAACGAGGGCTTTGCTGTCGTCGGTATCGAAGGACTCAAAGTGGAACCTCTCCAGCGGGAATGGATTGGTGATCGCAGGCAACTCCCAACGCCAATCCGTAACTGGCACAGTCTGGTTGAACCACTCGAAGAGCGCATCCCTCGAGGGTTCGGTGGCGTCAGTGAATATGGCATCACGGTTCGGTGGGACAAAAATTTCTTGACACTGCTCCAACTCATACTCCAACGTCGGCGAACGTTTCTCTTGCTCGATGGGGTCCGTTTTGGTGGTACGCTCACGCTCGAAGATGCGTGGGAACGCGGCTTCGATCACGTGGCGCTCTGCGTCGGGGCAGGTCGGCCGACGATCGTCAGTGTCGAGAACAACTTGGCACGAGGTGTTCGCACAGCATCGGACTTTTTGATGTCGCTCCAACTGACGGGCGCGGCACAGAGAAAGAGCTTTGCTAATCTCCAGTTGCGACTACCGGTGATCGTCATCGGTGGTGGATTGACGGGTATTGATACGGCAACAGAAGCGCTGGCGTACTATCCAGTGCAAGTTGAGCGATTCTACCAGCGGGCGTGTCGAATTATTGAACGTCGGGGTGCCGATGCATTCTGGGGACGGTTCACAGGTGCAGACCGCCGCATCGCAGAAGAGTTCTTTTCCCATGGCCAAGCCATTGCTGCCGAGCGTGCGCGCGCAGAAGCCGAAGGAACCGTGCCTAACTTCTTGCCGCTCCTCCGCCAGTGGGGTGGTGTTCAGTTGGTGTATCGGAAGCGTTGGCAGGATGCACCTGCATATCGGCTCAATCATGAGGAAATCGAGAAAGCGCTCGAAGAGGGGATCGAGTTGGTCGAGTGTCTCGAGCCAAGACGCTTTGTCCTCGATGATGAACGCCATGTCCGTGCCGTTGTCTTTGAACAGCTTGTATGGACTGGCTCACGTTATGAGAAGACGGGTTCGTTTATAGAGCTTCCTGCGCGGAGCGTTTTCATCGCAGCAGGTACGCAACCGAATATCACCTATGAACGCGAGTATCCTGGTACCTTTGAGCTCGATGACCAAGGACGTTACTGGCGTGCCTACGAACTTGTGGAAAATCGTGTTGCTCTACACCATGATGACGGAATAGCTCACACAACACACGCATCGTTGATACACACGACCTCCTGACTTCAAGGATTTGTACGGAACCAGAGGAGATTGGCTTTATGTGCTGCTCACCTCAAGGGGGGAGTGTTGAATGTGCACTATGGCGCGGTATCGTGGTGCTGTTCCCCCAAATTTTTGCCTCCTTACATCGCTTACGCAACTTGCGGGAAAACTCGGCAGTTTCTTTCTGTTGCTGCTTCTTCCATTCCTTGGTATTGCGCTGCTTGTCGGTTTGGCAAGTGAAATCAGTCAAGTTGGTCTGCGGTGGGCAGGGAAAAAGTTCACAACAGGAATCAAGAATGCACCGCTTTTCCATCCGATGCGAGGATTGCGAAGAGTCTTCCTCTCGAAGGATACTGCCGTCCAATTGGGGAAAAATTTCGCCAAGATCCTCGTCATTGGGACAATCGTGTGGGACGTGCTTCGACGCTGCACCGACCAAGTACTCACACTCATGGCGTACCCAGTAGAGACGTTGGCACAGACGATACTTCGCTTGGATTTGAGTTGGTGCTCAATGTCAGCCTTGTGTACGCTCTCATCGCAATTACAGATTTCCTCTACCAGCGACGTCGTTTTCGGCAAGAGATGAAGATGACCAAGCAAGAGGTCAAAGACGAGCTCAAACAGCAAGAAGGCGATATGCAGGTCAAACAGCGGATTCGCCAGATTGCACGGCAATGCTTACTCAAGCTCATGCTCCTACGCGTCAAGCAAGCCGACGTCGTCGTCACAAACCCAACGCACTATGCAGTTGCGCTCGAGTACGAGCGCGGAGCGATGAATGCACCGCGTGTTGTGGCAAAGGGAGTGGACTATTTAGCAGAACAAATCCGCCGCATCGCTCGTGAAAGCAACGTTCCGATTGTGGAGGATCCACCGCTTGCACGGGCACTGTATGCGTCGTGCAAGGTGGATGATGAGAACCCCGAGAGCCTATTTCGTGCTGTTGCTCGCGTTCTGGCATACGTTTACCGGTTACGGACCCGCGCTCGAGACGTAGGGTGATCGCGCTCTACGAGCAACGCTGGAACTTTCTGCTCACAGGGTGGCAATTGGTGTACTTGCATTTGCGTTTTGTATTTTAGCCTTCTTACAGAACTTTTCTTGTACGCGCATCATATAGCGATCGGGAAGGTGCAGGAGCTTCGTATTTAATCACCATATACTCAAGCAGTTTCCGCAAGGCTAATATTGTTCGTGGTCCATCACGGAGGTTGTCATGAAATACGCCGCTTTCTTCCTCTTCGGAGTCGTGCTTATCGTGCATGGTCAGACCATCGAGCGGAGCATTCTCTCCAGCGGTGCCGTCCGCTCAAGCAGTAGCATGATTGCCATGCACGGGAGCATTGGCCAGCCCATCATCGGCATCTCGCGGGATGCTGCACAGTCTGCCTTCCACGGGTTTTGGTATCGCCTTGCCTCGGTGCACTCGAGCATCGAGCGGGCAGAGCCATTTGCGGTGCGTCTTTCGCCACAGCCGGCAGCCGAGAGGGCGCGGCTTGAGCTCGGCTGCTCTGGCGATGCCGAGGCATCGCTGGTGACGCTCCAGGGGCGGCTCGTAGAGCAGCTGGTGCTGGTGCCAACCCCGAGCGGCGCTGCCGCCACGATTGACTGCAGTCCCTATGCCAGCGGACTCTACATTGTCCAGCTCCGCTGCAACGGGCAGACGATGTACCTGCCCTTTGTGATTTCGAAATAACGTGTGCTTTCTTTGTTCCACTATCATTTGGAGTATTCCTATGCGTTGGTTCTACGTTTCTGTTGCGGTGGTTCTTGCAACGGTGAGTGCGTGGGCGCAGGTGCCACGCGTGTTGTCGTACCAAGGGATACTGACCGACCGGGATGGTCGGATTCTCCCCGATGGGGACTATGAGCTCCAGATACGGCTCTACGAGCGGCTCGATGCGACCGAGCCGATCTACAGTGAGCGGCAGCGGGTGACATCGCAGCATGGTGTGGTCAACGTGCTCATCGGGACGGTGGAGCCGCTGCCGGAGCGACTGACCTTTGACCGTGTGTACTACGTTGGAGTGAGTGTGAACGGGTCTGAAGAGCTCCAGCCGCGGACGATGCTGACGGCGGTGCCGTATGCGTTGCGTGCCGAAAGTGCGGCGACGGCCGATGTGGCGCGGACGCTTGCACCGGAGGCGCTCAAAGGGGTCACGGTGCAGACGACCCCGACCGGCCCTGCCGGAGGGGACTTGACCGGGACGTACCCGAATCCCACCATCGGCGGGGGCAAGGTGACGACGACCAAGCTTGCGTATGCGGCGGTGACGACCGAGAAAATCGCACCGCGTGCAGTAACGGGGAACAGGATTCACCAGATGGGAGCCACGCACGGGCAGGTGCTCACGTGGGTGACAGGCTCGACCAACGACTGGAAGCCGACAGACGTGTCGGCGTGGGCGTGGGCACTGACGGGCAACAGCGGGACAAATCCTACCACGAACTTCCTGGGCACCACCGATGCGCAGCCACTGGTGATACGCACCAACAACGTCGAGCGATTGCGGGTGACGGTTGGGGGGAACGTTGGCATTGGGACGACCAGTCCAACGGCGACGCTCCACGTTGTGGGGACGGCGCAAGTGAGCGGGAACACCAGTGTCGGAGGGAACTTGACGGTGACGGGGAATGCAACGGTGAACGGGGCGACGGTATCGTTGCCCAGCATTCTTAGTAATTCGACAGCAACTGAGGTGCTGGTGTGGAATGGGGGGAATGTAGAACGCCGCTCGGCGTCGGGACTCATCAACGGGTTTGCATGGATGCTGGGGGGCAATAATTTAACGCTCCTTGGGGAACAGACGCTGGGGACGCAGAGCAACCATGACCTGCCCATCATCACCAACAACAACGAGAGGATGCGCATTACGGCGCTGGGGGATGTGGGCATTGGGACGGCGACGCCGAGTGAGCGGTTGGATGTGGCTGGGAACGTTCGGTTTTCAGGAGCACTCATGCCGGCAGGGAATGCAGGAACAAGTGGCCAGGTGTTAGTGTCACAAGGGGCAGGACTACCACCAGCATAGCAGTCGGTGAGTTCGGTAGTCAATGCGTGGTTTTTGAATGGGAACACCATCACCTCGGCATGGGATGGTTCGAGTGGGAACTTCCTTGGGACGACGAGCGCGCATCCGCTGGTGATCGCGACGACGAACACGGCGTCACCGCAGCCAATACAGATCTGGGTAGGGAACCAGGAGACATTCTTTTTCAATCCGCCTGGGTCGAGTGCGCCGGCGTGGAGCATTCACCGAGGGGGAGGGGACCCGCGTGGGTTGCACGCAGTGGATTTGCAGTCTGCGCGCTCGGCAGCCACCCAGGTTGCCAGCGGTGACTACAGTGTCATAGGTGGTGGCGCGTTCAACACCGCCAGCGGCTTTGCTGCCACCGTTGGCGGGGGGGTGTCAACACCGCCAGCGGCTATGCTGCCACCGTTGGTGGGGGCGGGGGCAACACAGCCAGCGACTTTATGGCCACCGTTGGCGGGGGTTTACAGAACATCGCCAGAAGCGTTGCTGCCACCGTTGCCGGGGGCTCTCAGAACACCGCTAGCGGCGATATTGCCACCGTTTGCGGG
>Ga0308400_1000656_pt1 | contig 12570 bp, 11 predicted proteins | sample HotsprSampOS1265_FD_203451 | JGI IMG/M metagenome (GOLD analysis project Ga0308400, IMG submission 203451) | Hot spring phototrophic mat microbial communities from Octopus Spring, Yellowstone National Park, Wyoming, United States - 20060914_OS12-65 ...
ATATCCAGATCATTCGCAATCTTCGGCGGAAGTATCAGAAGAAAAACAGAAATGAACTGCTGAGAAATCTGTACGAGCAATATCCTTATTATGCCACACGCAGTAAACTCCTGGAAGAAGTCCTGGACCAGGAAGCGCAAAAACGAGTAGAACAGTATAGATATTTGGGATATCGAACTGTCTTGTTTACCATCGGCTATGAGGGGCGATTGCTGGAAAATTATCTCAATGCCTTGATCAGAAACGGCATCATGGTTTTGGTCGATGTTCGCAATAACCCGGTGAGCAGGAAACCAGGGTTTAGCAAGCGCCAGTTGGAACGGATATGCAGGAACGTTGACATTGAATACCGACATTTTCCAGACGTGGGTATTGCCCCTGAGCTGAGAAAAGGCTTGAAGACGCAAGATGATTACAACGAACTATTCGCCGCATATCGCCGCGAGGTTTTACCTGCTACAGTATCTACCCAGCAAGAAATCCTGAACATTCTTCAGCGCTATCGCCGTATCGCTCTTACGTGCTTTGAAGCTGAGAGCCAGCGCTGCCATCGTCATCATCTGGCCGAGGCTATCAGCAAGTTACCTGGCTTCGCTTACGAGGTGGAACATCTGTGAGGTGATTCGTCATGCGCATGAACGTCCTGATCACCGTCAAAACATATCCGACAATTTCGGTCAAATACGACGAGCTGGTTTGCACTGCCGGATTTCGTGAGGACGGTTACTGGATAAGGATTTATCCCGTCCCTTTTCGTAAAAAAACCTACGAAGAACGGTACAAAAAGTATGACTGGATCTCCATTGATCTGGAAAGAAACGAGCAAGATTTCCGCCCGGAGAGCTACAGACCGGTACCGGGATCAAAAATAGAAGTCGTTAGACATATCAATACAGAGAATAATTGGGAAGAGCGGAAGCATATCTGTCTAAAAAACGTCTATGACAATCTTGCCGCATTGATCGCGGATGCAAAAAATCCAAAAATTTGCAGATCACTAGCCACCTTTAAACCTAAAGAAATTCTTGATTTCTACGCTGAAGCAACTGAAAGAGAATGGGATATGAAAAAAGTCATGCAAGTCCAGGCAAATCGCCGACAGTTAAGACTATTCCCCGATGAAGAAGAAGACCTGGAAAAAGAATTCCAGATAGTAAAGAAACTTCCCTACACATTCAAATATCACTTTAGAGATAGCGACGGCAAAGAGAGCAATCTGATGATAGAAGACTGGGAGACAGGTCAACTTTTCTGGAATTGTCTACAGAGACATGAAGGAGACGAACAAAGGGCAATTGAAGATGTTCGCAGAAAGTATTTCGATGACTTTGCTCAAACAAAAGATTTGTACTTCTTTTTAGGCACGACGCTACAGTATCACAAAAGGGCACCCAACCCTTTTATCATCGTCGGTACATTTTATCCGAAGAAGGACGAACAGTTGAGGATGTTCTGAAATCACAAAGAGCCAACCATTGCGCATCGTGGAAACGCAATGCACAGTGCACCCGGCGTTCTGTTGAGAGACGACCATCACCTGGCAGCATGGGGCAGCGGCGTCTCCACCGAAAGTTCCGTCTGCTGCCGGTCGAACGCCTGGCGCGCCTGATCGATGCGGCGCGCAGCTTCCGCCATTGCGAGCGCGGCGCGATTGGCGTCTTCGGCGCGAAAACTGCTGTAGAACGCCAGCATATGGTCGAGCGCCGTCAGTTCGAGTTCCAGCCCCTGCAGGTAGAGCGCGTGCGCTTCGGCAAGCGCATCCGGCGGTTGCACTGCTGCGATGACTGCGTATGCCTGCTCGATCTCATCCCGCAGACGCTGTGCCGAGGTCGCATGGATGATCGACGAGCCGCCGGGTCGACTGGTGGCGTTGCGGTACGACTCGATCGCGCCGCGCAGACGGGCGCGCGGCTCTTCCAGACGACTCAGGTATGCCAGCGTTGCGGCATTGCGCTCCTCAGTCAACGTGGTCTCGAGCAGCGCCGGGACAGTAATGACCGGTTCCTCTGGCGCCAGCTCTTCCCCGGCAGCGATTGCACGCTGCATCAGCTCTGCCTGAATGAGCGCCTGGTTCCGTTCTACTGCAGCGCGAAGCGCGTAATTGAGGGCGAGTGTGAACATCAGCAGCAAAATCGGCATACTCCAGAGCAACACGCGCGCCCGACTCATCTCCTGACGCGAGAGACGCCATCCGACCCACCAGGAATCGGTGTGATCCCGCGATGGCTCACGCGCCGGAAACAGAAAACCGATCAACCGCGTGCGCCACAGCGATGGCGATGGTGCAGCGACCACGCCATCACTGCCATTTGAGACGCTCTCTTCCGCCACATTGGGCACTGCACGCGCAAACGGCGCCGTGATGTCGGCATCGCCATCGCGCAGCAACTGGCGACTCTCCAGCCACGCCAGTCCGCGCCGGGCGCGCTCATTCTGCGGGTTGATCGCCAGCACTGAACGCAGACAGAATGCGATCTCTTTCGGATCGTCGAGAACGCCGGAGAGCCACAGCCATCCCATCTCGTGCTGCGGATCGAGTTGCACAACACGCGCCAGCAACACTGCTGCCAGACGACGCTGCCCACCACGTGCCGCCGCCACGCCACGCACGAAGAGTTGCGCTGCCTCGCGCTGATTTGCCTTGATCTCCGTCCTGACCATCAGTGCTCTGGCAATAACCGACTCAACATCCGCTGCGACTCATACGGGTCCTGAAGCAGGCGATGACGAATGACCTCCCAGTTGCGCGGGTCTTCGCCGCCAAGCCGCCAGATCGCAATACCCGCCAGGTCGAGTTCCTGGACCAGACGCAGTTTCGCATCCAACCCGCTGCTGGTGGCGAACCAGACCTCGCGCCGCCCTTCTTCGCGCGAAGTGTAGGTGATCCAGTTTTCCTGTACCAGACCATTCTGGTTGCTCTCCATCAGATTGACTGACAGGCGATATGTCTGAATGATATCGTTAATCATCGCCCACGTTTGCCCGCGTGCATTGCCGCCACCGTCACGGGGCCAGTTGTATCCGTAGAATGGCACGCCGATGATAACCTTTGCCGGATCCACAACCGTCACCGCATAGCGGGCGACACGTTCCACCCAGTAGACCGGCGCAACCGGACCGGGACCGCCGCCGCGCCAGTGGTAATCGTAGGTCATAATTCGCAACCGGTCAACAACCTGACCAATAACCGCCCAATCCTGAAATCCCCCCAACCCGCAGTAATCGCAGTCCTTGGCATGCACGGCGACAGTTAACAGTTTGCCGTGAGCGTGGAGCGCATTGGCAAGTTCGACAATAAACGCACTGTATTCATCACGGAGACTGCTGCTGATAAACTCGTAATCAATATCAATCCCATCGTAGTCGTAGGTGAGCACTTCATCGACTATCTGCTGCACGTGGTACGAACGCAGACGCGGGTTGCGCAGAATACCCGGCACCGGGTCATCGCCAGTAACGATATTGTGCACCGTTGGAATGACGAGCACATTCTTGCTGCGCGCCAGTTCGATCAGCGTGCGGTCGCGCGCCTCGCGCCCAAAGCGGAGCGTACCGTCTGGCGATGGCGAGTACCAGAACGGGCTGATCTCGTCAAGAATATCGGCGTTCGCCTCGAACGACTCGCGATTCTCGGAGCCGAACGAGTTGGGGAGCCAGGCGGCGATATACCGCCCCGTCTTCGGATGAAACCACGCGCCTTCTTCGGGAAGCGCGGACGCGGGTGAAACCGTTCCCTCTGCCTGAACTGACGGGATGATCGCCGGTGCCGGCGTCGGCGTGTCTGCAACCAGCGTGACCGGCGGTAGCGTTGGAGTTGGAAATACCGGCGGTTCTGTCGCGCGCACGGCAAGACCGACAGTATCGACAACCAGCAATGCCCAGACGATCAACGACACAACATAGATCGACACAAACAGCGGTGATGAGAAAACGTGTCGCATGACCGAGCAATAGTGAATGGCGCTCGCTCAGCAAGCGTCCGCGTCCTCAGTAGGCGTCCAATTCGTGCAATCGCTCATCGCTAATGCCGAAAAAGTGGGCAATTTCGTGCAGCACCGTGCGCCGCACCTCTTCGCGCAGCGCATCGCGCGAGGGAAAATCACGCACCAGCGGCGCCTGAAAGATCGTAATGACATCCGGGATCAGCGGATCGCCGTCAGTGCGCTCCGTCAGCGGCACCCCTTCATACAGCCCGTAGACCGTTTGCCAGGGGCGCAAACCCAGTGCGCGGCGCTGCTCGCGGCTGGGGCGCGCTTCGATCCGTACTTCGACATTCGTAAGATAGCGGGCAAATTCAGGCGGCAGCGAGTCCAGTGCCTCGATAACGATCGATTCGAACGTCTTGCGATCCATAACGCTTCTATCGCCAGAAGAAACCCTCCAGGGCATTATACGCGGGCGATAGAAGGGACGTCAAGCAGGATGCCACATAAAAGTGGTATGCGGCAACCAGATGATAGAACCGGCGATTGGAACGCACCTAAGAGACGACGATCAGTTGACGCGCCGGATGGTCGGCAAGCGCCTCGGCGAGGCGCGCCAGCCCGCGGTGCTGGAGCGCTTTCACCGAACCAACCGTGCGCCCAAGCGACTCGGCAATCTCGGCGAGCGAGCGATCCTCATCGAATCGCAGGCGCAACACAAGACGCTGATCACGGGTCAAAATGCGCATAACGCTCCGGAGTTCATTGTATGCGATCTGGGAGATAACCGCTTCATCCGGGGGCTCGAGCGCTTGAGGCGCACTTTCATCAAGCGGAACGGATGGGCGCCTGCGCGCCTGGCGGAGCATGTCCATCGTGCGTGCATAGGCAATCCGGTAGAGCCATGCGGAAAAGGGCCAGCCGCGATCTTCGTAGCGATCCAGTCCTTCCAGCATCTTGACGAACACATCGCTGCACACATCCTCGGCGAGGACTGGATCGCCCAGTCGGGAAGCGATGTAACGATGCACCTGCGGAGCATACCGTTCGTACAACTGCCCGATCGCGTCAGCATCGCCAGCTTTTGCGCGCGCAATAATGTGCGCTTCGCTTTCATAATGGTTGTTGGCAGATGTGGATGCGACTGCCATTGTCCGCCTCTCAACAACGCAGAACCGATCTACTGCCCGACGAAAACACTGTCAGTGTACGTCGCAAAGATGAAAGAGTCGTGTCATCGGTCTGTGACACGTGCGCTGTCAAGACAGGCAGGACGATGACAAGCGCCGACGTTCATTGTGTGTATACGCGCATCGGCATGCTCATCAGAATGCTATAGTTCCATACAGGAGATCTGCCAATTGCTGATCGCTCCAGTGATCAGCGCGCTTGGCGCGCCTGCAAATAATGATGTATAGATAACGCTACGATGCGCGGTCGTAATGAATGTTCATTCACAGCTCCGTCCGTCGCTGGCTTCGCCATCATAGGATATTACCACTCCTTAACACATTTTTAGTACAGTCGGTGTACAATATCAGTTACTATATGTGGCATTGAAATGAGCGGCGACATTCAACATTCAGACGATGTTGACTCTGTTTGGCGACTACGCCTGTCGGAGTTGGAAGAACGCCGCATAGCATCCGCAGTGACAGCATACACTCGCCGTCATTGCGAGCCTGTGAATCGCCACAATCTCTCTGCACAACCGCAGAATGTCACGTCGTACTCGCAGTGACACATATACAGCAGAGAGCTGGCAAGTGAAAGAGTGCGCGAAAGTGAGAACAGAATGCGGGCTCATTACATTAAGCAACTGCAATCAGTGCACGACGACCTCCTTCGCATGGGGAGTCGCGTCGAACATCAACTTGCCGACGCTATCAAAGCGCTGGATAGGCTCGACATCGAACTGGCGCGCGAAATTATTGCGCGTGATCGTGAGATTGACGCTGCACGCAACGCTATCGACGAGCATGTGTTCCAATTGATTGCCACTCAACAACCGGTTGCTACCGATCTGCGCAGTCTGCTGGCAGCGATCGCAATTGCCGGTGAACTTGAACGTGCTGCCGACTATGCCAAGGGCATCGCCAAAAAAGTCGAGCGCAGCCTGCAAACGTCGTCAATTATTGAAGCTCCGATGGAACTTCACCGCTTGGGAACGCTAGTGCAAACCATGTTGCGTGCCTGCCTGGATGCCTTTGTGCAACTTGATGTGACGCTGGCGCGCTCGCTCGGCGAAAAAGATCAGGAAATCGATGCCCTGGAAGATCGTGTGATCGAGATGCTGAAAAATGCGGCGCGCCAGGATCCGCGCAAACTCGACTGCGCGCTGCTCCTGATCGATGCCGCGCATGTGCTCGAACGTCTTGCTGATCGCACGACCAACATTGCAGAACGGGTCATTTTCATCGCTACTGCCAGAGCGGAGGAAATTAACCCATGATGGACATGGCTCGTGCACACGTCTTCATCTCAGGTCGCGTTCAGGGAGTGAATTTTCGCGCCAGCGCACGCAATTACGCCCGTGAAGTCGGTGTCTCTGGGTGGGTGCGAAACCTGGAGGACGGGCGTGTCGAGGCGGTCTTTGAAGGTGAACGTTCGGCAGTGCAGAAGATGGTCAGCTGGTGCTACAGCGGTCCGTCGCATGCGCGTGTCGAAGCAGTGGATGTGCGCTGGGAGAAGCCAACCGGCGAAGAACGCGGTTTTTCGATCATCTGGTGAGTTGACATCCTGCGCCGATCCGTGTGCTTTTTTGGGAATAAACCACGGATTGCGGCGAATTGAACGGACGGATATGGATGTCTTTATTTGTTAATCCGTGCCGATCCCTCGCACCCGTGCCGGTCTGTAGTCTCTTTGGGAATAAATCACGGATATACACGGATGATTCTATTGGCTAATCCGTGCCGATCCGCGTGCTTGTTAGGAATACACTACGGATTGACACAGATGTTTTATTTGCTAATCCGTGCTAATTCGTCGCACCCGTGCTCATCCGTGTTCTATTCATAAAAAACCACGGATTGCCGCGAAAAGAAGTGCAGGGGGAGGCATTGACCGGACCCCTGCACCTCTGGCATCACGATAGGTCAACGTTACCTGATCGTCAGCGGTAGGAACACCTGGTACGGCTGCACCTGGATGGTCACCTGCACTTCCTCTGACCAGACGCCTTCATTGTCCCTGGCGCGGAACGTGATGATGTGTTCGCCGAATGCGAGGGAGGCCGCCAACCTGGTAAACTGACGCTCGGTGCTCAAGACGCCGTCCCGGTTCGAGCGCCATTCGTAGGCGACAATTTGCGGGTCATCCCCTTCTGCATCGTTGTCTGCTGCCCCCCCTCGAACGTCAGGGTCTGGTCGGGATACACGACCACGCCGCCGCCCGGATAGCCCGGAATGATATAGACAATCGACACACTTGGTCGGCCTGCATCGGCGACGGTCATCTCCGGCGGCGGTTCCGGTTCGCCGCTTGCCAGCGGGACGACCTCCTGCGCGTGTTCGCCGCTTTCGAGGTAGGGATCAACCTCCTCTTCCGGCAGCGGCGCTGGCGCCAGCGGCGCGATGGTGTCCGGCAGCTTATCGTCTGGATCAGGCGGTACCGTCGGCGCAGCCGCTTCGGCCGAGTCGGAGACCTCCATTTCCCAGAGCGAATAGCTCCACTGCGTGCCTCGCGCCACTCCACGCATTCGCACATAGCGGGCCGTGGTCGCGGGGAATTGGATCACCTCTACACTGCCTCTGCCGTTGTCGGTCCAGAACACATTCCGCCAGTTTCGTCCATCGGTGCTGACATCAATACCGTATCGCCTGCCATAGGCATTTTCCCAGCGAAGCGTGACCGTATCAATCGTGCGTTGGCTGCCCAAGTCGACATAGATCCATTGCGGGTCTCCAAACCACGACGACCAGCGGGTGTCCAGTTTGCCGTCGAAGGCGTTGGCCACATTCAGCCATGGCCATTCACTCGATGAAGCATACGCGCGCTTGCCAAGAGCGTAATTCGGCGGATTTTCCATTCTCAGGCGGATTCGGTAGGCGCCGGTCGTCTGGTGTTGATAGGAGCGGGCTTTGACCCGGTAGGTGCCGTTGCTCGGCAGCACCGCAACCAGCCAGGCGTTGTTGTCCGTCCCGCCGCCGTTATCATTGGTGGCGATCCGCGAGCCGTTCGGGTCGTACAACTCCAGGAAACTGTCCAGGTTGCCGTCGGTACGGTTCATCCGAATCCAGACAATCCGCCCGGCGATGCCGGTGAAAACGTATGCGTCCTCATCAGTTTGCGGCGTGATCCGCCCGTCCAGCCAGCGGTCGTGTTCCAGCCAGCGGTTGTCGTCGGGGTCACGACTGCCAGCTCCGGCGATTACGCGCAGGGTGTAAGCGCCCGTCTGATTGTTGATCGCCTTCGCCTCGATCCGATAGCGTCCGGGATCGGGCAGGCGCACTATCAACTGCGCATTCAGAGAACCAGCGCTATTGTTGTCAAGCGCCAGCAGCGCGCCGTTAGGCCGATAGATGGACAGGTAGGGGTCAAGACCGCCGGATGTGCGGATCATCTCGATGGTCACTTCCTGACCGGCAGCGCCATCAAGGTAGTAGTCGTCACGCGGCTTGGCGCTGGTGATTTCCGCGTTCACACTCTGACCGGGGGACACCAGCGTGATGGGGGAATTATCCGAGGTGATCAAGGCTCTGAGGCACAACGATTGGGCGCCTGGCTTAGAAAAGCAGTTGTTCCTGCCCAGGGTGTACCTGGAAATGACGGTGCCGACGATGTTTTCACGGATGAAACGTCCATTTGCCCACCGCCCCACCGAGAAGTGGAGATGCGGTCCAGTGCTCCAGCCGCATGCACCCTGATAATTGAACCGATTGTAGATAATCCCCAGACGTTGCCCCTGGCGAACCTGCGTTTGTCGCGGCGTGAGATGGCTCGCTGAGTTTTTATCAAGATGCAGGTATTCGGTGGCGTACCCGTCCCTGTGGGACAGAATAACCTGCACTTGAATGTGATCAACGCACTTGTGTTCCACGCGCCTTTCCGCTGCTGCTACGACTTCACGCTAGTTGGGAGGAATAGCAAACAGCGGCGCCAGATCGATGGAAGCAGCGTTGATCCAGTGCGGTCCCTGGGTATACACCCATTGCTGCCCCTCCTTCCATGGCCATTTCAGATTGAGCGAGCCGGGCAACCCTTGCGGCGCGAGCGGCGCCGCGTCGTCGTGCACGCCAGCCTCACGGGCGAGCTGCGTGAACGTCTCCGTGCCTTGCACTGCGCCGCGCCAACCGGTCGCCTCGCGCCGCAGCACAACCAGCGCTGTTGGAAACTGGAGCAGCGATTCATACCGCTCCGGTAACGCTTCCGGTCGCATGACGACGGTTGCGATCGTAGCGGTGCCGTTGTTGAGGAGATCCAGCGAGGTCAGGATCAGGCGCCGGTCATCACCAGGGAGGATGTCGGCAGGACGGCGGCAGAGCGCCTCCGACGCCGCGTAATGCAGGTCGGCGGGCCAGGGGAGCGTCGTCTCCACCAGGTTCACCTGGTCACAGGTCTCGTGTGCGATGCCCACTGCTCCGGCCGACGCATAGCCGAACGGGATGATGGCGCTAACAAAGAGCACTGTGAGCAGCACAACAATGAGTTGCTTGAGGTGATGGTTGTACACAACGTGCCTCCTTGTGGTACAGTGACGGTGCGTATCGCTGCGCGGTTATCTCCATGGTGTCGTTGGTGCGTCCAACACAAAAGACGCACTGCGAGCATTACTCTAGACGAGCGCGGTTCTCTCCGTGGTGTCGTTAGTGCGTCCAACGCCGACGCCGCACTATCGCACCACCAGCGGCAGGTAGACCTGCTGTGGCGGCGACAACATCGGCGGCGCCTCGACATCAACCGGTTCCTCCGGCGGCAGCGCCACGATCCCAAAGTAGTCCTTTAGAAACTCGTCCTAGACCCCGTCCGCTGTGAACTGAAACAACTCGTGGTTGATGTAGCGAGTGTACGCCTGCGCTCCAGACCGGGGCGGGAAATAGATGCTCACCCCGTGCGCCCCCTCCAAATCCCAGAACACCTCCTGAAACGCGCCGCTCTGATGGCGCTCGGCGATCACAAAGCCGCCGCTCCGCACCGCGTCCATAACCCCCTGCGCCGCCCCCCGCACCGCGCCATCGGGCGCGTAGTCCCGCACCTTCTGCGCCAGGTGGTACAGGTCGAGATACTCGTCATCGTCAGTGATGCGGTAGAACTCGCGCGAGTCGAACTTCTGTGCGGCGCTGCGCGCGTTCCGCACGGCGTTCCTGACGCTCTCATTGGCGAGATTGGCGCGCAACGCGGCGGCGAAGGCATCCGTCGCCTGACGGACAGCGTTCGCCTTGCTCAGGTCGAGCGCCGAGATGGTGCGCGGATAGCGGTTCACCAGAGCGGGATGGGTGAAGTACGTATCGACCACTCGCAGCGCCAGCTGGCGCGGCGTGGTGGAGGCGGTGACGCTGGTGGCCAGGTCGGCGAAAGCATACGGCGCCGCCGGGTCCGCCGTGTCCGCTGCACCGCTGAGCTGCGCGGGCAGGTAGGCAGCATAGGCGAAGACCGACCAGCCCAGGTTTTGCGACGCCACCAGATAGTCGGCGTAGTCTTTCACCTGATAGGCGTGCTCCAGCAGCGCCATCAGGCAGGCGTCATAGTGCAGCACGTCAATCTTCCGCTGCCCGTCGTTGGTCGCCGTGCGCAGCGCCGCGCGCAGTTCGGCGGGGCTGAGAAAATCTTTGCGATTGGTCGTGGGATCACGGTTGGTGTCATCGTAGGCGATCCCCTGGGTGCCCAGCCCGTGGTTGGCGATGGACAGGTAGTAGTGCTGCGCGGGATAGGTGGCGCGCGCCCAGAGAATGAAGTCGCGCAAAGTTTGCGGGTCGCCGGTGTTGACTTCGCCCAGGTGCCATCGATTGACATTGAGAGTGTAATTGCCGCCAGGCTGAACGACAAAGCGCCAGGAGTCGCCAGAGCGGTCGCTGTCGAAGAGGACGACAATCGTGACGTTGGGGTTGGCAGGTTGCGCCTCCAGGTGCCGCACAGCCCTTTGCAGATGGGTGTACAGATTGTTGTCGCCAGCCAGGTAGAGCATAAAGGTCCAGGAAGTCTGCGCTGGCGGCGGGATGGGTGTGGCGGTTGGGGATGGGGATGGCGTCGCCGTCGGCGATGGCGTCGCATTGTCCGCCCTCGCCCACTCCAGCGCCAGGGTCGCCATGCCCTGCTGATCCCAATGCTCAAGCAGCAGCCGATGGTAGCCCGCCGACAACTCAAGGTTGACCTCACGGGTAAGCGACTGCGGCTGCCAGGACTCGAACACCAGCCGGTCATCGACCCAGAAACGGACGCCGTCGTCGGCGCGGACGGTGAAGCGGTAGCGTCCGGCAGTCGGGAAGTTGACATAGCGCATCAAGCGACTGTGAAATGGTCGGCGGGGATGGTCGCTGCCGGTTGCCCGGCCCACGACCGGTTCAGGAACATCTCGGGCGCGTGCTCAACGTGCAGCACCGGTCCGGCGAGCCAGTCATTGGCGAAGAACTCGCCGCGCCAGGCGTTCAGGTATTCTGTCCCAAACGCCTAGATGCGGTTATTGCCGGTATCTGCCACGTAGACGGTGCTGTCGGGCGCAACGGCCACGTCGGAAGGATTGCTGAACTGCCCGTCGGCGCTGCCCTGCGACCCCCACGTGCCTAGGAAGGTTCCACTGGCGCTGAAGTGCTGGATGCGGTTATTCCAGTAATCCGCTACGTAGACAGTGCCGTCGGGCGCCACCGCCACGCCGGAAGGTCTGCTGAACTGCCCATAGCCGCTGCCAAACGCCCCCCACGTACCGAGGAAGGTTCCGTCGGCGCTGAAGCGCTGAATGCGATGGTTGCCCGTATCTGCCACGTAGACCGTGCCGTCCGGCACCACCGCCACGCCGTCAGGAGAGCTGAACTGCCCGTCATTGTAACCCTGCCGCCCCCACGTGCTGAGGAACTCGCCGGTGGCGCTGAAGCGCTGGATGCGATGGTTGCCCGTATCCGCCACGTAGACCGTGCCGTCGGGCGCCACTGCTACACCCTGAGGATTGTAGAACTGCCCGTCACTATAGCCATACACTCCCCACCCGCCGAGGAACTCGCCGGTGGCGCTGAAGCGATGGATGCGGTGGCTGTCGCTGTCCGCTACGTAGATGGTGCCGTCGGGTGCCGCCGCCACATCGGAAGGTTTGTTGAATTGCCCGACCGTTGTCTGGGCGCCGATAGCAAACTGGAAGACGCGGTAGGGGAGCGTCTGCTGTGCCAGCGTTGTCTCACCGGAGCTGCCGGTGAAGGGAGCAGAGACCAACGAGGTCATCACCAGGAAGAGTGCGCACACGAGTGCAATGAGTCTTCGCGGATGCATGGCAAACTCCTGTCAGTGCTGCAACCTGCGCCTGGTGCGCCACGTCGCAGCGGTGATGCAGCAGGGCGCACCGGGCAACGCTTACGATGAATATATCACCCCCTTTTCGGTTTTTTTTGGTTCTATTTGTCATAATAGATGAAAGTAATGTCATCTGTGCAGCGCCGCGCGGCGCTGGTAGTGATTGTAGTGCGGTAGTGATTGTAGTGCCCTGTGTTCGATTTTCTTT
>Ga0308400_1000661_pt1 | contig 12507 bp, 16 predicted proteins | sample HotsprSampOS1265_FD_203451 | JGI IMG/M metagenome (GOLD analysis project Ga0308400, IMG submission 203451) | Hot spring phototrophic mat microbial communities from Octopus Spring, Yellowstone National Park, Wyoming, United States - 20060914_OS12-65 ...
GTCGTCGCCGGGCAGCTCCTGCCGGAGCAGCCCTGAACTCCCCTTTCGGGGTCACCGGTGAGGCTCCACGTCGGGAGCCGCGGCGGGCTTGAGATGCCCGCTCAGATAAGCCTCGATCGCTTCGCGCACAGTGCCCGTTGCGCCGGTGATCACCGAAATCCGCGCAGACTGCAGCAGGCCGAACGCCTTCGGCCCGCAATGGCCGGTTATGACGGCGCTGATTCCCAGCCGGGCCAGATTGCTGGCGCTCTGGATGCCGGCTCCCTGTGCGGCCTTCAGGTTCTGAGTGTTGTCCGCGCTCTCGTACCGTCCGGTCCCGGTATCGTAGATTACGAATGCCTGCGCCCGCCCCAGTCTGGGATCGATGGCGGAGTCCGGGTCTTTGCCCTGCGCGGTGACGGCGATCTTCACTGAACTGGCCTCCGGGCGATGCACGTTACCTGTAACTACAAGTTACATCTATACTATACCACCCATCCTTCTTCTGTCAAGCGTCCGATCCGGAAAAGTGCCGCAGGCAACGGCGAAGACCGTTCTCCGCAGCGGCCGGCCGCATCCGCCTCTCCGGGAGGTGGCCGCTGATGCCCCTTTGAGCGGCGGGCGCCGCGGCGGCTGCCGGGACCGGCCCGGTCAGGCCAGGGCGCGGGCGCTACGGGGGTTGCCGGCGCGGGTCCGCATGGCCTCCATCCGCGTCCAGAACTGCCGGTAGTTGAGTACCTGCATCCCGATCGAACGCGCGTGGGTCAAGACGGCGCGGATGAGCGACAGGGATGGGTCTTCCCGCAGCGAGGACCAGTCGTGCGATCCCCAGCTGAAGACCAGTCCCCGCTCCGCTGCGTGGTCCAGGTCCGCCTTCATCTGGTCCAGGAATCCCTTCAAATTGCTCCAGCCCACCTTGCTCCGCAGATAGATGTCGTTCCAGCCGTGCACCATGCATTCCAGCATATCGGGGAAACCCTGCGGAGCATACCAGAACGGCTGGATGGCCGTGGAGACGGGCTGAAAATCCTTCTCGTTTCGCCCGTAGCTGCGGACGTAGCGGATTCCGGTATCGTGGAGGATCTCCAGCACGTCCGGGCGGTCGGCCAGGCCGCGATAGTAGGCCCACGGGCCGGTGATGCCGCAGCAGGAGACACCGCAGATGCTCTCGATGGCCTGGCTGGCGCGGGTGACCTCGTCGCGGATCTGTTCCGGCGAGCCCCCGCGGATCACCTCCACCGTGTCGCCGTCCTCGATGACCACGGTCTTCAGGGGGATGTGCGACCAGGTGTGCTGGGCCATGTCGATGAGGGGGTTATGCGCCGCAGCTTCGAACGCGTCGGGCTCGGCGAGCAGACAGCTCCCCAGAGCGAAGACCGTGCAGGGAGCGTTCATCTCCTCGTGGATGTCCGCCATCCGCTCCAGGAAGGCGGCGCATTCCGTGGTCTTCTCGACATCATAGCCGACAAGCAGCGTACCCCTGGTTGCCATTTCGCGGTTCGTGAACCCCCGTCCGGTGATCGCGTCTGCGGCGGGAGAGCGCAACAGACCCGGGCGCCCTCCCTGCCACTAGGGTTTTTTCCGCCTTTTCGGGCGGCAACGGCAATGCAAATCGGGACTCGGGCGCTGGCCCGGCCCGATGATTCCGGAGCCTCCCGCCGCCGCGCGGGCCGAGAAGCCGGCCGGCGGACCCGGTAAGAATACCTGAATTCCGGCCGCCCTGCTTGACAGCGCGGGCGCCGGTAGTTTATCGAATTTTGACGAAGATAACGACTTCCAATCTCATTCCGTCCGCGGCCAGGGGGCTGCCCGTGCGGAAAAACTGAATCGGCAGGACGAAATCCCCTCCGCGGCGTGACTCGAGGAGGTGTGCGGTCTCAAGATGATCCGGCAGTCGCAAGAGATGCGACCGAGCCGCTGGTGCGCGGGACCTCTGGCAGTTGCTCTCGTGCTGGCGGCAGGACAGGTCAATGCGGCATTCGAGGTCTTTCTCCCGCGATTTGATCTGTATGACGTCAAGATCTGCGGCAAAAAAGTGGGCGAGTTCCAGATAGAGAATCACCTTGGCACCCACCCGACTTTTACAGCATACGCCACCGGGTATTACCCGCTTCTCAAAGAAGGGGTGGAGTTGCGCTGGGTTCAGCTGGTCAGCACGACTCATCCGCTCCATACCGATGCGCAACCGAACACTCCCTATTTTTATCCGGGGGAGCGGGACCCTCTCGGCGATGGCGACCCCTTCTACTGGAACACAAGCGTCAGGACTCGATCCGGCTCGCTGAGGGACGAGTATTTCTACCGAACCCACAGGTCCGGGCCGGTTCAGAGGGATGATTATGCGGAATACCGTCTGAACTTTTTTGGATTCTTTCGGGGCGACGAGCTCCCGAGGGATAAGCCGTACACGTGGAAGGCGGAACTGAGTCTCGTCTGCTGGGAGAAGGGCTCGAAGAAGTTCGGGGTCCTCGGAACAGTAACCTACGGTTTCGAGCAGGACCAACCTTTTCGGCCGAGCATCATTAGCTACGAAATCCTGCGGAACCCGGTCTGGCTGACACAGGAGCGGCTGAACCAGTACTTTGACGGCTGGACGATGGTGGATGCGTGCGAGGCCTGCCTGGTGCCCGAGCCGGCCGCGTGTCTGCAGATGGGAGCGCTGCTCGGGATGAGCGGGCTGGGCGTTGTGGCCTCCCGCCGCCGCGCGGGGAGATCCGGGCGAAACGGTACCAAGTAATTATACCTGATTTCCGGAAATGCCTTGACCCGAGAGACAGCGTCTGGTAGGCTAGCTGCGTGTCATTAGCAGTAGAATCCGCTCTCAGTGACGGGCGAGCGGTCAGGGTGCGGAGTGCGCGGATGCCGCGGGCGACCGGAACAGGGCAGGCGGATTCGCAATCGGGAGAAAGGTAGGGATCTGCATTGAAGAGCGTCATTCGAGCGGTAGTCCTGGCGGCAGTGCTCCTGCTCGCTGCAGGACTGGCAGATGCCGCCGGCGTCGACAAGAACATCTTGGCCTGCGGCCAGAACGTCGGCAGGCTCATCCTGTCTAACCCTGCTGTCTATGAGGGCTTTGACCCCCGTCGCGGCCCCCTCGGTGGGGTCACCGTGCAGGGTTCGTTTTCCGGGAACTATCCGCCGCTGCGGAACGGCATCGAGATCCGGTGGGTGCAGCTGATCAGCACCACCCACCCGCGGAACACAAACGCAGGGGCAAACACTCCTTACTTCGATCCTGGGGAACTGGACCCGAAGGGGGATTATGACCCGTTCTACTGGAACACCACCCTTCAGGGCAAGGATAACAACAACTATCCTCAGTACTGGTACAAAACCTACCAGTTCAACGGCGGCCAGGGCATCACTTTCTACGACCAGCCAAGGAGGGAGAAGTTGGATGCCCCGGTCAGCTGGCTGGCCGAGCTGAACCTTGTCTGCTGGGAGACGGGCACGAAGAACTTCAGCGTGCTGTGGACCGGCACTTACGGGTTCAACATCGCCCAGAACGGCAATGTCACCGTCAACGGCTGGAACGAGCTGGCAAACCCGGCCTGGCTGACTCAGGCGAGGTTGACCCAGTACTTCCAGGACTGGACGATGTCGGATGCTTGCCAGAACTGCCTGGTGCCCGAGCCGGTATTCCTGCAGATGGGAGCGCTGCTCGGGATGAGCGGGCTGGGCGTTGTGGCCTCCCGCCGCCGCGCGGGGAGATTCGGACAGTAGAGTACCACGTAATTTTACCTGATTTCCGGAAAATGCCTTGACCCGAGAGACAGCGTCTGGTAGGCTAGCTGCGTGTCATTAGCAGTAGAATCCGCTCTGTCGTGACGGGCGAGCGGTCAGGGCGCGGAGTGCGCGGATGCCGCGGGCGACCGGAACAGGGCAGGCGGATTCGCAATCGGAAGAAAGGTAGGGATCTGCATTGAAGAGCGTCATTCGAGCGGTAGCCTTGGCGGCAGTGCTCCTGCTCGCTGCAGGGGTGGCAGATGCCGCTGCCGTCGACAAGAACATCCTGGCCTGCGGCCAGAACGTCGGCAGGCTCATCCTGGCTAACCCTGCTGTCTATGATGATGGAACCCTGGGAGGGGTCACCGTGCAGGGTTCGTTTTCCGGGAATTATCCGCCGCTGCGGAACGGCATCGAGATCCGGTGGGTGCAGCTGATCAGCACCACCCACCCGCTGAACACAAACGCAGCTCCAAACACTCCTTACTTCGATCCCGGGGAGCTGGACATGACGGGGGACTATGACCCGTTCTACTGGAACACCACCCTTAAGGGCAAGGATAACAACAACTATCCTCAGTTCTGGTATAAAAACTACCAGTTCAACGGCGGCCAGGGCATCACTTTCTACGACCAGCCAAAGAGGCTGAAGTCGAGTGCCCCGGTCAGCTGGCTGGCCGAGCTGAACCTTGTCTGCTGGGAGACGGGCACGAAGAACTTCAGCGTGCTGTGGACCGGCACTTACGGGTTCAACATCGCCCAGAACGGCAATGTCACCGTCAACGGCTGGAACGAGCTGGCAAACCCGGCCTGGCTGACTCAGGCGAGGTTGACCCAGTACTTCCCGGACTGGACGATGTCGGATGCTTGCCGGAACTGCCTGGTGCCCGAGCCGGTATTCCTGCAGATGGGAGCGCTGCTCGGGATGAGCGGGCTGGGCGTTGTGGCCTCCCGCCGCCGCGCCGGAAGGCGCTCCTCCTGAGAACCTGAAGATTCGTCTGTCCGCCAGAGCGGGGAAGGGGTCCGGCATAAAGATGAGCTTACTGAAGGCAGTCGTGATGGCTGTGGCGGTTGTTCCTGTTGCTCTGGCGTGCGGTCAGGCCGGGCCAGGCTCCGGGTCGTCGCAGCCGTCCGGACCCCCCCGCTGGCCGGCGGGCCAGGTGGTCTGTCTGGACTTTCTTGGTCCGACCGACCGGCCCGTCTTCCCGGTCATCCTGGCGGCGAAGACGGAGGACGCCGACGCGTTCGTCCGGGCGCACGGGGACCGTCAGATTTTGCGGTTTGCCCGGCGGGTCATCGCCGGCCGGGAAGTTCTGGACTGCGCGCAGGGCTGTCTGCCGGGCCCGCCCGGGAGCTCTTCGGACAGGGCTCTCCTTGGCGTGCGGATATGGACAAAAAAAGCCGCGCGCGAAATCCGGCTGGATGGTCCGCAGGCGCTCCCCGTGCTTCAGGCGCTTCAGAAGTGTCTGCGGAAGCAGTCCGCCGAAGCGGCCTCCGAGCTGAATGCGCTGATCACGTCCGTGCGGATGATGATGGATAAGGAGCACTGAAAGGCCTCTCCCTGAAGCGGGCAGAGCCTCGAAGATCGTTACAGGCGCCCCCGCCGGAAAGGCGGGGGCGTTTCTTTACACCGGAGCCGTATCAGCGGGCCCGGGGCGCTTCGCCCGGGACGGTCCTCTCGCGGAGAGCCGGCTGAGGGATCGGCGCCGGGTGCCGCTTCCCTCAGGCGCCGAGCAGCTTTTTGATGTCTTCCGGCCTGGGCACCCGGCCCGCGATCTTCACCTGGCCGTCAATCTCCACAGCGGGTGTCGCGAGAACTCCCGCCGCGACCATCGAGTTGACGTCTTCGACCTTCTCCACGTCCGCCTCGATGCCTGTTTCCGCCAGCACGTTTCGGACGATCTTCTCCGTCTCCCTGCACTTCATACAGCCCGGTCCAAAGATCCTGATCTTCATCTGCGTTCCTCCGTATCCGCACAGCAGCCCACCCTGCCCGAGAGCGCGTTCAGCCGGTCCGCCACCGCCCCCGCCACGGCGGCTATCTGCTCCCGTGTCAGGTCGAAGCGGTGGTTCTTTTCGATGCCGAGCTCCGTGACGATGACGTGCACGTCCACCCTGTGCTCCAGATGCTCCACCGCTTTGCGGGCACAGGCCGTCTCGCACCCGTCGATCGCCACAATGGTCTCGGAGAACTCGGCTTTTTCGTCGAAATCGGGAAGGTGAGCCGCAAGTCCCACCACACAGGACATCCTGCCCTGGCCCAGTTGCGTAAGAGCCTTTGCCGCCTCGTTGGCGAGCTGTCCCACGTTCGAGCCGCCCGAGCAGGAAAACAGGAGCACGCCGTCTGACTGGCAACCGCACCTTTCTGTTACAGAGCTCACGTTGACCTCCTCATCCGTGCTGTGTCGCGCCCCGGATCGCGCCGTGGCCGCTATTTTTCGGCCAGAAGCTTGCGTATCTCCGCGGCCAGAGCCTGTTTCGTCTCCGCATCGTAGCCGGTGAAAGCTCTGGCGGCCCGGCCTTTTCTGTCGATCAGGACAATATGGGGGATGCTGCGCACCCCGTACAGGCGCGTCACTTCGTACCCCGGGTCTTCCAGGAAGGGGAATTCCAGCTTTTTCTCCGCGGCAAACCGCTTCACGACGTCCGCAGGCACCCCCAGGTTCACGGAAAGCACCACAAGCCCTTTGTCCCGAAATTCCCTGTCCAGTTGGCCAAGGTCTGCAAGAGCCTGCTGACAGCCCAGGCAGATGACCCGGCCGAAATCCAGCACCACCACCTTGCCCCGGAGCTTCTTCAGCTCGTGCAGCTTGCCCGTCTGATCCCTGAGCGCGAACTCGGGCGCCACCTTCCGCTCCGGCGCCGCCGCCATCGCTGCGAAGGCCGCTGCCAGGGCGACCAACGGAACCGTCAAGAGAACAAGGACTTTGCGCATCCTTCCCGAACCTCATTCAGGCTTTCCAGAAAAAGAAGAGCCCCACGGCGATCATCACCGCACCAGCAGCTTTCTCGAAGACAGCCGATAACGCGGCCAGACGTGGTGAGGAGGCCATCGCTCCCGCCGAGGCTCCCGCAAGCACGATCGGAACTCCCCGCCCCAACCCGTAGGCGAAAAGCAGACCGGCGCCGTAGGCCAGCTTGCCCTGGGCCATCGCGACGGACAGGATGGCCGCAAGCGCGGGAGTGCCGCACTGGGACCCTCCCAGCCCCACGACCATCCCCAGCAGAAACGCTCCCGGCAGCCCCTGGCCCACTCGGCCTGCCGCCCCCTGAACGCTGACGCCGGGCAGCCGCAGTTGCAGAGCTCCCAGCATGTTGAGTCCCAGGAGGAGGCAGACGGCGCTCACCACGTAGTAGAGCAAGCTTCTGTTCGGGCCGAACAGTCCTCCCACCAGAGAGGCGGCCACGCCCAGCAGAGTGAACGTCGCGGCCGCCCCGAGCGCGAATGCCGTGGAGAGCAGGGCGGCGCGGCTGCGTGACGCCTGGCCGCTGCCCCCCACGAAGGCCACGACCACCGGCACCATCGCCAGGTTGCAGGGGCCTATGCTGGTGATGACGCCGGCTGCGGCCACCAGAAGGTAGGCCAGCAGCGACCCCGACGCGATGAACCCCGGGAGATTCTCGAGCAAGGGGCTAGCGTTCCTCCGACAGAGACTGCAGCCTGCGTTTGAGCTCAGGTTCCGGTATGACCCCGAGCACCCGGTCCACCTCTTTCCCCCTGGAATCCAGGAAGATGGACGTCGGGATCACGCTGACCTTCAGCTCCCGGACCAGATCTTGCTGCCGGGGATCGTCCACCTTCAGTTCCAGGAATTCCACCTGTCCAGCGAACGCGGGCGCCACTTTTCCGGCGACCTTCGACATCTCCTGGCATTGCGCGCACCAGTCCGAATGCGCCAGCACCCAGACGGGCTTGCCGGACGGGATCGCGTCCGGCGCGCCGGAGCCGCCGGGTTCCGGGGCGGTGTGGCTCTCGTGTACGGGCGGCAGTTCCGGGCAGCAGCTGCTGCTGGCCGCGCGGTCAGGACCGAAGCTCTTCACGGCGGAAAGCGCGGCGATGGCCGCGATGACTCCAAGGATCAGAAGCCTGTGCCTCATTGTTGAGTGACCGTCCTCGTCCCGGATTTCGAAGAGGCGGGAAGCGATTCCGCCCCTCTTGCGATTTCAGACTGCGGCCGATGCTTCCAGCGAGCGTGCGGCCGCGCGCAACTTCCCCACAAGCTCCAGAGCCTGCTCCAGCAGCGCGGAATCTCGCAGGGAGTAGAAGATCATCTGCCCTTCCCTCCGCTGCCGGACCAGCCCGGCATGACGCAGGGTGGCCAGATGGTGCGAGACTGTGGATTGCGGCAGTCCCAGCTCCGGAAAGATCCTGCAGACGCACATCTCGCCTTCGCTGGCCAGCAGCTGCACAATGCGCAGACGCGTGGAATCCCCGAGAGCCCGGAACAGCTCCGCCAGTTCTGCCGGATCTTTCATCGATCTATTCTCATACGTTGATGATACCACATCCCTCTCCCTTTTAGCGCGCTTCTTTGCGCTCGTTCAGCCCAGCGCGCCGTAGATCATCCCGGCAGCGGTCGCCATCACGACTACCAGCGCGACAAAGACCACCGTCTTCCGGGTGCCCATAATGGAGCGGATGACCAGCATGTTCGGCAGCGAAAGTGCCGGTCCCGCCAGAAGAAGCGCCAGTGCCGGGCCCTTGCCCATGCCGCTGCCCAGAAGCCCCTGCAGGATCGGCACCTCCGTGAGGGTGGCGAAATACATGAACGCGCCGATCAGGGATGCGAACAGGTTGGCCTGCAGGCTGTTGCCGCCCACCGCCCTCGATACCCATTCCGAAGGAATGAGACCTTCGTGACCGGGGCGCCCCAGCAGGAGCCCTGCCACCAGCACCCCCATCAGCAGAAGGGGCAGAATCTGCTTCGCGAAGCTCCAGCTCGACTCGAACCACGCGCCGGCCTCGTCCGTGCGTTTGCTGGTGATGATGCTCAGGCCGATGACGCCGGCGCTGAAGGGCGCAAGAGGCTCGCCGGGCACCAGCAGTGCAGTGAGAAAGACCGCCGCCGCTGCCGCCGCCAGTTTCCAGACTTCCACCCTCATCCACAGCGCCATCACCGCGGCGAGCGCCGCTGCCGCCGCCGCCGTTATCTGCCACTTCGCCGCGTAGATGGCTGCCCACGCCCCGGCACCGGCGGCCGGCTTTCCCCAGTTGGCGAACACCAGAATGGCGACCAGCAGCGCGAAAAACACCGCGTTCTGCCAGAGAGGACGCGACGGTTCTTCCTCCGGAAGCGCCATTGCCGCCTCGGCCCGGGTCTGCTCCTCTTTCCGGAAGATCAGGTGCATCAGGAGGCCGATGATCACGCTGAAAGCGACCGCCCCGACAGCCCTCGCCACGCCCATCTCCAGCCCGAGGACACGCGCGGTCAGGATGATGGCCAGCACATTGATGGCGGGCCCGGAGTACAGGAACGCTGTCGCCGGCCCCAGCCCTGCGCCCATCCGGTAGATGCCCGCGAACAGCGGCAGCACCGTGCAGGAGCAGACCGCGAGAAGGGTCCCTGAGACCGAAGCCACCCCGTACGCCAGCATCCGGTTGGCCCGGGGGCCAAGGTAGCGGATGACCGACGCCTGGCTGACAAAGACGGCGATGGCGCCCGCGATGAAAAATGCCGGAATCAGACAGAGCAGAACGTGTTCGCGGGCATACCATTTCGCCAGGTGCAGGGCTTCCAGCACGGCCGAGTCGAACCGCGCCGTGCCCGCCGGGAGGAAGAAGAAAAGGAGAAAAACGGCGGTGATGATGGCCAGAGGCCGGTATTCGGTTCTCCAGTCCACGGGAGCCTCCCCCGCCCCTTCAGGGGCTTTTATCTATCCATCTACATATTTGGATGCTTCGATTATATCTGGAGTCTCAACCTCCCGCAACGGGTGCTCCCGATTCTGCCGTTGATCAGTTGCCGCCGCCCGCCTCAGGCGGACGGCCCTTCGCTCCCGGTCAAGGGTCCCGGGACGCGTCTCCGGACCGCTCGCGCAAGAGCCGCAGCACCTCGCGTACGGCTTTCCCGCGATGACTGACGGAGTTCTTGGTCTCCTGCGGCACCTCGGCCAGCGTGCAGCCGAGTTCGGGCAGATAGAAGATGGGGTCGTATCCGAATCCACCCGTTCCCGACGGGCGGCGGGCGATCGTTCCGGAACAGGTCTCAAGCGCCTCCAGGGTGCGGCCGTCCGGAAAGGCGATGCAGGCGGCGCAGGCGAACCGGGCCCCCCTCTGCTCGTCCGGAATCCGCCCGAGCAGCCTGAGAATGGCCTCGTTGCGCTCCTCGGGCGTGCTGTCTGCGCCCAGAAAGCGGTTCGAGCGCACGCCGGGCTCGCCTCCCAGAGCGTCCACGCAGAGCCCGGAATCGTCCGCAAGCGCCGCCTCGCCCGTCATCCGGGCCACGTGCAGCGCCTTCTTCCGGGCGTTTTCCAGAAAGGTCTCCCCGTCCTCCTCCGGAAGCTCCAACTTCTGTTCCAGCTCTCCGAGCGCCACCAGTTCCACTTCCGCGCCGCAGCCGCCCGCGATGTTGCGGATCTCGTCCACCTTGTGCGGGTTGGAGGTTGCCACGATCAGACGCATCGCAAGGCTCAGTTCCCCTCCAGAGCTCTCTTCTGGATGGCCATCAGCTGCCGGATGCCCCGCTCTCCCAGGTCCAGCATCTTGAAAAGCCGGTCCTTGCCGAACGGAGCCGCCTCCGCCGTTCCCTGGACTTCGACGATCTTTCCGTCCGCCGTCATCACCAGGTTCAGGTCCACCTGCGCCAGGCAGTCCTCTTCGTAGCACAGGTCCAGCAGTTCAGTCCCCGACACGATGCCCACGCTCACTGCCGCCAGATACTGCGTGATGGGCCGGCGCTCCAGCATCCGGTTCTCCATCATCCATCCGAAAGCGTCCCACAGAGCCACGAACGCGCCGGTGACCGAGGCCGTCCGCGTTCCGCCGTCGGCCTGGATGACATCGCAGTCCAGCCATATGGTCCGCTCGCCCATCGCCTCCAGGTTGACCACCGAGCGCAGAGCGCGCCCCACCAGACGCTGGATCTCGAACGTCCGCCCGCCCGGTCCCCCGCGCGATGCCTCCCGCTGGTTCCGCTCCTTGCACGACCGCGGGATCATTCCGTATTCCGCGGTCACCCATCCCGCGCCCTGCCCCTTCCGCCAGAGAGGGACCCGCTCTTCCACCGTGGCTGTACAGACGACGCGGGTGTCTCCCATCTCGATGAGGCAGGAGCCTTCCGCATGCTTGATGTAGTTTCGCGTGATGCGGCAGGGGCGCAGCTCGTCCGCGGCGCGGCCGTCCACTCTCGGCATCGGTTCAGACCTCCTCCGTCGCGGCTTCGATGATGGCGGCGTCCGTCCCTGTCGCCGTCAGCCGGGCGCGTCCCCGCTCCCGCGACCATTCCGCCAGCTCGAGCGCCGGCAGCGTCCGGCCCAGAAAGCGTGACCCGAGCGGCCGGAACGTGGCGGACGGCGCAGAGAGGAAGTAGCGGGAGGGAGTGCGCTCGTCCAGCCTGTCTCCGATGGTCCGCAGAGCCTCCTCCGCGGCCTCTCCGGCGGGGTCCACGAACACGGTGTCAGGCGGCGCCAGCCGCCGCAGCACCGGAAGCAGGAACGGATAATGCGTGCAGCCCAGCACGATCACCCGGGCTCCGCTTTCCAGAGCCTCCCCCAGATACCGTGCCGCGGCGCGCTCCACCTGCGGCCCGTCCAGTTCGCCGGACTCGATGAGCGGCACGAACTCCGGGCAGGCCACCTGCACGACGCGGACGCCCGCGTCGATACGGTGCACGGCCCGCGCGTAGCCGCCGCTGGCCACCGTGCCCGCCGTGGCCAGAACGGCGATGGTGTCCGCTCCTTCGCGGAGAGCGGCCCGGGCGCCTGCCTGCACCACGCCCAGCACGGGAAGCCCGGGGTTCTCCCGGCGAGCGTCGTCCAGGGCGCAGGCGCTTGACATGTTGCACGCCATCAGAACCGCACCCGCTCCCCGGGCGGCCAGAAACCCCGTGATCTCCAGCGCGTACGAGCGGACTTCGTCCAGGGGACGGTCTCCATAGGGGACATGCGCCGTGTCCGCAAAGTACAGCAGGCTGGCACAGGGACGCCTCTGCAGGATGGCCCGCGCCACCGAAAGCCCGCCCACCCCCGAGTCGAAGATACCCAGCCGCACCGCGCTCACTGCGGCTCCAGAAGCAGGCGCCGGTCGGGGACCAGCGGTTCGGTCAGGTCGGCGTGGCCTCCCAGCGTCTCCATCTCCCTGCCGTCACACAGGAAGCGCACCGATCTCACGCCGTCGAACTGCGCGGCCGTCATCACCAGCGCGTTGAGCGCCCCCGACTCTTCCATGCTGCCGCCCTGGTAGTCCAGAATCTCCGGGGAGAGGTTCACCGCGGCCACGCCGTTCCTGTCCACGGTGAACTCCAGCACCCGGACCCCCTCGGGGAACATCCTCTGCCCGGCGATGCGGTAGTCCAGCAGCGCCTGCAGGGTCTCCTTCGGTCCGGGATTCGCGGCGCTGACGGGAACGGAGCGCCGCTCCAGCCTGGTCTCGTCGTTCACAAGCACGGGGACGAAGATGGTCACCTGCGCTTCGACAGGCTTCTGCGGGGCCGGCAGGCCGCCCCCGGGCGTTTCGGGCTGCTGTTGCCGGGTGGGGGCGCCGCAGCCTCCCGCGAGGGCTGCCGCCGCCAACAGCACAAGAACACGCAACCGGCGCTGAAGCATCATTGCTCTTTCCCCGCCCCCTGCTGCTTCGCCGGCGCT
>Ga0308400_1000663_pt1 | contig 12491 bp, 5 predicted proteins | sample HotsprSampOS1265_FD_203451 | JGI IMG/M metagenome (GOLD analysis project Ga0308400, IMG submission 203451) | Hot spring phototrophic mat microbial communities from Octopus Spring, Yellowstone National Park, Wyoming, United States - 20060914_OS12-65 ...
AGGGTACTCCCCCCAAAGCATTCCAGTCGTTGTTAGCCCGCTGCCATCACGGAATCGTGGGCAACATGTCGGCAACTCGGGAAGCGATGAAAAATCAGCTCCATGGATCGTAACCCCACCTGCGCCGAGTATACCGACGCGTACGCTCCGCAGCGACGTCCTTGAACGTTGAGTGCTGTTGTTCTCTTCTCCAGAGAGCACTTCTGTCCCCCCAAGCAAGTACAGCAGCACGACTACGAACGTTCTATGCTTCATCGTGCGATCACGATCAACGTGCTACTGACCCCGTATGGCGATCGTGCCTGGAGGACATAGTGCCCAGCTGGAAGCGGAAGGCACACAGTCTCTTCGATTGCGTCGCGCACTGTGCCCAATGGTGAACTCCACCGTTCGATCCCCAGAAGGTCGTAACACACAAGCTGAACCGACGACTCACGATCAACAGTGACGCGCACTTGAACCATCCCGCTACTCGGTTGTGGTTCGATGCGTTCGATCCGGGGTGCTCCGCCTGCAACGAAAAGTCGTGTTGTCCCGCCCGCTGTGCAATAGTCGTTGAAGAAGACTGTCACAGACGTTGGCGCAAGTTCACTCGAGCAGTCATCGAGCCAGGCGAAATCCTCGACGGCAATCTGAACTACTGGTTCATCACCCCAAAACGTGCTGAACCGCAGCAGTGCAAGAGTATCCCCAATGAGAAAGCCACGCCCTGTGACGGTGATACGTCGCTCTCCATCGGAAATAGTGCCGCGTTCAAGAGGAGGTAATGGCAACAACGTTGATGCATTGCAGCGGATCGTCAAACGCCATGGACGTTGCATAGACCGAAACTCCCGCGGTACTGACGGCATCCATACAGGAACTGTGATGACACGTCCCGCCTGAGTGACAATACTCCGCGGCATACTGAGTGCTGCACCCCGATATGGTTGTGCACACACGACATCAGCGACGATGACACACTCGTACGGCTGACGCTCATTTCCTTCCACCAAGAGTCGAAGGCAGGTACGACCGACGCGATTAGTCCGGATACCGAATGGATACGCCAAGCATGGTGTCTCTTCCGTCAACGCAAATTGACGGATAGTCAGCAATCTGAGCTGTACTGTATCGGGCCAATCGGCAATCAACCGAATCTGTTGGGGAGACGTTGCACACGCCAACCATTGGACGAGTGTATCCCGCACGATACCAGGAGGCATCGTCCCCATCCACAGCGTCTGTGGTAGTGTAACTGTCGGGCTCGGAGCATACCCTACGACGATTGCTCGTTGCATTCCAACTGGCGTATAGACTTCGAGCGTATCGGCATACATTCCTGCCTGAGATGGCGAAAAGCGAAGCTGGAGCGTGATACACTGCCCTGGGGGCAGGAGGGGTGGATTGCCTTTCACAAGTGAAAACTCACGGCCAATGACGAATCGGATGGAATCAATGCGCAGCGCATCGGTTGTATCCGAACAGATAAGCTGTGGTGGCTGAAACTCAACCACTGTCCCTGCTCGTGCGGTCTGCACATCAGGGACAACCAAACTCAGCGGCGGTTTGACAACCTGGACAGCCGCTGAGAGTGCTTGCACCGTGCCCGCTCGATTTCGCAGTTCGAACCGGTAGCGACCCTTCTGTGGAACCAACCACTGATAGTCCGTTCCTGTGAGATTTTCCGCCAGTGGCACCCAGAGTGTGTCGCCGACACGTTGCATTCTCAGTGTAACAGAATCGCTCGGCAACGTCCCTGTCCACTCGAGGCGGTAGAAACTTCCTGCATAGACTGCCGTTGGGTCGGACGATGGATTGAGGAACTGTGCCGTCACTCCACTAGTCGCATCTGTATTGGCAGCAAGGAGTGCAACATCAGAGCCAGTGCAACTGGTGCTGACGATGCGGAGCGCACCGACAGTCCGAGTGTTCGAGGATACCCGTAGTGTCACTCGGAGACGGTATTGTTCGCCCTTACGGAGCAGGAGAGGTCCTGCCAATCCCCCTTCGACGATGTGCACCGATGGATCGGCTGTCACGGAAAGTAGCGTCAAATCTGTATTCCGTGCAGTCAGCACAATGTCTTGCGGTGGCGTTTCTCCCAATGGAAAGGTTCCAACGTTGCGGTAGCGTGGCACGACATCAAGCAGTGGGAGCTGCTCTGGTGGAAGCAGGTACGAAAATGCGACTGAGCTCCCCAAGCTCAATGCATCGAAGCTGCAGTTTCGTTCTCCGATGCAATCATAGCTGCTTTGCCAGGAAACGGTACATGGCCGGTATCCAGCCGCAATTGCGAGTGACTGCCGCATGCGCAGCGCAAGATCCGTAGGAGCAACATCACCTATCGCGATCCCTCCGCTTTCCGCACAGAGTGCTTTCAACCATGCTGGTGGACGATGCCCCAGCGCAAGCACAATGAGCCGAACCCCCGTTTGGCGCACACGTTCTGCAAATCCTGGCGGCTGCTGTGGTGGAAACGTGTGTTCGGTGACGACTAATGCACACCGCCAGTGGAGCGATGAACGTGCAGCAAGCGTGATTGCACCTAACAACGTATCGGCAAGCGCCCGATGTGGCACAGCGACTTCCAGTGGAGTGGCGCCATCGAGTACATCCGCAACGCTGGTAGCATCCGATGTAAAATCACGCACAAGGTACGGTCGCGCACCGAAGATGACCGCACCGATCGTGCTCCCACTGGGTGCACTCGTGTTCCAGACACCGAGTAACGTCCGAGCGTGCTGGCGTACGACGTCGCTTGCCCAATCGAACGCAATAATTGCTGCGATTGGCTCTGCCTTCCACTCTGACGCACAAGTGACTACTGCCGTCGTCTGACGGACTACCCCCATCCGTTCTGTCACAAGCCGATCGCGTTGAGGGTCAAGAGGGGCGGGATTTCCGTCACGGTCGAAACTATAGACTCGCATCGTCACCAGTGGGAACGATGTCGCAGAAACGTCAGCAACGACGAGCTGCTGTGCATGGCTCATGGAGACAAGCATGCAGCTTGAGAGGACGCACCACCACTGCCATCTGCGGTGCGTGCGCGTGTTGCCACGTTTGCTCCGTACTGCGCCCACTAGATATCTGCAGGATGTGGGGAAAGGGCGTGCCGTCGCGTCGATCCTGGTTCAAAATTAGCACCATGCTCCATTCATACACGGTATCTTTGCTACTCCGACGTACGACGAGCGATGCAACTATCTGTGAATACCTTAGAGCACCTCCTTTCCGAGCTAAATCCAGAGCAACGTCACGCTGTAACGACGACCGAGGGACCGGTCCTTGTCATTGCTGGTGCAGGCAGTGGTAAGACGCGGGTGCTCACTGCCCGCGTTGCATATCTCATCTCGAATGGGATTCCACCGGAACGGATCGTCGCGATGACGTTCACCAACAAAGCAGCAGACGAACTGCGCCAGCGTATCGCCATCCTTTGCGACCAATGGGCTGCCCGTCGGGTTTGGGCTGGTACGTTTCATTCCATCTTTGCGCGCCTCCTCCGCCGAAACGCTGAAAACATCGGCTTCTCCCCGAACTTCACCATCTACGACGACGATGACTCCCTTGCGCTCATCCGACGGATTCTCAAAGAACAGAACATTGACGCAAAGGAGCTTTCCCCTCAGACCGTGCGCTCTGCAATCTCGCACGCGAAGAACACGATGATCGTACCTGAAGAGTACCAACGGCGTGCTACCACCCCGCGCGAGCGTCACATTGCAACGGTCTATCACCTCTACCAGCGCGCGCTCCGCCGCGCTGATGCGATGGACTTCGACGATCTGCTGCTCAACATGATCGATCTATTAGCAAGCTCTCCTGACCAGCTTGAGCACCACCAGCAGCTCTTCCATTACATCCACGTGGATGAGTACCAAGATACCAACAGCGCACAATACGAAGTACTCAAGCTCCTTGCTGGCGGACACCGCAATCTTTTCGCAGTCGGTGACGATGCGCAGAGCATCTATAGTTGGCGCGGTGCGCGAATCGAAAACATCTTTGACTTTCAACGGGATTTCCCTGAGCATGTGCTCATCCGGCTCGAGCAGAACTATCGCTCGACGCAAGTGATTCTCGACGCAGCGAACGCAATCATCGCTCGCAATCAGCAGCAGATCCCCAAAAAGCTCTGGACCGCCCGTCTCGGTGGCCAGCCTATCCGCGTGCTGAGCACGTGGGATGAACTCGACGAAGCGGCAAGCATCGTGCGCGTCGCCGATGAACTCCGCTCGAGTGGGACAATCGCGGACTGGTCCGATATTGCCGTGCTCTACCGAATCAACGCGCAGTCACAGGTGCTCGAAGATGCATTCCGTCGAGCGAAGATTCCCTACCGAATTATCGGTGGCATCTCATTCTACAAGCGGAAGGAAATCAAAGACGCGCTCGCCTACATGCGGCTTCTTCTCAACCCCAACGACGAGGAAGCATTCCTGCGCATCGTCAACGAGCCACCACGCGGCATTGGACAAGCGACGTTAGAGCATCTCGAACGCTGGGCACGTGAACACCACCAATCGCTCCTTGCTGCTGCATCGTGTGCACGCTCGATCACGACGATCGCAAAGCAGAAACAGATAGTACTCGAACAACTCGGTTCGATCATCACACGCACCGCTGCAACACTCGGCACAGTGCCGCTCGGTGAGCTTGTGCACCAGTACCTTGACACGGTGGGATTACTTCCGTTCTACCGCAACCAGTCAACGGAAGAAGCACTCGACCGATTCGAGAACATTGCACGACTTATCGCAGACATCACACAGTACGAAGCGCACGCGGCAGAACACGGCTCCGAGCCGTCTCTTGCAGAGTACATGCAGCACGTTTCGCTCCTAACGAGCGTGGACGAAACAGCCACTGGCGATGCAGTGCAACTGATGACGCTCCATGCGGCAAAGGGTCTAGAGTTTCCTGTCGTCATCATCGCAGGTGTCGTCGAAGGGTTGCTCCCTCTGGTTCGCACCACGACGACTGAGCGCGACCACGCGGAAGAGCGCAGGCTCTTCTATGTCGGGATTACGCGTGCTCGGGAACATCTTATCCTCACCTACTCACGCAACCGGTCGCGCTTTGGATTGTCGGAAGGTGCACTTCCTTCACAATTTTTAGCTGATCTCCCAAGCGAACTGCTCGATGCTGACAATCCTGATGAGCTCCGACGGACGCGTGTCCGTGGGCTAACCGCTGGTCTTCCCCGCCAGCAGTGTGATTTGGAGGAGAATGGGTCTGGCCACCGCTTCCATCGGGGTCAGCGCGTCGTGCATCCAGCCTTTGGCAGCGGTATCGTCGAGCGTGTCGAGGGTCGTGGCGCTGATACAAAAGTGCTCGTTCGGTTCGACGTCGTCGGCACAAAGCTCTTACTGGTGCGCTACGCACCGCTTGTGCCGATGGAGTGATGTTAGAAGACGCACTGGCCACCTCGCCATAACGTATCGTTTCCCCCATAGCGACGCATCAACCGCGCCTGCATCGTTCCCGATGGGCAAGCTCTGATGCTCCTTGAGCGTTTGTACAATGATGGCGATGCTCCGTCTGATTGTTACTGAATTCTCGTCAGCTTCATGTACGAGTTTGCATACACTGTCGTTGCGTTTCCGTTCGCTGCATTCTGCGCCCAGAGCCACATCAGTACAAGCACACTCCGCCACCGCATACGACCACCTCTGACCCTCTCTACCCCGTTGCTCCGCTCAATGCTACCTTTACGGTCGGATGACCATGTAGCTCCAATCTAGGGAGGCTCCGTTGACATCTGCTCCCGTCACATTCCGCATTCGTATTGTCACAGTATTATCAGCGGTAACATTTGCTCCTTGGAAAATCAATGCTCCCTCAAGGGTCGAAGGCGGGGTCAAAAAGACCAGATCGCCCGCTTGCACACCGGTGATGGTTACTGTGAAAGTTGCGCTCGTATTTGCATTCATATTCGGCGGGTCCACCGACACCGTTCCATAGAATACCGGGCGCCAGCTCATCGCTCCTGTATTGTCCGACTGTTGCCACGCCGCGGAGGTAGTCGGTGCAATAGCCGGCAGGGTGTAGGTGGTGTTACCAGTATGCGCCTGCGCCACAAATGCCGTGTAGTTCGCCCCTCCTGGCGTATGTAACCGTAGCTGACCTGCAGTGCCACTGTTGGTAATCGCTACGTTCCCGTCGTGTACCTGCAACCGCTCCGCCGGCGTCGCCGTCCCAATGCCCACGCTCCCCTTGCCGTCACGCTCATCCGCTCGGTGTTGTTCGTACAAAACTGTATCGGCTGCGGCGTCGTTGTGTTCGTCGTCGCGATCACCAGCGGCTGCGCGTTCGTCGTCCCAAGGAAGTTCCCACTTGTACCATCCCATGCCGATGTGATGCTGTTGCCCGTCAGCGCCCATGCCGTCGCCGCCGCCAACGCCGTGGGATCCAGCCACGACAGATTCCCATTGGCGTCGCTCTGCAGTATCCGCCCACCCGACACCAGCGTAACTACCGACAAATCCGCCGGCAGCGTGCAAAGAGCACTTGCACGCACATGAAGAGCGAAAAGTATGCCGATAATACGAAGCCCCTTGGATGAGACGTGATGAACCGAGTGCTGTTCTCACTGCGTACGGTTTCTCATCACCGTCACTGGAGACCAGCACTGTACGACAGGATGAGTCGTCGCCCTTGAACAACACAATCGGGGCACGGATGCTCCGTGCCCCGACGTCGTTACGCCTTCCGCAACAGCGCACTACCGCGCCACAACCATCTGCCGCTGCGCTACAAGCCGCCCATTCACCACCAACCCGTACTGGTACACCCCTGAGGCAAACTGCTGCATCTCCAGCCTTACCTGACCCGGCTGCCCTCGCAACGGTAACGGCTGCCGCACCACCTCCGCTCCCGCACTGTTCCAGACCACCAGCTCCGCTGCCCCCACCGTTGCTGGAACGTAGTACGGAATCACCACCGTGCCGTCAGTCGGGTTCGGAATGCTCTGCCCAAGCCAGGCATTCTCTCCTGCAGTGCTGCCACCCTGCTGCAGCTTCGCCTCCACAAGCGCAAGACGCTCCATCACCTGCTCTAGCTGCTGACGAAACCGCTGGTTTTCCTGCTTGATCTGCTGGTTCTCCTGCTTGATTTGCTGGTTTTCCTGCTTGATTTGCTGGTTCTCCTGCTTGATTTGCTGGTTCTCCTGCTCTAAGGCCTCTAACCGCTGCGCAAGTGCACTGTTCTGCGGACCGAGCGTGCTCATCCGCTCATCGAGTGCCTTGACGCCCAACAGCGCCACCCCCGCCACATCAGAGGCTGCAAGATACTTGTCCACATCCGGATTCGGACGGCGTACCAGCTGCCCAGTCGAGTCCGTCTCGATGATCTCGTGCACGCCTGTCCCAAAAAGCCGGTAGAAGTCCTCCGCCATCGGCGTGATGTGGTATTCTTCGGTGCCCTTGTAGAAGTACCCTTCGACCGGCAGCTGCCGAATCTTCTCTAAGACCTCTGCCGGTCGGTACTGCACAAAGCGCTCCTTGAAGCTGCGCGAGGAGCCGTTCGTCCACGTGCCGCCAGCACTCAAGTACGCCCCGTTGCCGTTTGTATTATTTGTGCCGACGTGAATGGGATAGTCCCCATCGAGCCGGTTGATGACCAGAAACCCGGAGGGACGAGAGGGAGATGTGCTTCCATCCCCGAAGAAGTACACGCGGTGTGTCTCGGTAACCGTTGGATCTACATTCTCTCCGAAGACGAGATTGTAGTTACCATTTGCAGTATTGCTGAACCCACCTGGCACAACGGATAGGTTGCCGCTGGCAGTGTTCTGCCCGCCCCCGCCAACGGTGGCACCATCGCCGCTGGCGGTGTTGCCTGAGCCCCCGCCAACGGTGGCAGCATCGCCGCTGGCGGTGTTGTTCTGGCCCCCGCCAACGGTGGCATAAGTGCCACTGGCGGTGTTGTAAATGCCCCCGCCAACGGTGGCAGCAACGTCTCTAGCGTTATTGTAAAAGCCCCCGCCAACGGTGGCATAAGTGCCGCTGGCAGTGTCCCGCGAGCCCCCGCCAACGGTGGCATTCGCGCCGCTGGCGGTGTTATTACTGCCCCCGCTAACGGTGGCAGCATCGCCGCTGGCGGTGTTGTTCCGGCCACCACCTATGACACTGTAGTCACCGCTGGCAACCTGCGTGGCTGCCAAGCGCGAAGACTGCAAATCCACTGCGTGCCACCCACGCTGGTTCCCTCCCCCTCGCTGTATGCTCCACGCCGGCGCACTCGACCCAGGCGGATTGAAACGGAAGGTCTCCTGGTTGCCAACCCAGATCTGTATTGGCTGCGGGGTCGTTGTGTACGTCGTTGCGATCACCAGCGGCTGCGCGTTCGTTGTCCCAAGAAAGCTCCCACTCGTCCCATTCCACGCCGAGGTGATGCTGTTGCCCGTCAGCGCCCACGCTGTCGCCCCCAGATTGAGCCACGACAGGTTCCCACTGGCATCCGTCTGCAGGATCCCTGTGGCGACGGTGTTCGTTGTCGTCAAGTCCGCCGGCAGTGTGTAGGTGGTGTTTGCCGAAAGCGACGTCGGCGCCCGCAGCGCAACGTAGTTTGCCCCGCTGCTGTGCGCCTGTGCTTCGTAGAAGCGAAGCTGGCTTGCATTCGTAAAGTCCCGGCTGTACAGCCACAGGTCCACATCCACAAAGGTAGCAATGTTAGAGTTCGCGCTGAGGTCCGTCTGTGTCGCCGACGTCTGCCCACTGAAGCCAAAGCTGCGGGTGCCAACTTGCAAGTTGTATCCACCAGGAATAGCGCTGTAGTCGCCGCTGGCGGTGTTGGCCCTGCCCCCGCCAACGGTGGCAAACTGGCCGCTGGCGGTGTCCTGAGAGCCCCCGCCAACGGTGGCATACAAGCCGATGGCGGTGTTGTCCCTGCCCCCGCCAACGGTGGCATAATTGCCGATGGCGGTGTTCTGCTGGCCCCCGCCAACGGTGGCATACAAGCCGATGGCGGTGTTGGACACGCCCCCGCCAACGGTGGTATACATGTTGCTGGCGGTGTTCTGAAAGCCCCCGCCAACGGTGGCATAACTGCTGCTGGCGGTGTTGTTCCGGCCACCACCTATGACACTGTAGGCACCACTGGCAACCTCGGTGGCTGCCGAGCGTTCAGACTGCAAATCCACTGCGTGCAACCCACGCTGGTTCCCTCCCCCTCGCTGTATGCTCCACGCCGGTGCACTCGTCCCAGGCGGATTGAAGCGGAAGGTCTCCTGGTTGCCAACCCGTATCACCAGCGGCTGCGCATCGGTGGTGCCCAAGAAATTCGTGGTAGGATTTGTCCCGCTGTTGCCCGTCAGTGCCCAACCAGCCCCACCGCCACCCAGCGCCGATGGATTAACCCACGACAGGTTCCCATTGGCGTCCGTCTGCAAAATACCTGTTGCAACCGTGTTCGTTGTTGTCAGGCTCGCCGGCAGGGTGTAGATGATGTCGCTTGCCTGTGCCTGTGCTTGAAACGCCGTATAGTTCGTCCCAGACCCCGACGGCTCGTACAAGCGCAATTGCCGCGCGGTGTTGTCCGTGTTCGTGATCGCTATGTTCCCATCGCTCACCTGCAACCGCTCCGTCGGCGCCGCCGTCCCAATGCCCACATTCCCTGTTGCCGTCACCCGCATCCGCTCGACACTGTTGGTAATGATCGGCAAGTCATGGTTGCTCTGCGTCCCTAACGTCTGCACACTCGTCAGTGTGTTCCCTCCCAAGAGCCATCCCGTTGTCCCTATCAAACTGCTCGCCTGACGGTACTCAACGTTCCCACCTGCTGTCCGCACTAACACGTCCGTCGCCGTCGAATTACCCGGCACGTTCTGCAACGTCACCGTCCCGGCAACAACCGTCACCGCATCGGCTAACGCATCACCTAATGTCGCATTGCCGTTGACCACAAGGTTGTTGTCCGCTGTCAACACGCCATCAAACCGTCCCGTCCCTGCAACGTGTAACAATGCTGATGGCGTTGTTGTCCCTATCCCGACACTGCCGCTCGTCGTCACGCGCATCCGCTCAGTGTTGTTGGTGATGATCGGCAAGTCAAAGTTGTTCTGCGTTCCTAACGTCTGCACACTCGCCAGGGTGTTCCCTCCCAAAAGCCATCCCGTTGTTCCTATCAAACTGCTCGCCGTACGGTACTCGACGTTCCCGCCTGCTGTCCGCACCAACACATCGGTAGCTGATGAGGAACCTGGCACGTTCTGCAACGTTACCGTCCCGGCAATAACCGTCACCACATCGGCTGCCGCATCACCTAACGTCGCATTGCCGTTGACCACAAGGTTGTTGTCCGCTGTCAACACGCCATCAAACCGTCCCGTCCCGGCAACGTGTAACAATGCTGATGGACTTGTCGTCCCAATCCCAACACTACCGCTCGTCGTCACGCGCAGCTGCTCGGTGTTGTTCGTCCGGATCACCAACGGCTGATTGTCCGTCGTGCCTAAGAAATTATTCGCCGGGTTCGTCCCACTGTTCCCGGTCAAACTCCAACCAGTAGAGCCTATCAAATTGCTCGCCGGACGGTACTCAACGTTCCCTCCTGCTGTCCGCACTAACACATCCGTCGCCGTCGAATTACCCGGCACGTTCTGCAACGTCACCGTCCCAGCAACGACCGTCACTGCATCGGCTGCCGCATCACCTAACGTCGCATTGCCATTGACCACAAGGTTGTTGTCCGCTGTCAACACGCCATCAAACCGTCCCGTCCCTGCAACGTGTAACAATGCTGATGGACTTGTTGTCCCTATCCCAACACTCCCACTCGTCGTCACACGCAGCTGCTCGGTGTTGTTCGTCCGGATCACCAACGGCTGATTGTCCGTCGTGCCTAAGAAATTAGTCGCCGGGTCCGTCCCACTGTTCCCGGTCAAACTCCACCCAGTAGAGCCTATCAAACTGCTCGCCGAACGGTACTCAACGTTCCCGCCTGCTGTCCGCACTAACACATCGGTAGCTGATGAGGAACCTGGCACGTTCTGCAACGTCACCGTCCCGGCAACAACCGTCACTGCATCGGCTGCCGCATCACCTAACGTCGCATTGCCATTGACCACAAGGTTGTTGTCCGCTGTCAACACGCCATCAAACCGTCCCGTCCCGGCAACGTGTAACAATGCTGATGGACTTGTCGTCCCTATCCCAACACTGCCGCTCTCTGTCACTCGCAGCTGCTCGGTGTTGTTCGTCCGGATCACCAACGGCTGATTGTTCGTCGTGCCCAAAAACTCCGTCCCCGTAATGCTGTTACCATTTAAACTCCAGGCATTTTGGGCTATGAGTGGAGGTAAATCAACCCAAGATAACCCACCAGTCCCAAGTTGGAGTATTTGCCCAATGGTACCAGGTGGCAGTAGCGATAGCTGACCAGTCGCACCATTGACCCAGAGCAATTGGTTCGTGTTCGTACCAAGTGATGGCGGCAACAACAAGCGGTATTGTGCAGTTGCCGTCTGTGGCAGCAGTAGCCATGCCGCTCCACCTGCATTACTTCTCAGCCGAAGCGAGTCTACACCTGCACCTTGACCGTACATTGTTGCCGCAGCAATAAGTCCAAACCAGACTACACAGAATCGTTTCATGTTCTCATCCATTCTTGTGGTACATCGCTAATCCGTACTCGTCTCTACGGGTTGATGATAATGTAATGGAGCGCATAAGTATTATCAATCGTCATGGTGGTCGCTACATTGAATGTATCCGCTATTGCGTTGATATTTGTTACCATTGCTCCAACGACACCATTGCCTTCAGAGCCGTACACTGTGACTACAACCACTGCTCCAGCCTGAATATCCTGCCCTGGATTGATCGTAAACTGAGAACCCGGACTCGGTGGTGTGAAGATTCCCTTTATGATGCCACCGGAGACGATGCTTGCTACACTTGCTCTTCTGATAACACCGGTCGCGGTGATCGTCACGACTTCCGATGGCGATGCATCAGTCTGGACGCCTTCAAAACGAGCTGGGTCGCTCGGCGCACTCACATGGAGTCGGTTGGTAGGTGCAATCGTCCCAATCCCAACGTCCCCACTGTTGGTAATCCGCATCCGCTCGGTGTTATTGGTAATGATCGGCAAGTCATGGTTGCTCTGCGTTCCTAACGTCTGCACACTCGCCAGTGTGTTCCCTCCCAAAAGCCATCCCGTTGTCCCTATCAAACTGCTCGCCGGACGGTACTCAACGTTCCCACCTGCTGTCCGCACTAACACATCCGTCGCCGTCGAATTACCCGGCACGTTCTGCAACGTCACCGTCCCGGCAACAACCGTCACCACATCGGCTGCCGCATCACCTAACGTCGCACTGCCGTTGACCACAAGGTTGTTGTCCGCTGTCAACACGCCATCAAACCGTCCCGTCCCTGCAACGTGTAACAATGCTGATGGACTTGTCGTCCCAATCCCAACACTACCACTCGTCGTCACGCGCAGCTGCTCGGTGTTGTTCGTCCGGATCACCAACGGCTGATTGTCCGTCGTGCCTAAGAAAT
>Ga0308400_1000675_pt1 | contig 12317 bp, 6 predicted proteins | sample HotsprSampOS1265_FD_203451 | JGI IMG/M metagenome (GOLD analysis project Ga0308400, IMG submission 203451) | Hot spring phototrophic mat microbial communities from Octopus Spring, Yellowstone National Park, Wyoming, United States - 20060914_OS12-65 ...
CCGTTGACGGTAGAATACCGGGAAAAATCATCTGCAGCTGGTAAAATACCAGGTAGTTTCTTCCGACGCGAAGGCCGACCTACCGAAAAGGAAATTCTCTCAGCACGACTCATCGATAGGCCATTACGACCAATGTTTCCCCAAGGATGGCGTGCTGACACACAAGTAGTTGCAACAGTTTTTTCAGCGGATGACAAGAATGAACCCAACTCGCTAGGGATGGTGGGTGCATCAGCAGCACTGCTGCTATCTGATATTCCCTTCGATGGTCCTGTCTCCGAAGTGCATGTTGGAAGAATCAACGGGACTTTTATCGTCAATCCGACTTACCAAGAATTGGAAGTTTCGGATATGGAAATCACCGTCGCGGGCACTGATGATTCTATTGTAATGGTTGAGGGGATGGCACATGAAATCAGCGAGGAAGACTTTGTCGCTGCGCTCGCATTTGCTCATGAGAACATTCGTATTCTCAATCAACTTCAGAAAGAACTCCTCAAACAGGCTGGTGGTGGCAAGCGCCCCCATCGTCCGCTGCATGCAGTTCCGTGTCCACCGGAACTAGAACAATTTATTCGCGCCCGCGTTACCGAACCGATCAACCGCATGATTCACTCATCATCATCGAAGGAATTGCGCTCCGAGTTTCGCAAAAAACTCCTCGATGAAACACTGCTCGAAGTGCAACAATTTGTCCTCGAACATGATGAGTACGCCGATCTACCAATTGGACAACTGACCAACCACATCGTGAGCGACATAGAGTATGAGCTCATGCGAAGCATGATACTCAACGAACATCGCCGACTCGATGGACGTGGGCTTACAGACATCCGTCCGATTACCTGCGAAGTGGGTTTACTCCCCCGTACGCACGGCTCTGCACTTTTTACGCGGGGAGAAACCCAAAGCCTAACTACCGTGACACTCGGCACCAAGCAAGATGAGCAAATTGTTGATGGCTTGTTGCCAACCTACGAACGTCGGTACATGCTTCACTACAACTTCCCACCCTACTCTACCGGTGAAGTTGGTCGCATGACGGGTGTAAGTAGACGAGAGATAGGCCATGGTAACTTGGCTGAGCGTGCCTTGCAACCCATGATCCCAAGTGAAGAGGAATTCCCCTACACTATTCGTATTGTCTCTGACATTCTCGAGTCCAATGGCTCCTCTTCAATGGCTACTGTTTGCGCTGGTTCACTTGCCTGTATGGATGCAGGCATACCAATCAAGAAGCAGGTTGCAGGTATTGCGATGGGCCTCATCACTGAAGGCGACCAAGTCGCAATCTTAAGTGATATTCTCGGTGATGAAGATCATCTTGGGGACATGGATTTCAAAGTTGCAGGTACTGCTGATGGTATCACTGCATGCCAGATGGACATCAAAATCAAAGGACTTTCCCTGGACATTGTTCGCCGAGCACTTGAGCAGGCGCGAGAAGGTAGACTTCACATCCTGCGCATCATGAACGAATGCATAGATAAACCGCGTCCGGAGCTTTCACGGTATGCACCACGACTTACCACCATTAAAATTCCAGTTGAGATGATCGGAATGGTTATTGGTCCTGGAGGTGCGACAATTCGGGAGATAACCAAGCAAACAAACACTGAAATCATCATCGAAGAAGATGGAACGGTCATTATCGCCGCTGTCAACCAAGAAAATGCACAGATGGCGATTGATTGGATTAAAGGACTCACACGCGAACCTGAACTCGGAGAAACTTACCACGCCAAAGTAAAGGAAGTCCGTGAAGGTCTCGGTGCAATCGTTGAGTTTCTTCCCAAAAAGCAAGGGTTGCTCCACATTTCTCAAATTGCGCACGAACGAGTGCACAACATCCTCGATTACGTGAAACCGGGGGACATTGTCGAGCTCAAGCTCATCGAGATACAGCCAGATGGTAAGTTTCGTCTTAGTCGGAAGGCTCTCCTTCCACCACCAGAGGATATCAGTAAAGGAAGTAATCGCCCTACTAGTGGAGGTCACTACAATTCCGAACGTTCCTCACGACCTACAGGAAGCCATCGGCACAGTTCAACTTCGCGCACACCACAGAAAGGCGGAAGGCGCTAACGAATTTATCCTTTGCCGTAACTAATACATTCGCAAGAAGGGAGAAAATGTGATGAGCGGAGAAAGTTTCGGTTCGTCCACTCCTGGCTACGCTGCGTAGGACTGAAACATTGTTTGAAGTCTTCCTCTCTTGCAGCTCATAAAGCCTTCGAACGGCAGGAGTATTTGTCTGCTGTGCCCGGAGCGGGATTCGAACCCGCACGCTCCGCGAGGAGCCCAGGATTTTAAGTCCTGTGCGTCTGCCGTTTCGCCATCCGGGCAATGAGCAAAGATACATCGCACATTACTTTTCGACCATTCTATCGATTACACATCGAGACCAAAAAGGTGGCGTGTATTTTCGCCTCGCTCTCTATTACTCCAATGAAACACATGGCTGATTTTGTCCACCTCCATAATCACTCTCACTATTCTCTCCTGGATGCAATTGCAACACCGGAACAGTTAGTTGCTGCTGCTCTCGATGATGGCCAACCTGCAGTAGCGTTGACTGATCACGGTGTGATGTTCGGATGTATGGAGTTCTACTTTGCTGCAAAAAAGCGTGGTATAAAGCCGATTATTGGATGCGAGGTCTATTTGGCAAAAGGTTCACGTTTTGAGAAAAATCCAGTCAAGAACGGAAATGCGAAACGGGATTACTATCACCTTGTCTTGCTTGTCAAAAATGAGCTAGGGTACCGGAATCTCTGTAAGCTTGTCTCGCTCGGACACACAGATGGTTTCTACTACAAACCACGTATTGATCGAGAATTGCTCGAACAGTACCATGATGGTCTCATTGCACTAAGCGCATGTCTTGCGGGACCGGTCAACCAGCCAATTCTCGGCGGTGATCTCGAAAGCGCCCGAGCACACGCACGGTGGTTCAAAGAAATATTTCAAGATGATTGGTACATTGAGCTTCAGAATCACGGCTTGCCGGAAGATAAAGTCGTCTTAGAGCACGCACCACTCATTGCTCGTCAGCTTGGTATCGAGCTCGTTGCGACCAATGATTGCCACTACATTCGCCCTGAGCATGCTGTCGCACATAATGTCCATTTGTACATCCGAGACATTTCGTCATCGAATAGTGCTACGGTCGATGTAACACAGCTTCGGTACCGCGTTCCAGAGTTCTATTTCAAAACTGCTGAACAAATGAAAGAACTTCTGGGGAAATTTCCTCGTGCGATCGAAAACACTCTCGCGATAGCTGAAAAAGTTGCATTCGATCCCTCGTTCGCACCAAAGATGCCGACATTTCCGATTCCGTCAGGGTCACACGCACAGTCACTCGATGAATATCTCGAAGAGCTCACGTTTCGAGGTTTGGAGAAACGCTATAGGAATCTTACACAAGAGATTCTCGATCGAGCACGCTTTGAGCTCGATGTAATCAAACGCATGGGCTATTCGGGTTATTTCCTCATCGTCCAAGATTTCATAGCAGGTGCGCGGCAACGAGGTATTAGTGTCGGACCAGGTCGTGGCTCCGCCGCTGGATCCATCGTAGCTTATGCTCTTGGAATCACGAATATTGACCCGCTCAAGCATGACCTGCTCTTCGAACGTTTCCTCAACCCGGACCGCATCTCGCTCCCTGATATTGATGTAGATTTCAACGACGAGCGACGTGACGAGGTTATCGAATACGTTCGAGCCAAGTACGGCGCTGACGCTGTCGCCCAAATCATCACGTTCGGGACTCTCTCTGCACGACAGGTGATTAAGGACGTTGGGCGAGTACTCGGAATTCCACCTTCGACATTGAATGAAATAACACAACAAATCCCCGTCGTTTTGGGGAAGGTTACAAAGCTTAGTGAAGCGATTAACCTACCAGAACTCCGATGGCTGCGCGATACGGATGATCCATTGCTTCAGCAATTAGTCGAGTACGCACTCATTCTCGAAGGCCTTGCACGAAACGCATCGGTCCATGCTGCAGGTGTTGTCATAGCCCCTGGTCCGATTACCGATTTCGTACCGCTCTATCAGACACCAGGCTCGAACCCTACAACCCAATACTCCATGAAAGAGCTTGAAGCCGTCGGGCTATTGAAGATGGATTTTTTGGGGTTGACAACTCTTTCGATTATTGATCGTACGCTCGAACAAATTCGAGAGAACTATGGCATAACAATCGACCTCGATACTATTGATTTCGAGGATCCTGCGGTGTATGATATGCTCAGCCAAGGACGTACTCTTGCGGTATTCCAATTTGAATCAGAGAAAATGACCGAGTACCTACGACAACTGCGACCACGGAATCTCGAAGAGCTTACCGCCATGAATGCGTTGTACCGTCCCGGTCCAATGGACAACATCCCTGAATTTATTGACCGCAAATTTGGGCGGAAGCCTATCGAGTATCTGCATCCCCTCATGGAGAGACGGCTCAAGAACACATACGGAATCATCGTTTACCAAGAGCAAGTGATGCAGCTTGTGCAAGACCTTGCTGGCTTTACGCTCGCACAAGCTGATACCCTTCGTCGCGCGATGGGCAAAAAGGACGAAAAACTCATGGCTCAGCAGCGTCAAGCATTCATTGAGGGTGCGCAACGCACCAATGGAATAGAGCCGCAGTTAGCAGGCGAGATATTTGACCTCATCCAAAAATTCGCATCCTACGGTTTCAACAAATCACATTCAGCAGCATACGCATATCTCGCATATCAAACGGCATGGCTCAAACGGTACTACACAGCAGAATTTCTCGCCGCCAACATGACCGCCGAATTAGGGAAGCTCGAAAAAATCAATGCACTCATTGAAGAAGCTCGAGCGTTCGGTATCACTGTGTTGCCCCCGGATGTCAATCAATCGCTTGAGACATTTCGTGCGACATCACCAACAACAATTGTATTTGGACTTGCCGCAATCAAAAATGTTGGTATCAAAGCTGTTCAATCTATTATCGAGGCACGACGTTCGAATGGTCCATTTCGATCACTCTTTGAATTCTGCCGTCGCGTCGATACACGCGTTGTCAATAAATCCGCTATTGAAGCACTCATTGCAAGTGGAGCATTCGATCAGCTTGGCGGCCACCGTGCACAGCTGATTGCTGCACTCGACCAAGCGCTTGAATTCGCAAAATCGATAAGCGCTACTACTCAAGGCATGGATTCCCTCTTTGAGAGCGAAGTGTTAGAACCCATCGAACCACCATTACCAGATGTTCCTCAGTGGACAACTGATGAGCTCCTCAATCGTGAGCACGAAGTACTCAATTTCTTCATTTCTGGTCACCCACTTGATGCACATACGCACATTATCCGTGCATTCGCAACGATGCACCTGGGAAAGACAGATGCACTTCGCTCTGGGACGACTGTTCGCTGCTGCGGACTTATCACGCAGGTACGGACCAAACTCGATCGCAACGAACGAACAGTAGCCTTTGCAATGATGGAGGACTATACAGGAATCGGTGAACTCATCGTTTGGAATTCAGCGTATGAACCTGCCAAACGTTTCCTTCAAAAGGGTGCACTCGTAGCTGCAGTTGGGAAGCTCGAGCTACGCGATGAAGCTGCTTTGCCACGAATCATCGTGGATGAACTCATCCCTCTCGAAAGTGCATATGCTCGCATAAAAACGATAAACATCCGCCTTTCCGTCCGCAGCGATGCTTCTATTCTCGATTCCATCGCTACACTTGGTAATGGAGCTAAGACCACAGCGACTCTTATCATAAATCTGATGGAAGGAGAGGAGATTCATTCATGCTATTGCATACCGAAATTTCCGTTTCGATTAGAGGGTGCCACTATCGCCGAGCTTGAGCGTATAGTCGGTGCTGATAATCTTCGACTTTCTATTGCTGAGGTCTAACGACAGGTTCAATTTTCCCTCCAGTAAGACGATACTTTTCCTGTCTAACAACGCATCTCTGTGAAATGACATTTTCTCTCTGCAAAATGTATTCGTAGGTTTTTTGCTTCATTGTCAATTCCTTGGCAAACCACGCTGTGACATGACCACTGCCGACATTCGCGTATGAACTACGTGCATCGTAGGGCGAAGCTATGCATCATTACGACGACATTGAGAATTTTCTCCGTGCGATAATCGCACCGTGTGAAATTCTCTCCACCGAAATGGAGGAACAATACAGCTGTTCTCTTGAGGATTTACTTCTTCGCGCAGAAGCTTCGCTCGCACTATGGCGATTCTCCGACGCGCGCAAGTATGCTCACCTCATAGCGGATGATCCCCAAAGGCATCGAGGACACTTACGATGCCATCTTCTCTCTCTGTCTGCAAGACTTGCACTAATTGCTGGAGATACCCAATCGGCAATCCGAGGGATATCAACCGCACTCGAATGCGCAGAACAATCCTCGCTGCATCATCTAGTGCGCTATCTGTGGGCTTCAATCCTTGAAATAACGGGAGATTATCCTGATGCACTGCGTTCTTATACAGATGTGTTGAAGTCACTTGATTCATCAGATGAAACCTTAACGATTCTATCTCTGTGGAGATGCACGTATCGAATATCAACTCGGCGATTTCGCCAGTGCAACGCGAATTCTGGAAACACAAACTCTCGCTTGCAATGGTGAGATTGTTCCAATTCTACTCGGTGTACATCGCGCTCAGCTTCTGGTAGCTCAAGGACATCTTGATCAAGCGATTTGGCTCCTTACCTCGCTTCGACCATCTACTACAACACTGCGCACGAAAATTCTTGCAGCGATGTACGATATTGTATTGCTCAGTGCATATAGGGGATCTCTCCAGTGGGATCAGACTCGTTCTCTCGGGGAAGCACTTTGCCAACGTATGGAAGAAGAATTGTTTCCCTATTTCGCTGCATATGCACATTACGAATTTGCTCTGGTCTTTAGCGACAAACACTCACCCTACTATAGCCCACCATTAGCACTTGAACACTTTCACCGTGCACTTTCCCACCTCGAGCAAGCGCCATTTTGTGATCTCCAAGCACTCATCCATCTGGGACTTGCACAGACGTACCGAGCGATCAAACATGATCGGAAAGCCTTCGCCCATCTCCAACGATATAGCAACTTCCATACAACAGCACTGTCCATTCGCACTGTGCACGAGATCAAACAAGCCGAAATAGAACTTGCCATTCATCAGAAAGCGCTCGAGCTTTCTGCTCTTGAGCACCGATATCACGTTCTCGAGCAACAAATGAATTCTGTGTTGAGAACCTTTGAAGAATACAAACAACGCATGGACGAGCAAATCTCGTACTTGGGGGTTGTTGCTCATGACCTAAAAAATCCGATAGCTGCAATTCTCATTAGCGCTTCGATTATCGAACGCTACGGGCATAATCTTACACAAGCTGATCTTGCCAAGCATACCAGTGCGATAGCTCGTACTGCTGAAACGATGAAGGAGCTTGTTACAAGTTTACTTGATTTTACTGCGCTCTCAACTGGTCGTATGACGCTTACTATCGAACCAGTCCATGCCCAGATGCTCTTCGACGTCGTCATCGATGCATATCGCGTACGAGCATTGGCAAAATCTCTTACCATTTCGAAGCAATACCCCTCAAGTGACCCTATGTCTTAGCTGATAGTAAACGTCTGCAAGAATGTTTAGACAATATCCTGTCAAATGCCATCAAATATTCTCCACTTGGACGGACGATCTACTGCACAATCGAAACCCATGATCAGCACCTTCGCTTTCTCATTCGCGACTAAGGACCAGGACTCAACGAAGAAGAACAGAGACGACTCTTTCGTGAATTCACCCGCGCTCGATCGACAGCAACAGGTAATGAGGGAGGAACTGGTTTAGGTCTTAGTATTGTTCAACGGTTTGTTGAGGCAACGCACGGCCACGTTGGTTGTGTTAGTAGTCCTGGACACGGAAGCACGTTTTACATCGAACTCCCTCGCGCGCAAGTGAACGAGAGAGAGAGTATAGGTATCAACGCTTCTCGTGTTGAGCAAACAACGTGAATAACAGGTAAATAACCACGTCCTGCCGTATAGATAACCGTAATTTTGCCTCACCGTATGACAAGGCGTGATTCCAATTACTCTCAACACCTATGGCACTCTACATCACTTCCGATTGTATCAACTGCGGTGCATGCGAGCCTGAGTGTCCCAACACTGCTATCTATGAACCCGGTTCGACGTGGACATTAGCTGGAGTGGAATATCATGACTCAACCAGCCCTGGCGGTTTTCAGCGCGATTTTTGGTCCGATCAGTACTACTTTATCGTTCCGGATAAATGCACTGAATGCGTTGGGTTTCACGACGAACCACAATGTGCTGCCGTATGTCCGGTCGACTGTTGCCTACCAGATCCACTCAACCCAGAAACACCTGAGCAACTAGAGAAAAAGGTTGTGTACCTTGATTCCATCGATCCAAATCGTCGCAGAATGTGACGTGTAATACACCATGTCTTTTGCATTCCAAGGTGAGCTAACTATCGCTCAAGGAAGAATTAGAGCCATCGAACCAAGGTACGGGGGAGTGACACTGCGGATAGGTCCTCGGCGTTTTGAATTTCCAGGCGCATGGGTTTTCCCAGGCTTTGTTGATGCACATGCTCACGTTGTCGGTTTAGGCTTATTCCTTCGAGAAGGATATCTCCAGAATGCAGCATCGAAAGAAGAGTGTATTTGGCACTTGCATCGTCATGGACCGAACCGCGGAGAATGGATAGTCGCACGTGGCTGGAATCAAGAGTGTTGGTCATCATCACAGTTCCCGACTCGATACGATCTTGATGCGGCATTTCCAGACATTCCTATTGCTCTCACACGAGTTGATGGTCATGCACTCTGGGTTAACTCATGTGCGTTGAAACGAGCGGGAATAACATGCGACACTGTTGATCCCGATGGTGGCAGAATCCTCCGTGATGAGCATGGCGAACCCACAGGTATTTTGCTCGACGAAGCGATGACGTTGATCGAACAGCTCATCCCGTCACCAACTGTTGAGGATATTGAATCCGCGATACTTGAATCAACTGCAACTGCCAGTCGGTCGGGTCTTACGGAAATCCATGACATGGACGTACATCCAGACGACTTACCCATCTTTACTCGCTTAGCAGAAGAGGGTAAACTTCCCTGCCGTATTCTTTCCTGGGTGCGCGGTCAACACTTCGATTGGCATTCAGCAGGCGTACTCCCCACAACAGGAGAGTTACATCGCATTGTGGGAATAAAGCTCTTTGCTGATGGTGCTCTCGGTAGCCGTGGCGCAGCATTGTTAGAACCATATACAGACGATGAGACTACTGATGGCATTCTGCTTCTCTCATCCGAGGACATTCTCCACCGAATCCACCAAGCACTCGAAGATGGATTTACCTCTGTAGCAATCCATGCAATTGGTGACCGTGCAGTACGCACCGTTCTCGATGCATTTGAACTGGTCGTCACGCTCTATCCTTTTCTTGACCATATTCGACTTCGTATAGAACACAGTCAGGTGGTGCACCCCGATGACCTACCACGCTATGTGAGGACTGGTGCAATTGCTTCCGTCCAACCTATCCACTGCATTAGCGATGCAGTGATGGCCGAACGTCGGCTTGGCAATCGCACAATAACAGCTTACCGCTGGCGCTCGTTTTTGCAACATGGCGTTCTTCTCTGTGCTGGTTCAGATTTCCCTGTTGAGTCACACAATCCACTCTTAGGCATTGATGCATTTTGCCGCCGCAAGCCGCCAGGCAGTGATCACCCATGGCATCCCACGGAATGCCTTTCTCAATTAGAAGCAATTGAGGCATACACGATCAATGCCCACCGTGCTGCAGATACAAACGATCGTCGTGGTTACCTATCGATCGACATGGATGCAGATATGACGATCCTCGATCGGAACATCGCAACGTGTCCACCCGAGGAAATAATCGAAACACGTACATTAGCTACCGTGGTCGGTGGTACTCTCTACGAACATGTATGAACCGTGAACGGCAAGAATGGTTCTACCGTGACCATTACACAAACGAGCGTTATGCACGATTAAAGCAGCACCTCGAAACTATTCTTCGCACGCGCATCGAATTCCGCATCATGGAAGCACCTGTGTTTTGTTCTTCCGAGCTGCGAAGACTCATTGCAGATACATCGATAGAGCTCGTCAAGCAATGCACCGCTCAGAAATACCTTGATCATGCAATGGAGGCAGCAATCCCAAGCGAATATCGCATGCCTCACATACCATCTCATCCAACCTGTGCAGTCGTTGACTTTGCTATCACAATCGAGGATGGTACGATCACACCAAAACTTGTCGAGTTGCAGGGCTTCCCGTCATTGTTCGCATACCAACTCTATCTTGCAGAAGCATACCATATTGCGTACGAGCTACGAGAAGACTTTTCACCCTTTTTCGATGCCTCGTTGACTTTCGATGAGTATCGTTCAACTATTACACGTTGGCTTCTCGGGGTGCATAACCCCGATAACACTGCACTCGTGGACTATCATCCCCACCAGCAAAAAACCTACCCTGATTTCGCTGCAACGTATTTACTGACAGGGATGGCAGCAACTGACATCCTCGACTTGACGTATGTAGATGGTATGCTCTTCCACAAACGCGGTGGCGGATTGCAACCACTGCGTCGCATCTATATGCGTGCGATACCGGATGAGCTTGAGCAATATGGAGTTCAACTTCCTTTCGCATGGAACACGACATTAGATGTTGAATGGGTTGTTCACCCGAACTGGTATTTTCTCATGAGCAAATACTCCCTTCCCTTTCTCCAGCACCCGAGCGTTCCTCGTGCCATGTTCTGCAACCAACTCGAGAGAATTCCTCCCATCGGTCAGTTCGTGCTCAAACCACTGTTTGCATTTGCTGGGAAAGGGGTTAACCTTACACCTTCGGATGAAGATTTGAACGACATCCCCGAAACAGAGCGCAGCAAGTGGCTACTGATGGAAAAAATTGATTACGCACCGGTGCTTTCCACACCCCTGGGGGATAACTTTATCGAAATTCGCTGTATGGTGTTATGGGAAGAGGGTATGCAACCTCGACCAACGATGTCACTTGTTCGAACAGGACGTGCGGCAATGATGGGCTCGCGTTACTTAACGGAACCGTGGACCGGTGCCTCGATATGCTTTTTCGAAAAGTGATTCAGCGTTTTTGCTGACATACTCCGAAGAAACGGGGGCTACTCTAAGTACGTATAACCGTACAATCCCGAGCGATACATCGCTAAAAACTCTTTTCCCTCATGGAGCGTAATCATGTTTTCTTTTACAGCTTGCATGACCCAAGTTTCCATCGTCCGAACGAGTCGTTTTGCCGAGAATTGGACGTAATCGAGGACATCTTCGATTGTTTCTCCCTCGATGATTTGATCAATCCAATAGCTGTCTTCATCACAAACAATGTGGACTGCATTCGTATCGCCAAAGAGGTTATGCAGGTCCCCGAGGATTTCTTGATACGCACCGACCAGGAAGACGCCGATATAGTATGGTTCAGACTCACGCAAGTCATGTACCGACAAATACGGCATCGTCTCACGTATTCCGATGAAACGGTCAATACGTCCATCGCTGTCGCACGTAATGTCATGGAGTGTTGCACGACGAAGTGGCTTTTCATTGAGGCGCTGCAGCGGCATGATTGGGAAGAGCTGATCGATTGCCCATGAATCGGGTAGCGATTGGAAGAGTGAGAAGTTGCAGAAATATTTGTCAGCAAGTAATTTGGGGAGGATACGTAACTCCTCCGGAATGTGACGGAAATCTTGTGCGTAACGATTTACCGTCGTAGCGATACTCCAGAAGAGACGCTCCACTTTTGCACGTGATGGAAGATCGAGCAAGCCTAATGCGAATAGTTCGAGTGATTCTTCGCGAAGCTGCAGAGCATCATGCCATACTTCTAAAATTGTCTTCGGTGAAATGTTGTTGAGCAACGTATAAAGCTCACGAACAATCTCATGATCGTTCGGCTCGACCAAGTGATGTGCTTCGTCCCAGAGAGGTGTTGTCGCCGTTTCGAGAACGTTGAAGACGAGTATTGAATGATGCGCAGTGAGTGCGCGCCCAGCTTCTGTGATGACGTGCGGATGGGGTATGTCGTGACGGTCAGCGGCATCAAGCAATGTGGCGATCGCATCGTTTGCATACTCCTGAATTGAATAATTGATGCTGCTGGCAATCGTGGTTCGGGAGCCATCGTAATCAACACCTAAGCCTCCTCCGATATCCACATACTCTATGGCACATCCGAGTCGGTGAA
>Ga0308400_1000678_pt1 | contig 12286 bp, 11 predicted proteins | sample HotsprSampOS1265_FD_203451 | JGI IMG/M metagenome (GOLD analysis project Ga0308400, IMG submission 203451) | Hot spring phototrophic mat microbial communities from Octopus Spring, Yellowstone National Park, Wyoming, United States - 20060914_OS12-65 ...
CGCTCTGGCTCGACATGGATTTTATGACCGGCCCATCACCGGAGCTAGCGTTGAATGTAACGCCACCAATCATTCCTTACATTGGACAACTAACTCCGCGTAAGGGTTACGATCTCCTGGTGGCAGCAATGCCAGCAGTGATTGCGCGCTACCCGCAAGCCAGTTTTGTCTTTGTCACCCATAACCCTGCTCAGCGCACCGAATTACAACGTCTTGCCGAGAAGGCTGGTGTGGCTGCTAATCTCCACTTTCTTGGTACTCTGAGCGAAGAACAGAAGCTGGCGCTTTTGCGGGCCAGTGCTATCTTACCTTTTCCATCGCGTTACGAAGGGTTTGGTCTACCCATCTTGGAGGGTATGGCCGCTGGTGTGCCGGTTATCAGCACTGACATCCCGGTCATTAACGAACTCATTCGTGATGGTGAAGATGGTTTGCTTGTGCCCTATAACGACGCGGCTGCGTTAGCGAACGCCATGCTGCGTGTGCTCGATGACGCCACTTTACGCGCTCGATTGATAGCCGGTGGTCAACGGGCAATACGTGAGCGCTTCGCGCCTCAACAGTTGGTTGCTCAGGTATTAGCGACCTATCAACGGGTACGGGAGTAAGAGTTTTCGATGTTCGGTTGTGGTCGCGAACTTCCCTTTCATATTCCCGTGTGGGAGGGAAAGAAGGGGGTTGGGGAAAGGTGAGCAATGCTCTAGGCGTGATGATAAGACGTGCGCTACTTCTATACGATCACCTGGGTGCGTGGCTAGAACCCATCGGTTAATCAGTACGCAATTGCGGTCGGGTTGGGAACCCGACTCTACGATGCGGTGACAGGTATGAGAGGGAATAGGAGAGGATGAGGGAAACGGATTTGTAACCCACCGCAACTGTCCCTCTATGTCCCTTATAGGAGAGATAATACGTCGGTTAGAAGGTTTGTACACCGTTAAGCCCCCCCTGGTATACGGAAGTAGGGATTTGCAACGTTTTCATACCACCCAGCAGCAGTTTGGAGCGCAGGGAGCGGAACGTGAAACGAGCGCAGAAACATGCGCAGCAGCGGCAGCTTTCTATTCAAAAAGTGGTTGCGACCAGTATCCTCGTGAGGATGCCGATGGTATCCGTTAGCGCAGGGTAGGGGGCCAACCCGCCCCCGATGGTGTGCTCCTATGCGCGCCAATGTCTTCTCGTCACATAACGCGGGCCGGAGGCCCGCGCACCCGGGTCACTGCGGGAGTCATCGGTAACAGAAGGGTGATGGGTGTTGGAATCGCTCTGCTGGTGAACCGTATCGAACGTACTCCAAAACTGAGCATGTCTGAAACCCTCTGCTACCCGAACCTGATCGCGTCGTTTGACATTCCCTTGCGGTCGTGGTAAGATAAAATGGCGTGAGCGCGGGGGTGTAGCTCAGTTGGAAGAGCGCGACAATCGCACTGTCGAGGTCAGGGGTTCGAATCCCCTCACCTCCACCAGGGTAAGGGGCCATAGCTCAGTTGGAAGAGCGCAACACTGGCAGTGTTGAGGTCAGGGGTTCGAATCCCCTTGGCTCCACCACCATCAATTCGCCGCCTTGTGGCGGCGCTTTTGTTTTCAGCTTGTAAGGAAATAGCAGGTGAACCGGTGGCAATGGAATCATCACAGGCGATCATTGTGCATGGTGGCGCGTGGGCTATTCCTGATGATCAGGTAACAGCCCATATTGCTGGCTGTGTTGCTGCTCGTACCGCTGGCTGGCAGGTTCTTCAGAACGGTGGTAGTGCACTCGAGGCGGTTGAAGTAGCAGTACGAGTGATGGAGGATGACCCGATCTTTGATGCCGGTACCGGATCAGTATTGACAAGTGCTGGTACGGTTGAACTCGATGCTGCCCTGATGGATGGACGAACATTGCGCTACGGTGCGGTGGCCGGATTACGTCGAATCCGCAATCCGATCACGCTGGCGCGCTATGTGTTGAATGGGCCGGCAACGATGCTGGTTGGTACGGGCGCCGAGGAGTTTGCGGCAACGGTTGGTATCCCCCTTTGCGAGAATGCCGAGCTGATTGTAGAACGCGAACGGCAGTTGTGGCTCGAATGGAAAGAGAAAAGCGCTCTGCCACTCTCTCCTGCCAGTGGTCACGATACCGTCGGCGCGATTGCCCTTGACCGCGAAGGAAATCTGGTGGCGGCTAATTCAACGGGCGGCACGCCGTTTAAGCTGCCGGGGCGGGTTGGCGATACTCCACTTGTTGGGTGTGGGCTATATGCAACTCCAGTTGGTGCGGCTGTGTGTACCGGTTGGGGCGAGTCGATCACAAGAGTGGCCCTGGCGCGAAGAGTGGTTGAGCTACTCGAAGATGGTCTGCCCCCACAGGTGGCTGCCGAGCGCGGGATTCATCTGTTAGCCGAACTGGTCTCCGGTGGCCGTGGTGGCGTTATTGTCCTGACGCCGAATGGCGAGGTTGGTCTGGCGTGGAACACGCCACGAATGGCGTATGCCTATATAACCAGCCACGGTGCGGCTCAGGCTGGCGTGTAAGGGTGGATCGCCCGACAGGAGAGACTTCTCGATATGATGGGGGGTACTGAAGCGTGGCAGTGGTATGCTACTACGAAACAATCCGTTCGGCATTAGGGGGTTAACAGATCAATGGATAGTACCCGATGGCCGACTAGTAGAAGTACGGCAGCGCCGTGACCCTACAGGGATGATCGAACGGCATAGGCGATGATTAACCACCTGCATTGCCGATCTGTGCATCCGATACCCATCGTCTAGTAGGGGGCGTTGCGGAAACTGCCCCTCTATTGGTTTGATCCGAAACACCCTTCTGGAGTGAGCGGTAAGAAATACCAGTTTCGCTCCAGTAGGGAGACTCAGTTTCCGATTTTCGGATAGGCACTGCGAGCATGATCAATAACCCGGTTTTTTGATCACATTTGAACATCGCAAAAAGACATCTTGAGCAGTTGTATCATGGGTTTATCGAGCTGCGATTGCTCAACCATGTGCGGATCAAATCCGCAAAGTGAGCCAGATCGTCTAGTTTCGCCAGACTCGCGTACACCTCATTCCAATCCACGGTGAGATACTCGTGAACCAGGATATTCCGCAAACCTGCAATTGGTGCAAGACGCCTGGCGAATGCTGGAGATACTATCCCTAGTTCTCCCATCCGAAGAATTGCCTCATAATAGCTACTCGGTTTCTGGGCGCCTTCCAGTGCGATAATCCGGTGACAGATGTCGATACAGCATTGCGCTGCTACCTCTAAATTGCGCTCCACAATGTCGCGCAAGTATGGATCACTCATAAACTCAGTTTGTGGTCGACTGCGTAGCGGTGTCAGACGAGCCAAGCGCTCGTAGAGTTCGTCCAAGCGCCTCTCGATACCGCTGAACTCGACGCTCATTGCCTGTCCCTTTCACGATCTCCTGGCGCTGTGCTCGCAAAAAAGGGAGATAATCTCCGTAACGACTCATAACCTCTGCTTCATACTCGATTCGTTCGGCAATTGAGTGTTGGTACACGATCTTGCCTTGCGCAATGACAGCATAGGCTAATTCGATTGGTGCCTGATTAAGAATAATTACATCTATCTTCTTCCCGTCCAGTAGTTGCGAAAAGAGATATTCGAGCTGTGATATTGTTTGTATTACTGACACTCCGTGCCTGAGCAGAACCGCCAGATCAACGTCACTCAGCGGTCCGGTCTCACCGCTTACCTGCGACCCGAAGAGGTAGACAAGACGAATATCTGGTTGAGTGTGAATCATTGCTTCGATCTGCTGCTGCAAATGCTGAATATCTAGCGCTGGCATGAGCGTTTCCTTACTTCCTCACTGCACCCACTGCCTGACACCGTGCAAAAATGACAGTAAAGGAATAATACGTGGTGCAGATGGACTCGTCGGTCTGAATGTCGAAGGCGAGCACGACGTTCTTTTGGAAAGTATACCATCGCTATTGCGCATTATACATAGCGGTAAGGGGAAGATACGATGAACGAATAGGCGTGGCACTGTCACACGCTTACGGTATACGTCCCTGCGCTACCACTCCCCTACGCTGTGCACCAGCGCTCTATAGCCGCATGCCAATCAGCTTCGGCAGCCTCCCAATCACGCCAACCACCTAGTCGCGGCCAATCGGCCAAACGGTAATTGCCGGTGCGCCAGGCTGTTGTCATATTCGTGATAGCTGTTGGGCGTTCGGTCAGCAGAAAATAGACAAGTGCCCACGCTGCCGGATAGTCGAACATTCCGTATTGATCGTAGCCTTCACGACGTGCCACCAGATCGGCTAACATCGGTTTCAGGGGTAAGCCACAGATGGTAGCGAGGTGGCGCGGATGCGGTTGTAACTGGCTAGCGTGCTGTGATTGGACGGCAAGAACTTCGGCAAACCCTTCGTCGAACCAGCCTTTAGGTTCCTGGTGATAGCCAGGGCTATGCCAATGACCGGGAAAGACATAAGCAGCGGTAACGGCATGACTTATCTCATGTCGTAGTGTTTCAGCCAGTGAGTTCGCAGTCTGGCCGACACCGCGTCGATAACTGTAGAGCACGCCTTGGGCAGCGTCGTAGATGCCATCGACATCGACGGTGAAGGGGGTGAAGGCTCGCATATAGTCGCGGTACGCTGCCTGTGAGGGAAAGATCAAGACCTGTAGCGGTAGTTGTTCTTCACCAGGAATAGGGGTTTCACCAACCATGCCAAGCAGTTGCCGTGCCAGTGTATAGGTCTGAGTGACGATGCTTAGCAGCTCTGTGCTGTCGGCGGTATCGGCTGGGCCGGTGCGTAGCTTGACGGTCGTCGTGGCAACTTCGACCGGTAGGGCCAGTTGTTCATAAATGGTCTTCAGTGCGTGCCAACGGGGTGCAGTTGCCCATTCACCGGCCAGTCTGTCGGCGGCGCGGGCCAATGCTGCGCGTGCAGTCAGCGGCGTTGGGCTGCTCTCCAGGAAGGTGAAAAGTGCTTTTCCGCGCGGATCGCCCTCATCTTGGGCGACCACGAGTGGCGGTTCAGTCGCCATTACCCCGGCTACTAATTGCTGCCAGGGCTCAAGGGCGCCGAGTTGATCATCACGGAGAAAGCTAAGCACTTCGGCGGCAGCAGTGCGGACGCCTGGATCAGCACTGTGAAGGGCATTGATCAGAAACTGTCGTGATGTTGTGCTGATCAGACCACGCTCGGCAGCGATCAGGCGGGCGCGGGCGCGAGCGGCCCGATAGCGCAGTGCTGGCGCATAGGTATCGCTGAGCGCAATGTGAGCCAGTGCCGGTGCAGCTTGCCAACTCGGGTAGTAGATGCTGTCGAGTAACCATACAGCATCTTGTAAGAGAAAGTTATCGTACTCGCGCTTAAGCAGCTCTATCGCCACCGTCTGAGTCTGCGACGCGCGAAACTGGTTCATAAGTTCCGCAGCGCGTGTTGCTCGTTGACTCTCTGCCAGACGCCCCAAAATGCGAAGTGCATTGCGACGGGTACGGGTGTCGAAGGTGCTATTGGCGGCGATACCCAACAACCGGTCAACATCATCCAGATCGGCGCGCGGTCGCAGCGCAATCGCGATTTGCTCGGTACAATCGTAATTAGCCTGTGGCAATGCCGCCAGGAGATCAGCGGTATCAGCGTAGGTTGCTTGCGGACATGCCGGCGTGCGGATTGATGGTGGCTGGGCAGGAGCAATTGCCAGCTCTAACCGTGATCCGGGTATGACAAGGAGTAACGTTGTAAGCAAGATGGCGAGCCACAAGCGCATGAGGGAACGACATTCACCTCAACGATCCAGGATACAAACTTCTCGCCGATAATCGAGCGTAACCCGACGAAACCGACTCAAGAGCCGGTTCCCGATGTTTGCCCGGCCCTGTCGCCCAAGGTCGCCGTGATTTGTTACCGGTACATCAACCTCGACATCAGATAGGCGAAACGGTCCCACCTGAATCTCAACCGTTGTTCCGCAGAGCACGGGTGTTGCGGCAGCGAAACCGTGTCCGGTAGTTGCATGGACCGGTCGTTCGTTGAGGTGAAGACGGGCAGCAAGATCAGGGCTAAGTGTCAGCGCACTGTTTGAACCGGTGTCTATTGTAAGCAATACATCGAGAGCTGTACCGGTATCGGGGGACATAATCTGTGCGGTTAGAGCCGGAAAGTGCTCGAAGAAGTGTAGTGGTAACGTCGCACCGTTCGCTGTCGGTGGTGATGGCGCCAGGTCGGGGTGACAGAGCCGAGCTGTTTGTTTCACATAGTCAATGGTCAGATTGAGCCGGTGAAGGACATTGTAACCCAATACCAGATCAACCGGGAACGGCGCCGATTGCAGATCGACTGCCATGAGGTAGAGGTTGCGCAGCGTCAACTCACCGAGGCGCAGCCACGGCAGAACCGTCTCGGTGAACGGTACCGCGTCGGAAGTTGCATCAGAGCCGAGGGCAAAATCACCAAGGCGCAAATCAAGCCGACGTGCCAGCGCTAAGTCGATGGCCGAAGGATCAGTACCGGTGTCAAGTAAGACGAGGAGTGGCCGCCCGCCGGGGCCGGCAGCTCGACAGCGTATCACCTGCGGCTCCCAGATCAGCGGTATCTCGGTCATTCCACTGGCCGGAAAATGGAGTTGAGTCAGATCGTCAAGCATATCGTTCTGCCGATGGATTATCGTGCGTTACTGCCCGATAGAGTTCAAGCGCACGTTTGCGCTGGGTCGCATGATCAACGATTGGCGCCGGATAGTCACGTCCGATCTGCACACCGGCTCTTATCTGCTCGGCGAGCGGCATGGTATGTGGCTCGTGAATGTAACGCGCTGGGACACGAGCCAGTTCCGGTACATAACGTCGGACATACGCACCGTCGGGATCAAACTTTTGCCCCTGACTAACCGGATTAAAGATGCGAAAGTAGGGTTGGGCATCGGTACCGGTACCGGCAGCCCACTGCCAGCCACCATTATTAGCTGCCGGATCGCCATCAAGCAGCAGGTGCATGAAGTGGCGTTCGCCCCAACGCCAATCAACGAGCAGGTCTTTGGTCAGAAAAGAGGCGACGATCATGCGAGCGCGATTGTGCATCCAGCCTTCACGTTGCAATTGCCGCATCGCTGCATCAACGATAGGGTAGCCGGTCTGACCTTGTTGCCAAGCCGCAAAGAGGGTTGGATCATTCGGCCAGGCAATGCGATCATACACCGGTTTGAAGCTCCCACGGAGTGCGTGAGGAAAGTGATAGAGCACCTGTATGTAGAAATCACGCCAGATCAGTTCACCGATCCAACTCTCTGGGCCTGGCCCTGGTGGCGCATTCAATGCTGCCGAAAGACACTGCCGTGGTGACAAGACACCCATACGCAGGTAAGGTGACAGACGTGATGTACCGGCTGCGGCGAGCCGATCACGGCCCTGAGCATAGTCGATCAGCGGGCCGCGCACAAAGCGCTCAAGAGCAGCGAGCGATACGGCTTCACCAGCCGGAAACCGAGGAAGTTGCGTCGGTGCGTCTGGCAGCAGCTCGGTGAGCTGAGGTAGCGGTATAGCAGGCGGTAGGGGAATGGCGGCTAACGTTGGCATCCCTTGCACGCGCACCGGTTCTGTCGCTAGACGTGCTCGCCAGCGCTTTGCATATGGTGTATAGACTGTATACGGACGGCCTTCAGCCGTTACCACTTCATCCATCTCGAAGATAACGGCATCTTTATAGCTTCGCGCACTGTAACCGGCAGCGCGTAGTGTCTGCTTAATCGCACGATCCCGACGAATAGCGTATGGTGTATAATCGCGGTTCCAGGTCACACCTGTGGCGCCGGTTTCGTGTAGCAGGGTGAGCAACACAGACAACGGTTCCCCGCGCCGTAGCACCAGATATAAACCAAACGTGCGCAGTTCGGCATCAAGAGCAGCCAGACAATCGAGGAGAAACTGAGTACGCGCCGGGCTGGCAAAGCGCCCACCCAAGATTGCATCATCAAAGATAAACACTGGCACGACCGCACCACCAGCGGCATGCGCAGCGGCCATCAGTGCGGTGTTATCGCGTAGTCGTAAATCACGCCGAAACCAATGGATCAACATACAGTTCCAATCGCAGGATATGCGCAGGTTTCCTACTTCATTATACGGCGATTACCAATCGGTTTACCTGGTATAGGTTGATGCTGCACGCTGTAACAAATGACTTATCTTTTCCAAAAGATCCTGTGAGCGGTACGGTTTGGGGATGAAGTCAGTATACTGATCGAGCGGGAGACTATCATCAGTCACTTGCCCGGGATTACCACTCATCAGCAAAACCGGTAGTTTGGGATAACGTTGGCGAATTGCTGCCAGTAATTCAAGACCGTTCATACCTGGCATTGCCAGATCAACCACGGCAATATCAATTCCAAGCGCTGTTTCGGTCAATAGTGTCAACGCGCCGTGACCATTGGCTGCCTCTAAGGTCACCATACCGGCTCGTTCAAGAATTCGGCTGAGTGTCGTGCGGATTGCCGCTTCGTCATCAACAATAAGCGCAATTCCGCGCAGAATGACAGGCATACTTTGAGGTTTGGAGGCAGGTGATATGGCCTTGCGCGTCGCAGGTAAGTAAACGGTAAACGTTGAACCAAGCCCCGGCGCACTGTTGACCTGAATGGCGCCTTGATGTCGGCGAACAATCCCTTGAACGGCAGCCAGCTCTAACCCATGGCCTTTCGGTTTCGTGCTGAAGAAAGGGTCAAAAATGCGTCGTTGCGTGGCTTCATCCATGCCGATACCGGTATCACTTACGGTAAGGGTGACATATTCACCTGGTGGAATTGTCGGCATCAGATTCAGGCGGCGGAGATCGGTAGCCGTGAGTGTGACCACGCTGGTGCGCAGCGTGACCGTTCCAACACGCTCTCCAATTGCTTCAATCGCATTCGTGAGCAAATTGAGTACTATCTGCCGGATTTGACTGGCTTCTACCACAACCGGTGGAAGATTGCTATCAAGCTCGTAGTGAACCGTGACCTGACTACTACGGTTGGTTGGCAATCGCAAAATATCACTCATCTCACGCACCAGCGTTGAGAGATCGACCATCTCTAGGGAACGTTGTCCACGCCCGGCATACACCAATAGTTGGTTACACAGCTCAGCCGCCCGTTGTGCCGCCTGGTCAATGGCAGTCAGGTGAGGTTGTAACTGGTGATTTGGTGGTAAATCGAGGAGGGCCAGGCTAGTATGTCCTATAATTCCGGTCAGCAAATTATTGAAATCATGGGCGATCCCGCCTGCAAGCAACCCAAGACTCTCAAGTTTCTGCGTTTGCAGCATTTGACTTTCGATGCGGCGTCGTTCTTGTTCAGCGTAGAATCGTTCAATGGCTACGGCTAACACCGTTGCCACACTTTGCAAAAAGAAGATCGCTCCGGTATCAAGCGATGCAGATGCATACACGATAAGCGCACCGAAACGTCGTTCTTGCCCGCGAATGAAGATCACAGCGCCGTGCAGTGATGTCGCTGGCGGAAAGCGCTCGGCCAGGGCAGCGGGCAGTGTGCTCCATCCAGGATGGTCAGCAGGTAAATGACGGAAGAAGTTATCTGGGAAAGGCTGGTCGGGCACATGCCCCCATCGGTTGCGCACCGTAGCAAGGCCATCGGAGTCGATATCGATCAACTCGATCCCGCTGAGATGGAGTGTCTGCGCAGTTTGGCTCATTGCAGCCGAAAAGAGTGTGTCGAGATCTGCATTAGCCAGAGCATCACGAGCAAGGGTGGCCAACTGTTCCTGTTGTGCAGCTAGTTCAGCCAGTCGTTCATTCGCACGGCGGAGTGGGGTAACATCTTGAAATGCGATGACAGCACATAGGCCTTCTGGTAACTCAACAATCTCGGCGGCCAACTGCACGAAATGCGTTGTTCCATCTTGACGGCAAAAACTGAACTCCACGTCCCTGATCGTTCCCTGTTGATGCAATGTGTTGACAATGGTTGACCATTGTGCAGGTAATTGAGACCAATCGAGTTCATCGATCCGCTGTTTAATAATCTGATCGCTGCTCAGTTCAAAAAATTCACGACAGGCCGTATTTGCGTTCAGAATCAGGTTATCGGCAAGACGTACTATTAATGTTGCGAATGGAGTGGAGTCAAACAGACGGGCAAGTTTTTCTTCCGAGACACGTAACCGTTGCTCAACAGCTTCACGTTCGGTTAGTTCTCTTTGCGTCTCTCGAATTGATCGGGAGAAATGACTGATAACATATGTGATAGTACGGGCCGCCAGGAGAAAGTAGAAGATGTAGGTAACAAACCAAAACAGTGCTGATGACGAAGCAGGATGGGGTGGGAGAAGATCGTCAGCATAGACAAACACTGCACTAACAGCAATGGAGAGAACTGTTATCAGCCAGGCGCTACGCTGACCGAGCAAGATACCGGATATGATCACAACTAATGGTAAAGCGACAAAAGCCGGTGATTGTAGCCCTCCACCAATGAATGCTGCGACGATCAACGTTAGCCAGAGAGCACCGACAGCCAAGATACCCGCAGCACGTAGAGAATTGTTTTGTAACAATCGTAATGAACCAAGAAGTACAACCAGAAGTGGAACAACGATGAGCAGACGTAATGGGATCAGCGTTGGATCGATAGGTGCGAGAATCGTATAGCTGAATACCATCAACAGGAGTAGCCCGATCAGCTCACGTAAAAGTTGATACCTATGCTGGTGTAAATAGTCTTTCGTTGCGGAAGGGGGATCGGGAAAAGCAGTCATGCATCTTTCTCCCTGAGAACTGATGACTATCGCGTCGCAGACTGCCCCCGATCTAGGAAGGTGAAAGAGTGGGCTATTCACCCTGATCGGGTGCGGCGCCGATGCTATGGGCTACGGTTACCCCACTTAACTGGATAATCGCTTCACGTACTTCATCAGCAGCAGTCTGCCAGGTTGCACGCAGCTTGGGATGCGCCTTCAGGTATAACGGTTCGCCAAACCGAACAGTTACGCGATAAGGACGAGGAATCACTTTTCCTTTCGGCATGACCCGATGAGTCCCTCCGACATAGGTCGGAATCACTGGTGTACCGGGAAATTCGGCAATGAGACGACCAATACCACTCCGAAATGGGCCAATTTCACCGGTTTTGCTGCGGGTACCTTCAGGAAACAGCAACAACGCATATCCTTCACGAAGGGCTCGAGCAGCATGACGGAGCGGGTCTTGCCCGCCACGGCGATCACGGGCGATGGGAATAGCATTAAACAGAATGCGTGAGAGAAATTGCATGATCCCACCCTGGAAGAAGTAATCCTGAGCAGCGGCAGCCACAAAGCGGGCACGTACTTCACGGGGTAGCACCGAATAAATAACCGCTGTGTCTGCATGGCTGGTATGATTGGCTGCGATGATGCATGCGCCTTCCAGAGGAATGTACTCAATTCCTTCAATTCGTGGTCGCACGTATAGGCGTACAAATATTCTAAACAACGTTGGCACAAAACGGGCTGCAATGTGGCGGCTGCGGTAGAGACTCATAGCCCCTTCCCTATACCTCTCGTACTCTCATCCTCTTCATCAGACGACGAGAAATGCCGGTACTAAATAAAATGCGCAGATATCACTAGATATTATACTACCCGCTATCATTCCTGGCGAGAGTATTGTTTCTGCAAATCGCAAGGGCATCTTATCCCAGGAAACGTTTGGTATTTCGTCGCTATCTTGTATCTTGCAAAATGGTAAGCCACTATGGGGCGGACTCCAGATCCGCCCCTGTTATACAGTCGCAATCATTCGCTTTGCAGGCGAGCAATCGCAGCAGCGTCATACCGCAAGATCGGTTGACGAGCAGCCCGTACTTCATCGAGACGCCGTACTGGCGCTTTCGTGGGTGCGGCATGCAATACTTCGGGTGTCTCGACTGCTTCACCTGCAATTTTACGCATTGTAGCAATAAAGTGATCAATCGTCTGTTTGCTCTCGGTCTCGGTTGGTTCGATCATCAACGCTTCTGGGACGATCAGCGGAAAGTAGATCGTTGGCGGGTGGAAGCCATAATCGATCAGCCGCTTGGCAATATCGAGTGTACGTACATCTTTAGGTGCGCCGGCAATCTGACCGCGCAGTACCACTTCGTGCATACAGATGCGATCAACCGCTTGCGGATATATATCTTTGAGCATTACCCGTACATAGTTTGCATTGAGCACCGCAGTTTCACTGACTGCCCGCAAACCGGTGGCACCCATCGAACGGATATAAGCCCAGGCCCGTACCAACATGCCAAAGTTGCCGTGAAAGGCCTTCATCCGGCCAATGCTCTTTTCAGGGGTAAAGA
>Ga0308400_1000680_pt1 | contig 12280 bp, 18 predicted proteins | sample HotsprSampOS1265_FD_203451 | JGI IMG/M metagenome (GOLD analysis project Ga0308400, IMG submission 203451) | Hot spring phototrophic mat microbial communities from Octopus Spring, Yellowstone National Park, Wyoming, United States - 20060914_OS12-65 ...
GACTTTATGACTGAATTCACTTTCTTTGTTGAGCTCGCCAAGTATATCGGTTTTCCTGCTCTGCTTTTTATCATTTTTTACATATATCACCGCTCACAGACTGAGATTCTTTTAAAGACAATTAAAAACATGGAAGAGAGAGAAAAAAAACTAAATGAATATCTTGCAAATCAAACCGAGATTCTCCAATGGATAAGCAGTTGTTTATCACGGATGGAGTACAAAATAGACATCGGGATAGAATGCCCGCTTAAAAAGGAGGCTCTTAAATGAACGAAAGAATTATGATTAAAGGCATGCTTGCCGATGCGAAAAAGAAATATAAAGATACAGACCTTGAGGCATCTGGGCTTGTTGTCTCAATCAGAACCGTGTTAAATCCCTACGAAGAAGACCTTACCCTGATTGATACAGAAAAAATTCTCATAATGGCTAAAAGGCTTCACGAGCTTGTTTCTACGCTTAAAGAGCTAAAGCAAAAAATAAAAAAGATAGAAGAAGACCTCAATGGCTAAAAAGCATTTGTATTTTAACGAAGCTGAACGCCTCTACATTGTTGAGCAATGCACAATTGCAGAGATTGCATCCCGTCTGAATCTCGGAGAAAAAACCGTCAGGCTATGGAAAGAAGAAGGAGACTGGGACCGCAAAAGAAAACAATTTCTTGCTGAGCGTCAGAGCCTTGCGGAAGAACTTTTTGTTTTTGCAAGAAAGCTTGCACGCTCAATCATGGATGACTGGGATAAAGGTGAAAAGGTTGACCCGGGAAGACTCTATGCACTGGCAAGGTTACTCCCTCTGATATTGAAAGTGAAAGATTATGAGACAGGTATAGCTGAAAAAGAAGAAAAAGTAAATGTTGAAGATGTCCTCAAAAAAGCTTTGTCTGAAGCTTTTGGTGAATAATGGCATTCAAACTATATCCATACCAGAAACGATGGATAGATGATAATTCAAGGCTTAAGATATGGGTTGCAGCAAGACAGATCGGCAAAACCACATCTCTTTGTTTTGAAGCTTTGAAATTTGCCACAGAAAAACGCTGTTCAATCCTGATACTTTCAACAACAGAACGCCAGAGTATGGAAGTTATGGACAGGATTTCAAGCCTTCTTGATGTATTTAAGCGGGTAGTGGATTTAAAATTAATTAGGGAATCACGCTCAGAGATAGTCCTGCCAAACCGTTCAAAGATTGTTGCCCTTCCCGCATCTCCTACCTCTGTTCGTGGTTATTCTGGACATGTATTCCTTGATGAGTTTGCATTTCATAAGGACTCAAAGGCTATATGGGCAGCGATGCTCCCGATTATCACAAAAGGATACTCTCTAAGAGTAGTCTCCACCCCTGCAGGCAAATCAGGAAAGTTTTATGAGATATGGGAAAATGCAGAAGAACTCGGATTCAGTAAGCATAAAGTAACTATATATGAAGCGGTTAAAGATGGGTTAAATGTTGATATAGAGATGATTAAAAGGACAATGGACCCTGACAGCTTTGCCCAGGAATATATGTGTGAGTTTATTGATGAAGCTTTCTCATACTTCCCGATAGAGATGATCTTAGATTCTGTATCTGCAGAATGTGACAATTGGGATGGCATTAAAAGAGGCATATACTACATGGGCATAGACATAGGAAGAAAGCGGGATATTACTGCGATTGTAATTGTTGAAAAGCTTGGAGATGTTTTCTATGTCAGATATGTGGACGAAATGAAGCAGGAAAATTTTGAGGCTCAAAGACAAAAAATTGAGATGCTAAAACAGACTTATCAACCCCATAGAATCTGCATAGATTCAACAGGCTTAGGTATGCAGCTTGCCGAAGAACTACAGAGAAAATACGGCTCAACTGTTGAGCCTGTAAGCTTCACTCAGCCTGTAAAAGAAAATCTTGTTACATACACAAGGATGCTTTTTGAGAAGCATGCCCTGAAGATTATGAGCCATCAGGGGCTTATCAGGGATATACACAGCATAAAGAAGGTCGTTACCCCTTCTGGGAATATCCGATACGATGCAGACAGAACAGAATCAGAAGGTCATGGAGACTACTTCTGGGCATTAGCCCTTGCCTGTCATGCAGGGCAAAAACCGTCAGAAATGCCCTTTATTGCGACAAGGGCAAAGAGGGAAAGCATTTCAATGTTTACTGGATATTGGAGGTAGGTGTGAAAAAATTATGGATTAATGAAAGGGAATATATATTGTTGAGTGAAAAAGCTTCTCTTTCAGAAGAACTTGCAACGAGAAAACGCTCAATTGATTATTACGGGCTTTTGCTTTATCTTCCAAACCCAGACCCTGTCCTTAAAAAATTAGGGAAGGATATAATTGTCTATAAAGAGCTTCTCGGAGATGCAAGAATCTCTGGATGTGTAGGAAGCAGAAAAGCAGGAGTTCTATCCCTTGAGTGGGATATTGACAGAGGAAAAGCCAAATCAAGACAGGCAAAGTTAATTATAGACCTTTTTAAAAATATTGATGTACACCAGATAATTTCAGAGGCATTGGATGCTGTGCTTTATGGGTATGCTGTGCTTGAGATTGTATGGGAAAAGACAGGTCCATATATACTGCCTGCAAAAATTCAGGCAAAACCTCAGAACTGGTTTGTCTTTGACCCTGAGGGCAACCTCAGGCTCAGAACAATAGACAATCCCATAGAAGGCGAGCCGCTTCCTGAATACAAATTCCTTCTTGTTCAATATAATGCAACATATGAAAACCCTTACGGAGAGCCAACCCTTTCAAAGTGTTTCTGGACAGTTACATTCAAGCGTGGGGGGTTAAAATTCTGGGTAATGTTTTCTGAAAAATACGGTATGCCGTATCTTATTGGCAAACATCCTCGTGGAACAAGTAAAGAGGAGACAGAACGACTGGCTGATATCCTCGAACAAATGGTTCAGGATGCTGTGGCAGTTATTCCTGATGATTCTTCTGTCGAGATTATGGAAGCAGGAGGAAAATCTGCTTCAAGTGCTGTATATCGGGAATTGCTTGAATATTGCGACCAGGAAATTACAATTGCCCTTCTTGGACAAAACCTCACCACTGAGGTCAAAGGTGGTTCTTATGCTGCCACACAATCTCACATGCAAGTAAGAAAGGACCTTATAGACAGAGACAAAAGGCTCATAGAAGGAACATTTAACAGGCTTATCAAGTGGATTTATGAGCTTAATTTTGCAGATGGTGAAATGCCTCAGTTTACGATGTATGAAGAAGAAGATGTTGATAAAGACCTTGCAGAGCGTGATGAAAAGCTTGGCAATGTGCTACAGCTTTCAGGGCTAAAATTGAGTAAACAATATTTCCAGAAAGCATATGGATTAGAAGAAGAAGATTTTGAACAGCAACAAACAATCCCTGCAGCAAACCAACTTAACCAGCAATTCTCCGAACCCCCAGATAAAAATGCTTTCCCCGACCAGCAAGCTATTGATTATGCAGCAGACACACTCTCGCCTGAGGAGCTTCAGAAGCAGATGGAGGGAGTACTTAAACCAATCATTCAGCTTATTCAGGGAGGCAACTCATATGAGGAAATCATGGAAAAGCTCGTTGAGACCTTTCCTGATATGGATTCAGATTCAATTGAGCAGATGCTTTCCCGTGCCATTTTTATTAGCGAAGTCTGGGGAATGCTGAATGCCTCAAAAAATTGACCTTGCCTATGCCATAGGGCTTCCACCTGAAAAGGCAATAGAGTATTTCAAAAGCAAAGGCTATCAATTCTCGTGGAACTGGTATGACATCTGGCAGGAAGCCCACGCAAAAGCCTTTACTGTTGCTAAAGCAATGAGAATGGATATCCTTCAGGATATCCGTGAGATGGTCCAAAAAGCCCTTGATGAAGGCATAACTTTTCAGCAATTTAAAAAAGAATTAGAACCACGATTAAAAGCAAAAGGTTGGTGGGGCTACAAATTTGTCTCATATCCAGATGGAAGAGTTGAAAAAATCCTTGAAGGATCCCCCTGGAGATTAAAAACTATATACAGAACAAATCTTCAGACAGCCTATATGGCAGGCAGGTATAAAGCCTTTATCGAAAATTTTGATAACCGCCCATACTGGCAATATGTAGCAGTCCTTGACAGTAGAACAAGACCTGCCCACAAGGCTTTGCATGGCAAAATATTTAGATACGATGACCCCTTCTGGGATACTCATTACCCCCCTCTGGGGTTCAACTGCAGATGCAGAGTCAGAACATTATCTCAAAGCGATGTTGACAAAAAGGACCTGCCCGTTGATTCTGCTGTTGGAAAAATCAAATGGGAAGACCAGCTTGTTAGCAAAAAGACAGGAGAACTTCAGCCTGTAGCAGTCTATCATGACCCTGTAACTGGGATGAAAATTCCTACAGATGTGGGCTGGAGTTATAATCCAGGGAAGGCTGCATGGTTTCCAGACCTGGATAAATATCCCTATGATGTGGCAAAGCAATGGGTTCAAGGTGGACTTACAGGACCAGACTTTAAGGTATTTTATGAAGGCAAAATTAAAGGCAATTTCCCTGTAGCAGTGCTGGATGAAGAGTATAAAAAGGCTATCAAATCTAAAAGTCAGGTGGTATACTTGTCAGATGAGACATTAGCAAAAAACCTTACAAAACATCCAGAAATTGATTTTAAAGTCTATATAAAAATTCCCGAAATTATATCCAGAGCCCAACTTATAGTGCAGGATAAAGAAAATACTTTTGTTTTTCTTAAAATAGGCAAACAGATTTATTATGGAGCAATCAAAACAACAGGTACGGGTAAAACAAACTTTTTATTATCTCTCAGAATTGCACGCCCAAAAGATATTGACCTAATTAAAAAGAAAGGCAGAGTCTTAAAAGATGAATTATAGGGCTGCGCCTGGTAGCCCTTTGGGGCATATGCAGCGGACTCCCACAACCCGCTGATAAAACTTTTTGAGAGCCAGGCACTCTCTCATCAATCTGCCGGGAGATTTTCCCATATGCCCTTACTTTTTATTATATCCATTTTTAATCCAGTTTTAAATACTCTTTAACTGCCTTTAAAATTTCTTCCATATTTTCATCAGTTAACTGCAGATAAGGTCGTGCGGGTATGTTGACCTTCCCACCTCTTCCTGCTTTACCGCCGAATTGATGTATTGCTGCATAGACTACATTCGTCCCTACCACTGCCTGGTCATTGTCTGAATATGACGATATTGAAGCAGCAAGTTTGCCTGTCTGCTGAAGTATCTGTCCTGGCCAGTAACCTTTCTTCTGCCTTGCAATGATTGTTTTTTGCCCCAAAGGGACCCATTTCGGACGACCTTCTTGAGCAAAATTATCTTCAACCGCATTGTGCATTATTCCTGCTATGTTTTTCATGAGAGGACGACGGTCAACAGCTTTCTGTATTAACGCTGTAAGTTCTTTTTGTAATTGTTCGCTGTCTATTTTAATTGTTATCATTGATTACATTGTAAACAAATTTTTCTGAAACACCAAGCCTGATTGCAATTTCTTTTACATTATAGCCATTATAATGCTTCTTAATGTAGAGCTTCTGTAATGCCCTTAATGGCTTAGTGCTTACATATATGTTCATTCCTGAAAAATTCTGCCAGAGCAGGCATAATATTTCAAGCCCACAGTGCTCGTATACAAGCTGGAGGTCTCCTTCAAGTGATTCTTGTATCTCCTTTTCAGAAAGCTCTTTTATCCAGTTCATTGATTTAGCTCGTATTCTATTTTTTCTTTTTTCACTCTCTCTGTCCCACAGGCAATTAATCTCTCATCAGGCCATTTCTCAAGCTCATCCCAGTTGACTTTCTTTTCTATAATGATTGCTTCGTTCCAGCCAAGCTCTTCAAGCTTTTCTAAAACTCCCTTTGCACGCTTTACTGCAAACTTGATTGTAAAGATAAGGCGGCCAAACTGGGTATCAACGACATCTGTTCCGTCAAAGAGAGCGTATTTATATTTTTTTGCTGTTTTTTCAAGCTCAAGTTCGTATGTTTTTATGTTTTTTCTAATTTCTTCAATATGTTTGTAATATTTTGCCTGTACTGCCTCAACTTCTTTCTGGTACTGCGATGAAATGTCCTCCAATGCCTTTTTCTCAGCCTTAATTGTCTGAAGCAGTCTTTCTACTTGCTGTATTGCCTCATTTTTTCTAAGCATTCTTTCCTCCTACTGTCATTGTAATCTGTCCAAGTAGTTCAGGCAAGGTTTTCTGCCTTAATATAGCTTCCATTTTGAGTATTTTTAATGCCCGAATGCGCAATCTCATGCAGTAGTTTTCAAGCTCACTGCCTGCGGATGCGAGATAATATCCTCCGCCTTCTTTGTCTGTATCAGAACATACTGGAATGCCCTCTTTCCGAAGAGCTGTTATGAGCGACCGAAGTATTCGGGCATCGTTGTATTTGTTCGAACAGGGCTTGCCAAAAACTTGTTCATATAGCTCTGCCATTCCTATTGACCTGCCTTTTCCTATATGCTTTGTCAGCACGCCTAAAAGCTTTGTTTTGTATTCTTCCATGTCTTTATTTTTGATTCCCCGCATATTTCCTCCTTAAATCTCCAATTATGCAGGCTATAATTTTAAATATCCCGCAATGTTGTTTAGTAAGTGTGCAAAAATATGCACCATAACATTTTTTCCTATAAAGACACAGCATATTTCCTCCTCCTTTCTGCATTTCGTTGAGTTGTTAGCCTTGATACGCATCTTTTGCAATATTTTGAGCGTGGGTCTCCAATGTAATGATTCCCACAGCACATGCATATTTTTTCTATCTTTTTTGAGAGTGAGCGTTTTCTTCGGCATTCTTCACATACTTTTTTTGCGGATAAAGGACTATAAACAATAAATTCTTTTCCGCAGTGGATGCATTTTTTCTTGATTGTTTGTATTTCACTTTTATCAAAATACCTTGCTCCGCACATCACACATTTTTTCATTTGCATAAACCCTGTAGATACATATTCATCAAAAAGCACTTCACCGCAACGCTTACAATGTGTTGGTAGCATTTTTGCCCCTCCTTTGTTTCATTGCTTCAAGCATTTTTATTACTTTCTTGACTTGATAATCCTCAAGGAATCTCAGGTCTGAAACTTTGAATTTTTTCCAGAGTATTTCCCGTAAAATTTTAGCCCTCCCTTTTTCATCTTTTACTGTGCATATTTCCTTCCACATTGCTTCAATCTTTCTTAGTTGCGCTCCTGTTGCCATGCGTTCTCTCCCATCAAGGGCTTCATATTTTTTGATTTTTGCATAATCTTGCCAGATTCCTTTTTTAACCGCCTCAGCTCGCATTTTGATTATGATGCTTTCTGCCACTTCTTCATCTAAATCAAGGCATGAACTTGCAAAATTTGGGCTGTTTTCCATTAGAAACATCCGATATTGCAGGTCATTCCAGCCAAGACGATTTTTAAGGGTGTGAATTAGCTTGATTTGTCTTTTTGTTATGCCCTTATTTTGCACCGTCTGCACTCCCTATAAAGTCTCAACTTTTCAGGATTTGATACATACTTGCCAACAAATTCAGCCTGTCTGTATATTTCTGCACACTGCGCTGGTGAGATCTCTCCTAAGACAGGGCATTGAATGCCATTTGAACCATATATTTTTTTGACTTTTTCTTCTATGTTTTTTACCGAGCCTTTATATTTCCCTTGCAAAACAAGATATACTGTTGTTTTGCTAATTCCAAGCTCTTTCGCTACCTGCTCAAGCCCTTTTTCTTTTATTTGTTTTTGAAGGATTTCAAGCATTTTCCCTTCTCCTTGACTTCATAATACATTAATTTTTTTGTGTTTGGGTCATAGAGACATCTGCGCTGAATAGGTGCCTTTGGTCCTGTATTTTTTACCATCCGATATATTGCCTGTTGCCTCTTTTTCCCTGATATACGAAGATATCCCGCCTTATGCAGAGTTGAAAGATATACTGCAACTGTTGCACGCTGTAGTCCTGTTAGAACCACAACATCATCTACGGAAAACTCATTAAGCCCTCTTATTACTTTCCAGACTTTTTCCTGAGCATTCACTTGCTTGCTCCATTTAGATGTTGGGCTGATACGACTTTTAATGAATTTGCCTTTGCAATTGCCTCAGCTCTGTATAGCCAGACAACTATTTTCCGAAATCTGTTTGCCTGCTCTGCTATATATGAAATTGCATCATCGCTCAGTGCTACTTCACAAAGTTGGTCTGCAATCATACGGATATCCTGCTCGGTGAGAGACTTGAAATGAACTATTTCTGAAAATCTGTCATATAGATGTTTGTATCTTGCAAGTTTCTTATCCGCTTGATCCATCCCAATTAGAACTATTGGAGACCCAGTGATGTCATGAAGGTCTCTTAGTGTTTCAAGAACTCTTGCGTCATGGCTTAGATAGTCAGCTTCGTCAACAAAAATTGTTCTTGGATGCTCAAGAAGTTGTTCTTGAGCCTGCCTAAAAAGGTCTGAAATCCTTCGCATCGGAGCTTCTCCCAGTTCAGCAACAATCTCTTCAAGCAACCATCTTCCTGTCATTAGCTTTTTTGTCCTGATAAATACTCCGTCATTCTGAGCAATCCACCAGAGGGCTGTCTTTGTCTTGCCCAGTCCTGGCTCTCCATACACCAGAGCCATTCCGGGAATGCCTTCCTGACGATTCTGGAGTCTTGACATAGATAAAATAAAACGCTCAACATTTGATGTTCTTGCAAAAACCTTTTTCATTGTGGTATCATCTCCTTAAGCTGAGGATTTGGGCTGCCAATGGCAGCCTTTTTTTATTCGCCATGAAAGATTTAAACCAGGCACTAATAAACGCAGTTGAAAATTTTTTCAATAAAAGATGGATTAAACATTTTCCATCTATAGATATATCTTCTTTCAATGAGAAATCACTCCTTGAAACCTCTAAAGACATAGATGCCATCATAATCATGCTCCTTGATGTAGAATCTGAAGAAGAAGTTGTTGAAGTTCTGAAACAGTCATCTTCTCAAGATCTTGCTCATCTAAAAGCAAGGATTGACTGGTCCTTGAATTTTTTAAAAGCTCATAAAAAAGCTCTTGAAGTAACCATAGACCAGCTTTATAACCCCGTTTTTCTTCAAAACTTCCTAAAAATCCTTCTGATTGATGCATTTTATACCTCCTTTAAAGAGTCCTAACCGCCAACAGCGGCATTTTGATAAAGCATCCTGTATATGTTGCTTGACTCAAACCACTGCTTGAATTCCATGTCCTCAGGTGTCTTAAACCCATTCTTGAGATGCCATTCATATCTCGCTATAAGATTATCGCCAAAGAAGGGTCTTTCCTGAGTCTCATCCTGTGGGATGCTTTCATTTTTATATGCCTGTGCCTTTACTGCTTCATCAGGGATGTGCTTTTCAATAGCAGGTATGTCAACATTTTGCCTTTCAATTTCACGAACAATTGAGGGATTGATTTCTATAAGCTTGCTCCAGTTTAGGTCAGGTGTTTTCCCACGAGCAATTAGCTCTTTTGCTCCTGAGACAACACTCTTTTTAAGCCTTGCCTGTTTTGAAAGCTCCCTCTTAAGTGCTTCCACATCTTTGGCTGTGCCGAGTTGCTCAGCCATCGGATGGACTTTCTGAACTCTTTCAGCGATGCCAAGATATTCGCCATCTTCCGTATAGACCTTGACAAAGCTTATGTCAAAAAAGCTATATCTCACAATAACGGTGCCACGTATAGAAATGAAGCTGTCATGCCAGTAATCAGCCCCTAAAAATCTTATTCCGTGTCTTCCAATTCTTGTTACCTTTGCCTCCATCATGAGGTCATCAAGCATGTTTATGTCCACGCCACTTCCCTTCCCTTCTTCAAAGACCTCCCCGATACTCTTGCCTTTGATATGTGGGCAGGGCTGTTGCCTATACCAGTTTAGCCATGCTTCTATGTATGCTATTGCTTCATAGATTGTTGAGATGTATTCATTGTGCAAGGCTTTGTGGAATTTTTCATTCCTGAGTGCCCATGCTGGCTTGTCCATGATGTTTGAACCCGTATAACTTGGCATGAGCCTTTCAAATTGGTCTGTAAATGTCTTGAACCAGCCCTCAATTACCTTTGCACGAGCATTATAGGGCTTTGCAAAGACTGGTTTTATTCCCAAGCGGGCAAATAGCCCGCTAAAACTTGCTTCTTCAAAGCTTTCTATACCGGTAAAATACTTTGCCCTGAAAGCTTTGCCGTTGTCTTGATAGCAAATTTTAGGGATTTTGCCAAGCCTTATTATCGCCTGCCTTAGAGCTGATGCGATGCATTGTGTATTTTCCTCTATCATGATTTCATATCCAGTGAGGTCATAGCTTTTCCAGTCCACATAGCCAACCATTGTTGCTCTGCAGGGCTTGCCAGTGAAAGGATTTATTACCTGAAAGTTTAGCCGATGCCCATCCGCAACCAGTATCTCTCCGACTTCAAGCATTGAGGGATCTCTTCTAACATAATAGCCCACTTTGTCTTCATATGCTTTGTTTCCTTCACGAATCCAGATGTATTTGTCATAGTTTTCTTTTATCCAGCGGTCTATGAATCTCTTATATGTTATGTCTGCTGCAAGCTCTTGATATCCTTCTGCTTGCAGCCTCATTTTTGCATATTTGATTGCGGTATAGGGTTTTAGTTTTCTCGGGTCAAGGAGAAAGTCTAATACTTTTTTTCTCTCTATCGGGGTAAGCGAGATTTCTTTTTTATTGTCCCAGTATCCCGGGATGAGTCTTGCCCAGTCGTCTGTCCCGCCAAGATAATTCCACCACCGATAAAGAGTTGTTATTGATACTTCTCCAAGTATTTGATATATTTTCGGATATAATTTGCCAGTGTTGTACCCTTTCAGAAATTCTTCATCAGTTTTTGTTATTGAGCCCCATTTTTGATTTGCTCTGTATTTCTGCCAGAGCCTGAGAAGGTCATATCTTGCAAGGGCAATCTGTTTTGCTTTCTGAGGAGCCTCAACTGGAGGCAATGCCTGAACTGGTTTTTCAGGCTTATATACAGTGGGCAGGCATTCTACCTCATCCTTGAATAGCTCCCGTATATCCTGAGGAAGGTCTGAAAGGTCAAAAAGCTCTATCTTTCCGCCACCATTTGGATTAGGAATATACTCACAGGGCTTCCAGCCTTCCTTATGCTTGCGCTTGATTACAGCACGCTTAGATATCCCTTTCTTCTTAGCTATCTGTTTGAGTGTGACTTTCATTTTCATCCTCTATGAAGATATCTCTATTTCTTTCTCTCTCTTTAAGTGCTTCATATTTTGCCTCAGCACACTCTGCCCTCTTTGTCTGTATAACAAGGAGTCTCACTATAGCCTCAATCGCCACTGTCCTTTCTTCTTTGTCAAGGCTTCCAAGCTCATTCATTATCTTTGATACAGCATCCTCTACATCTTCCTTATTGACAATCTCATAAAACTTATCCATAATATTTATTAAACGCATGATTAAACTCCTTTCAGAGGGATTAAATTTTGGTTACTATTAAACTCAGATGCCCTTCCTGCTATAATGAATGTGGATTTACTATCACCTGCCTTGATGGATACGAAAACATTAAAGAAATAACCCTTGCAGGCAAAACCCACCAGCTTGTTCATGCCCATTGCCTTTGCAAATGCCCTAACTGCAAGCAAGTAGTACTTGCAAAGATAGAAACAACCCTTGCCAATTACCAGAATATTCAAGAAGCCCTTAAAAATTTTCAATACACTCCTCCCCTTTCTTTCATTAAAATTCTTGAATACTGGCCAAAGCCCCCTGAGCCTTACTCCCACGAGTCTCTTCCTGATGATCTCAAGATGCTTTATAAAGACCTTCAGGAGATCCTGTGGCTTAAGAAAAGCCCATCTATTGTGATAGGCGGCTGCAGAAGTGTCCTTGAATGCGCCCTTAAAGAGCTTGGGGCAGAAGGCAAATCTATCAGAGACAAAATAGATGACCTTTTTAACAAGGGAGTTATTACAAAGAGCCTTGCAAACTGGGCACACCATATAAGGATTGAAGGAAATATTGCAATCCATGAAATAAAAGCCACCCCTGAAGAGGCAAATGAAATTGTTGAATTTATAAAGATTTTTCTGATTTATACCTTTGAGCTTCCCCATAGAATTAAACTCCTATATCCTGAAGCATAGCTATCTTTTAATCTTGACAAGCATGGTTTTAAGAAATTTTTCCTTCTCTGTAAGCTCTTTTTTTGCCTGCTCAATCCTGCCAAGCTCTGTATAGATTGCCTCTTCGTTTTCTATGTAAAATCCACCAC
>Ga0308400_1000682_pt1 | contig 12239 bp, 6 predicted proteins | sample HotsprSampOS1265_FD_203451 | JGI IMG/M metagenome (GOLD analysis project Ga0308400, IMG submission 203451) | Hot spring phototrophic mat microbial communities from Octopus Spring, Yellowstone National Park, Wyoming, United States - 20060914_OS12-65 ...
ATGCCGCCAGCATCGAACCGTATCTCCGTGCGGCAACGAACATCTTCGCCAATGGCTATGTCGCCAGTGCCCATCCCGAACTCCTTAACCATCCGGGGTGCCTGATCATCGACCTCTACGATCCGGTCGCCCTTGAAAATCTGGAGCTATTTCGCAATCATCCATTGGCCGAGCGCCAAGAGCAGGCTAAACGAGATAGCGATCTACTACGTGCCCTCCTGGCGCGGGGCGATCATTTCGTGTGCGCCACCGATCGTCAGCGCGATCTCTACATTGGCGGCTTACTAACCCTCGGTCGCATTACGCCAGCAATCATCGACCACGACCCACTTCTCCATCGACTGATCGCTGTTGTTCCCTTCGGCGTCAGCGACGATCCGCCGCAGGCAAGTGGGCAACCGGCCATCTGTGGTGTTCTGGACGATCTGAGCACCGAACACGCCATCATCTTATGGAGTGGCGGTCTGTGGGATTGGATGGATCCACTAACCCTGGTACGGGCCATGCCACAAGTGCTGGCCCATGTTCCTCATGCGCGGCTTGTATTCTTAGCCGGACGGCATCCCGGACAGGTGCCCGAGATGGCGACTGCGCAGCAAACACGCCAACTGGCCGCCGATCTGGGTCTCCTCGGCTGCGGCGTTCATTTCTACGATGAATGGATCCCGTATCAACGGCGTGCGGACTTCTTGCTTGAAGCCAGAATTATGGTATCATTGCACCGATCACACTTAGAGACACGCTACGCTGCCGTGCGTTCGCGTATCCTCGACCATTTTTGGGTTGGCCGACCTAGTGTGGTTAGCGCCGATGATGTTGCTGCCGATCTCATCAAGGAACATCAGGCTGGAGAAGTCGTTCCGATTGGTGATAGCCAGGCTGTTGGCGCTGTACTGATCCGCTTATTAACAGATCATCAACACTGGACACATCAGAGTGCTAATGCCGCAGCTCTTGGGCAACGTCTGCGTTGGTCGGGAGTGGCAGCACCGATTCTACCTATGCTGAGAAATCGAGAAATAGGGGATAGTAAATCAGAGAAATGGCAAAAGACGATGGAAGACCAATTACAAACCATTATACGTGAACGCAATTCTTTAATACACGATCTTGAAGCACATTGGAATATTGCTACTCACTTACCTCAACCCTTCTCCTTTACAGGTCGTCTGAAACAATGGTTACAATACCGATTAACCGGTTCACTTACCACTCATCTCAACCAGATAGCTAATCAGCAGCGATCCTTCAACGCGACCGTTGTTAATTTAGCGTATCGACTGTCTAGTGCTTCTGATGAGCAGATTCGACGTACCGATGAGCGGTTTCACTCCCTCCGTAATGAAATGCTCTTGTTTCAGCAGCAGGCTGCTGCACATTTAGCCTCGTTGACCCAGCAGCTCACCGAGTTGAAACCGTTACTAGAGGTAACAAGACAAGAGCAGATTGCATTGCGTACCGAAGTACAAGCGCTGCGTACCGAAGTACAAGCGCTGCGTACTGAGGTACAGATAGCTTACGACACATTACCGCCCTTACATCAACACATTATTGATCTCGAATCGCGCTTGCTTGACGTCGATGAAGCTCTCTCGGAAGTGGCCTACCGGTTAAGCGACTCATCAACTACTAAGCCAACATGAAAGCAGTTGTCATTGTTCCACTGTTTCAAGGTGCCAGGTACATTCGTGCCTGCCTGGAATCGTTACAACAGCAGTCAGAACAACCGTATATTATCGTTGTCAATAATGGGAGTCAGGACGAAGGCCCCGCTATTGTTCGTCAGGAGTTTCCCAATATCGAACTGCTCGATTTTGCTCAACCCCTTGGTTTTGCCGGTGCAGTAAATGTCGGCATACGCACAGTACTGACTTCTGAAGACCGACCGGATATCATTATTGCGCTCAATCAAGATACCGAGGTCGATACAGACTGGCTTTCGGTCATCATAAAAACGTTCGAGAAACCGACTGTAGGACTGGTAGGTTGTCTGGCACGTTTTCCTGACGGCAGAATCCAGCATGCAGGTGGTACATTGTTAGAGCCACTGTGGTATGGAAAGAACCGTCAATCCATCGACGAATCCTCGCCAGTGCATTACGTAGCTGGTCTTGCATTGGGTATGCGAGTCTCACTGCTCGAACAAATTGGCTTGTTTGATGAAGGTTTCCATCCCGCTTACTTTGAAGATGTTGATTTATGTCTGCGTGCTGTGACACATGGTTGGCAAATAGAGCTGGCAAAAGAAGCAACGCTTATTCATCACGAAGGAGCTTTGCAACAGACGTTACCAGGCCATGCATATATCATTGAACGTCACCGCTGGCGTCTCCTTTTGAAACATCGCTCACTTACCGATTTACACGAAGTAGTTTTCCCTGCCGAGCGAACCCTCATGCGTGAGCGTGCAGAAGCAGGAACTAGCGACAACTTACGATCTGCGTATTTCCAGTCACTTCTTGCCCTTCCCCAAATTGCTCGAGAACGAGGCTGGACGAAAGCAGAGATAGACTCTGTTCGTGAACAATTCATAAAACTGCGGTCTGAATCAATAGCTTGCGAACGCACTAGTCGTATTATCGGGTTGCAGCAGGCACTAGAAACTCATGTTTTGCCGCATAGCTCTATCCGAAATATTAGAGACGCTGAAGTGACATTGGCAAAAGATCGGAATCTTGATAACGACACTAATCATGCAAACGTTGCATACCTTGTCGAGACAAGTGATCAACAATCGCAAGATCAAGAATCAAGGAATCACGAGGTTCATACTAGAAATAGTAGCGACGAACAGAATTTGCAAGACGATCAGGATTTGCAAATGGGAATATCCAAACGTCCCCTCTTTCAGACGGGATTATGCCCATCAGTAGCAATTGTGATATTGACATGGAATGGAATAGCAGTAACTCAACGTTGCTTAGATAGTTTGCGTAATAAAACTCGCAATGTGTCTTATCGCTTAATCGTAGTTGATAACGGTAGTACCGATGGAACTGTGGAATGGTTAAAAGCTCAACCCGATGTTACATTGATCGCCAATAATGAAAATCGTGGTTTTGCTGCTGGTGTGAATCAAGGTATTGCTGCTGCTCCACCAGATCATGATATATTGCTGCTCAACAATGATACTGAAATCATTGAGGAGACGTGGCTAGCTCACTTACGAGATACAGCAAACAGCCATCCAGATTACGGTATCGTCGGTTGTTTGTTACTTTTCCCAAATGGATTGTTGCAACACGCAGGTACCTATATGCCTCAGCATAACTTCTGGGGCTACCAGATTGGTGGCGGGGAGCCGTTCATTGGTCAATATCCAGGTATTCGCGAAGTTGAGGGTGTAACCGGCGCATGCATGTACATTCGCCGCGATGTTATTAACACTATTGGTGGATTCGATGAGACCTATTTTTCATACTATGAGGACACCGATTATTGCTTACGCGCCCTACAAGCTGGATTCAAAATTGTCTGCACCGGAGGGGCCAAAGTCGTCCATCATGAAAATTCAAGCACTAGATTAAACAATGTCGACTGGTGGAAGATGTTCAGCCATGGCCAACGTGTATTTTTAAGCAAATGGCGTGACTACTACCGGCAACGCTACCGATATGGTCTGGTCTGGCATTCTCTCATTGCTCATGCAACCGGGTACGCGACCTCATCTCGTGAATTCGTTCGCGAGCTTGATCGTCGTGGTGTCGATATTCGACTAGCCTGTATTTTCGGTACGGATTATACCGAACCACCTACTCGCGATCCTCGTCTCGATCAACTACGTCAGCGTCCTAAAGACACATCATTACCACAAGTCGTTTACAGTCAGGGCGATGCGTTCATTAAAAATAGTGGTCGGTATCGAATCGGTTTTACGATGTTGGAATCTGATACTCTTCCGGCTGATTGGGTGTATCAGGCAAATCAAATGGACGAAATATGGGTGCCAACTCATTTTACTCGTGATGTCTTTGTTCAATCTGGGGTACGTAGACCGATTCATATCATACCTCTCGGCTTTAATCCGAACTATTTTCATCCGCATATTCAGTGCAATAAACCGACGAGTGCATTTGTGTTTTTGTCTATATTTGAATGGATTGAACGCAAGGCACCTGAAATATTACTACAAGCATACGTGAGTGAGTTTAAGCGAAGCGATGACGTGGTATTAGTGTTAAAGATTTTTAATCATGATACACGATTAGATGTGCATCGGCGTATTCATGAATTAATTGATCGCCCAAACGCACCACGAGTTGTAGTCTTATTGAACCAGGAGATTGCTGAACATCAGATGGGAGGACTGTATCGAAGTGCTGATTGCTTCGTTTTACCAACTCGCGGTGAGGGATGGGGCATGCCTATTCTGGAAGCAATGGCCTGTGGTTTGCCCGTAATTGCAACTGATTGGGGAGCACAGCGTGATTTTTTCAATGAACAGCTTGGATTTCCTTTGCGTGTACGCCAATTGATACCAGCAGTAGCTCGTTCTCCCTATTATGCCGGTTCACGATGGGCTGATCCTGATATTGATCACCTACGCTACCTGATGCGGTATGTCTACGAACATCAGGACGAAGCCCGTGAAAGAGGTGCACGTGCAGCAGTAGAGGTACGACAGCGATGGACTTGGGAACATGCTGTTGATCGTATTATGGAGCGATTGGAATCCATTATCTTATCGTAAGTGAAAAGTTTATTGCAAAAACGCTTTATACTCTCTGCTACAATGGACGATGACAACTGCCTGAAGATGGGATCAAAGAAGTTTCTTCAACTTGTTACGGAGCTATCTGTTTGACAAATGTATGGTGAGGGTACTATGAGCGTTTACTGGATTCGCTTTCCTGGTGATAGTGCGGCTGATGTTATCAACGCCATTGCCGATGCTTTGAAGCGAAATGAACAAGGCGATGCACCTGATAAGGAATGCAGCGATAGCGTTACGGGATCAGAGGCGCTAACCGCTAATGATACATACTTGCAATCTAACCTGCAAACAATGCATGAAACCTGGTCTATTGACCCGTTGCGGGCAGAACCACCGACCGACAAACGACTAATAAGTCGCTTGCGTGTGCATGTTCAGCATGCAATTCGTCGACTGACTCGCTGGTATTTCTTCTCGCCATGGATGCAAACGAATGAGTTCCATGCCTCGGTAGTAAGGATTATTGATGTCCTCCTCACCCGACAACAACAGTTGCAACAACAAATAAATGACTATCACTACCGTCTGCAAGCGGCTGAGCAGCAGATTCATACCCTACGCAATGAATTAGCCATAACTCATCAATATCTAATGGAACTGAAGCAATATTTGGTGAATCAAACCATATCGAAATAAGAAAATATGTCTGTGAGCAATAGTTTGCGTGTCGTCTGGCAGTCGCGATGGGGACTACCAATTGGCTACTCAGTTAGTTCGGAAGAGCTCGCGCTTCAGCTTGACCAAATGGGGGTTGATTTGTTTCATCGTCCGACACCGTGGCACATGCCAGCAAATATTACCCATCCGCGACTACGGGAGATTTCGGCACGTCCAGTTCCTGATGGGATACCACAGATAAGCTACGATCAGGCAGACTTGTTTTATCTTGATCATCGTGGCTATCGCATCGGCTACACGATGCTTGAAGTAAATGGATTACCTGGTGATTGGGTAGCAGCATGCAATCGGATGGATGAAATCTGGACACCAAGCCACTGGGGCGTTGAAACGTTCGCAGATGCTGGTGTGATTCGTCCTTTGTACGCGATGCCACTTGGCTATGATCCAACCCACTTCCATCCGCACGTGCCAGCTTACCACATCGGGAATCGCTTCACATTTCTTTCGGTCTTTGAATGGGGAGAGCGAAAAGCACCAGAGCTTCTACTGCGTGCATACGTAAGTGCATTCAGTAAACACGATGATGTGCTTTTGATTTTACGAATCAATAATTTTGATACCTCCATCAGTGTTTCCAGTCAAATTGCGAACTTGAAGTTACCAGAAGATGGCCCAGTTATTGCCATCCTCTACAATCAATACCTGTCACGTTCACAACTGGCCTCTCTATACCGCAGCGCTGACTGCTTTGTACTGGCAAGTCGTGGTGAGGGTTGGGGTTTGCCCATTTTAGAAGCAATGGCCTGTGGTGTAGCAGTCATTGCTACAAACTGGAGTGCGCAGACAGAATTTCTTCATTCAGGTGTTGGCTATCCACTACGAGTGCGTGCCATGATTCCAGCAAAGGCGAAGTGTCCTTACTATGTTGGCTGGTCGTGGGCCGAACCTGATTTGGATCATCTCATTTACCTGATGCGATACGTCTACGAACATCCTGATGAGGCAAGGGCAATAGGTGCTGCCGCCGCAGCAGAAGTCGTCCAACGTTGGACTTGGCACCATGCAGCAGAACGGATTCGACAACGACTGGAAACTATATTTGGCTAAGTTTCGTGCTCCAAAGTTGTCACTCTGTTCATGGCCTCTGTCGAATGAAAATGCTTTTTCAATTCGTTCTTGTTGCTAAGAGCCTATATTGTCACGTCTACAACGGATGCACTCTGTCAGGAGTGGCGAGGCGCTGCCTTGCCCCTACCCCAGCACTGCCAACAGCACATCAATCTTGCCCATCATGTAGCACCGCCATCAGGTGCATCCCGTGACCATCGTCACGGCGAATAGCGGTGCAGTGCAACAGATGCCGCACCGACCGAAGCATCCTTGTGTACAGGCACAGCGGCGCTGTGCCCTGAAGCACCGTTGCGCCCCAACCTATCTGCTGCTGCGACAGGAGATGTCAGATCGGCGATCTGTGACCATCGTCGTGAACACCGGTAAGGACGAGGCGGTGCCTCGTCCCTGGCCCAAAGAGGTGATACTGTCAACAATCGTCTTGTATCCATCGACAAGGTTCATCCATCGTGAGATTCAAAATCTTTTTAGAGTACGACTGTATGCATCCTGATCGGAAGAGGTTAACCTCAAGACACGCCAATACCCACGGTATTCTGAACAGCAGTGAAGTACAGTTTGCTTGCACACAGTACATTTTTTGAGGCCTACCACTAGATAAGTAGCAACTAATACTTTACCATGTCTTTAAATTTTATCTATCGAAGATATAATGATTTCTAAATGATTTCGATATCAAATTTATTGATAGTTGATAGCGATTTTCTTATTCATTAGTAAAGTATTTGAATGATCTGGATTACTGTGTCGATTTACATGCTCTGTCGTTACAGTTTGCTCATCTATCAGTAAGACATTGTTAGGGTTTAGTAATCCAAGGTTAGACTGTATCTTGTTAGAATGTACTCGAGGCATCATGCGTCTAAGAGGCTTTTCTGGCTTGATTGCGGTTGATCAGTATAATGATCCCTGTAAGGTCTGTTCTATGCCATCTTTTCGCTTCCTTCTCGGCTTCACTATTTTCGTGTTGACTCTTCCAGCAGTAGCTTTTGGTTACTATCAAAATCCGGTGAATTCCCAACCCGGCTTTACTCATTCCCAAAAGTTGCAGCCTGATGATACCCTGGCTGGAAAACAACTCGATGGTGCCCGCATTATTCGTAGTTCACCAGTCGTTGGAGACCTCGACGGTAATCCAGGTAACGGTCTTGAGATCGTGATAGGAGATCGCAATGGAAAACTTTTTGCATTGCGCAATGATGGTCAGATAATGTGGACAACGCAAGTAGCAAATTGTAGCGTTACGGGTGATGACAGTCTGTTGAACGGTGCACCAGCATTGTTCGATCTCAATCCAGACCTTCCCGGTCTCGAAATAATCATCGGGTACGGCAAAGTTACAGCCGATCCGAACTGTCCAGGTGGAATCCGTGCGTATTCAGCTTCCGGTCAGCCGTTGTGGCACTACCAGATTCCAGTTAGTACCATTAGCAGACAATCAGGTGTTTTCAATACGCCATCGGTAACCGATGTAGATGGTAATGGTGATATTATCATTGTGGCCGGCTCAGCCGATCTCTACCTCCATGTATTGAACAAAGATGGCACAATGCGTTGGAAATACTTCGCAATGGACACAATCTGGTCATCACCAGCATTTGCCGACGTGAACGGTGATGGGCGCAAGGAGATTATTTTTGGCACCGACTTTACCCCAGGCATGGTATGTCATCCTAACGCAACTGGTTCCTACTATGAAGCTGCTAGAGGATTTCTCTACGCTTTTCCGGCTAATCCTGTTTTCACCGCCGATCCCGTTTGTGCTAAAGATGGTGGAAAAGTCATTGGTTTTGGTAAGGGGTTTCTATGGGCTGTTCGCTTCGATCAGTCAATTTATTCATCACCAGCACTTGCTGATCTAGACGATGATGGAATGCTCGAAGTGATTGTTGGCAGTAGTTGTGTCTACGGCGGTACTCCTAGGCCTGGTCGATGGGTTAAGATTTTTAATGCAGCAAACGGCAGCGAGAAAATCACTCTTAACGCACCGGAATGTGTTACCTCTTCACCAGCAATTGGTGACATTACTGGCGATGGTCGTCCAGAAATTGTTGCAACAGTCGCCTCTGGGGGTTCAATCAACCCTTTAGTGCCAACACCACCGACTGGTGGTCGTATAGTCGCATGGCGTTTTGATTATCCCGATCCCATCTGGAATGTGATAGTACGCGGTGCTACTCAAGAACAAGCAGATATGTCCGAGGCGTTCAATAATCCCTTAATCGCTGATATTGATGGTAACGGCTCGCATGAGGTAATCGTGATTGTACAAAACTCGGTTATGATCTACGACGGTGCTGGTCGAGAACTAACACCTTCCTGCCCAACTAGCGGATCTGAAGCACAAGCCTGTCAAAGTCGGAAGTCGATGTTTATGTGGATGCCTATCCGGAATACGCCGGCAATTGCTGATATAGACAATGACGGTAAGCTGGAGATCGTTGTTGGTGGTTCACATACAGGTGCCCAAAGTAGTGCGTTTGTATACGTATGGCGCGATCTTGACCTGGCCATTACCAGTGCAAATGGACCATATCGGCCTTACAGTGCACCCTGGCCCCAATTCCACCGTGACTCTGCACACAATGGTCTGTTCCTCACACGGAAGATAAGACCGAGTGTGAGGAGTATGGCAGTATTGCTAGAACCAAACCAGACTCGACAGTACGTGATCGATATACAGTCACATGATGGTTCGCCAATCAACGTTACTATTACGGAGAATGATGCTAATAATCTAATTCAGCTCAGTCATAGTAACGTTTTTGTACATTCAACCAACAAAGCCTCACTAACCATTATTATTAGCACCAGTGGCAAATCGATTGGGAACTATACTGCTCAAATTATCTTGAGTGGTGATCAGGTACCTACGGTGAATATTCCAATCACTATACGAGTAGTAGCCGAAGAGTATACATTGTTTATACCGAACATCGTGCGTTAAAAATTCGCACGAAGTGGCTATCAGTTGATTAGAATATTAGTAATTATGTATATCAATATTCTCTAAAGTCAGATTTTGCAAGTTAATTATTAGATGTTGCAAAGAACACTTATAAAGATTGCTCTTGCATGTTCATACAAAACCTCTGCAAACAGTCATAAATCACCTTCTATACGAAAAAGATACCATAAGACTTTAGGTAAATACATTTTGCTGTAACCTGATTCCAACACTGTCCCTGAACGTGCCCTATGTAATATCTATTGGGCAACTTCAATTAACCTCAACTCAATAACACCATACATCCCAGTGCTAACTTTACTAACCTTCGAATGAGAATAGTACCATACAGTATCGGTACTGACGGGTGATAGACTCTTTACTATGGCAATGTTTATAATGAAAACAGCTACCTATAGTTACATCTCACCACCGGAGTTGCAGTATGAAGCGAGTCATTATCCTACTCTCAATCTTGTTAAGTCTGTGTGTTGGATCGAGTGCAGTCTTCGCATACTATCAAAACCCTTTCAATTCACAACCCGGTTTTACGCATGATACCAAATTGCAAGGTGACGATACGCTGGCCGGCAAGATACTTGATGGTACACATATCTTCCGAAGCTCGCCCGTAGTGGGAGACCTTGATGGAAATCCGAGCAATGGACTTGAGATCGTAGTCGGTGATCGTAATGGCAAACTGTTCGCTTTGCGTAACAACGGTGTGATATTGTGGACGACTCAAGTTGCTACATGCTCAATCACAGCCGATGAAAGTGTGCTCAACGGTGCGCCTTCTCTATTCGATCTTAGACCAGATTTGCCTGGTCTCGAGGTAATTATTGGATACGGTAAAGTGCATATTGATCCACAATGTCCTGGAGGTGTGGCCGCGTATTCATCTACCGGTCAACTGCTGTGGCGATATAGCATTCCACCAAGTCCAATTAATGGTGCTTCATCAGTTTTTTCAACTCCTTCAGTTACCGATGTCGATGGGAATGGTGACATTATCATCGCGTTTGGCTCAGCCGATCTCTTCTTACACGTCTTGAATAAAGACGGAACACTGCGCTGGAAGTACTTCGCAATGGATACAATCTGGTCATCGCCAGCGTTTGCTGACGTTGATGGGGATGGACGTAAAGACATCATTGTTGGTACCGATTTTACTCCAGGACGGGTGTGCGATCCAAATAATATTACACCCTTCCCAGAGACGAACTCTTATTTCGAGACAGCGAAGGGTTTTCTCTACGCTTTTCCGGCTAACCCTACCTTTAGAGCTGATCCGATCTACTGCGCACGAGATGGCGGGAAAGTTATTGGTTTTGGCAAGGGCTTCCTGTGGGCGGTTCGCTTCGATCAGGCCATATATTCGTCGCCAGCAATTGCTGATCTCGATAATGATGGCAATCCTGAAGTAATTGTCGGTAGTGGCTGTTTCTACGGCGGCGATCCCAAGCCTGGCAAATGGGTAAAAATCTTTGACCTTGCTTCAGGCCGTGAGAAGATGACGCTCAATGCACCGGAATGTGTTGCTTCCTCACCAGCTATTGGTGATCTTGATGGCGATGGTTATCAGGACATAGTCGTTACGGTTGCATCAGGTGGTTCGTCGAATCCTCCTGTTGGGACACCACCAACTGGTGGACAAATTGTTGCCTGGCGTTATAATAATCCTACCCCATTTTGGACTACGCCTGCCTTGAGTGCAACACAGGAAGGCGCCGATATGTCGGAGACCTTCAATAATCCACTTATTGCAGACGTAGATGGTAACGGATCACTTGAAGTAATTGCAGTTGTTCAAAATAGCGTGATGGTGTATGCAGGTCGCGATGGCACACCTCTAACACCAGTATGCCCACCTGGAGGCCCAATCGCAAATACCTGTCGGGTTATGGGCACAAAAGCTATGTTCATGTGGATGCCTATCCGTAACACACCAGCAATTGCCGATATCGATAATGATGGCAAACTAGAGATTGTTGCTGCCGGATCACACACTAGCAATGATCAACCGGCAACTCAAAATCGTGCATTCATCTATGTTTGGCGTGATCTTGAACAAGGCATCTCAAGCGAACCCGGACCGCATCAGCCGTATAGTGCCCCATGGCCTCAGTTCCAACGCGATCCTGCACATAACGGTGCAATGATTGCACGAAAAATTCGGGTAAGCGTTCCTCAAATCAACACTCTATCTGAGGCAGATCAAGTAACAACCTTTACGATACCGTTGCGTTCCAATGATGGAACACCTATCAATGTGAATGTTGAGGAAGATGATCCAGACAATATCATTCAGATTGATACAAACAACCTTAGCTTGCGTGGTCATCTAGTGACAGCATCGCTTAGTCCATCGCAAAGTAACCTGACCGTTACAGTAGATACACGAGGAAAGCAGCCCGGCAGCTACAGCGCTCGTATTATCTTACGAGGTGATAATGTGCCTGAAGTAACAATTCCCGTGACAGCCAGGGTTGTTGAACAGGTGTTTAGAACCCATATTCCGATAACGATACGATAAACTCGCGCTATGTCCTATCGAGCCTTGCCAGATGAATACTGGCAAGGCTCCACATATTTTAGACCCAAGAGTCGTTTATAATGTACTAGAGACATACAACTTCCTGTCTGAATGTTCTATGAATGCTTCGACTCACCTCATCACCGGTGGCGCCGGTTTTATCGGTTGTAATCTGGCCGATTATCTCCTCGCCCGTGGCGAGCAGGTTACGATTGTCGATAATTTGAGCCGCCCGCGCACGCCGCTCAATCTGGCCTGGCTGCAAGAACGGTACGGTAAACAATTACGCT
>Ga0308400_1000686_pt1 | contig 12229 bp, 11 predicted proteins | sample HotsprSampOS1265_FD_203451 | JGI IMG/M metagenome (GOLD analysis project Ga0308400, IMG submission 203451) | Hot spring phototrophic mat microbial communities from Octopus Spring, Yellowstone National Park, Wyoming, United States - 20060914_OS12-65 ...
TTCGGCTCGCTGAAGAGCACTGAAACAAGATTGGGGATGGACCAACAACAAGACGTGGTTCGATTGAGGAATTTTCGGCTCGCTGAAGAGCACTGAAACTACGACGTTGTTCGTCTCGACGCCGCCCCACTTGAACTCATTGAGGAATTTTCGGCTCGCTGAAGAGCACTGAAACTTCTGCGCCTGCTGCGTGCCAAATAGAATGATGGCCAATTGAGGAATTTTCGGCTCGCTGAAGAGCACTGAAACGTGATGTGTGTAACACAGAAACACACCTGTGGAGGCAATTGAGGAATTTTCGGCTCGCTGAAGAGCACTGAAACGATAGCAGCGAAATCGATTGACGCGCTTCTTAGCCATTGAGGAATTTTCGGCTCGCTGAAGAGCACTGAAACCACCTCGGATAGGGCACTTGCAAGCCGGAATACATCCTATTGAGGAATTTTCGGCTCGCTGAAGAGCACTGAAACTGATAATCCGATTCATAATCGTACGTATGTTATGGATTGAGGAATTTTCGGCTCGCTGAAGAGCACTGAAACGAGCAAGAGTTGTAGCGCCCTGCTCCAACTCTGGACGATTGAGGAATTTTCGGCTCGCTGAAGAGCACTGAAACAGCTTGTGTCCGAGCAGTCCGAGCAGGTGGTTGCGATTGAGGAATTTTCGGCTCGCTGAAGAGCACTGAAACCGCCGTTGATCCGGTTGACGGAACAGAACTGGACGATTGAGGAATTTTCGGCTCGCTGAAGAGCACTGAAACGACTGTGGAGCGCATTTACCGCTGGGGTTCGCCGAATTGAGGAATTTTCGGCTCGCTGAAGAGCACTGAAACGCGACGTCCCCTTCTCGTAGTCCTTCGCCATTTTCATTGAGGAATTTTCGGCTCGCTGAAGAGCACTGAAACAGCGACCATCCCGTGTGTCGGCTTCGGGTCAGGGGACATTGAGGAATTTTCGGCTCGCTGAAGAGCACTGAAACACACGCTTGAGGCGTGTCGGCAGGGAAAGGACTTATTCGATTGAGGAATTTTCGGCTCGCTGAAGAGCACTGAAACATGAAGATCGTCCGCCACGCGCCTCAATCGCTCGTGATTGAGGAATTTTCGGCTCGCTGAAGAGCACTGAAACGGTCGCCGTTCTGATCGGTCACGAGAACGTTCCTCGATTGAGGAATTTTCGGCTCGCTGAAGAGCACTGAAACAAGATTGGGGATGGACCAACAACAAGACGTGGTTCGATTGAGGAATTTTCGGCTCGCTGAAGAGCACTGAAACTTCGTAGGACGCGGGCAGGTCCGGGTCGTCCTGTACATTGAGGAATTTTCGGCTCGCTGAAGAGCACTGAAACGGAACAAACTTGCGTTCGCTTCGGTGGGAATCCTTACATTGAGGAATTTTCGGCTCGCTGAAGAGCACTGAAACGCAAGGGGGTCGAGCGTTTGTCATTCTATCTCATGATTGAGGAATTTTCGGCTCGCTGAAGAGCACTGAAACTTCTAGTAAGTGACAAGCGCCCGGCTCCCGCAAGGGATTGAGGAATTTTCGGCTCGCTGAAGAGCACTGAAACACGATGGGGGACAGCCTCGAAACGACATCCCCTCAGAATTGAGGAATTTTCGGCTCGCTGAAGAGCACTGAAACCGAAGAATAACCCCCTCCCCACCCCCATCCGGCGACGATTGAGGAATTTTCGGCTCGCTGAAGAGCACTGAAACGCAGTTTTGTATACCGTAGAAGTGAGATGTGTATGAATTGAGGAATTTTCGGCTCGCTGAAGAGCACTGAAACCGCTGCTGCTCAAAAAGATTTTCGACGCAATCGGCGACATTGAGGAATTTTCGGCTCGCTGAAGAGCACTGAAACAGTTGCGCGTGCGCACTGCGACGCCGCGCAGTCCGATTGAGGAATTTTCGGCTCGCTGAAGAGCACTGAAACGCGGACGGCGCGCGCGCGGTACGGGTATCGGGATGATTGAGGAATTTTCGGCTCGCTGAAGAGCACTGAAACACGAAATTGTCAAAAAACGCATTCTTTTGCGCCGCCGTTATTGAGGAATTTTCGGCTCGCTGAAGAGCACTGAAACATCTGCCGCAGCGCGCCGACCGCCACTTGCTCCAGATTGAGGAATTTTCGGCTCGCTGAAGAGCACTGAAACTCAGTGCGCCGAACCCTGTTGAACACCCGCGACACAATTGAGGAATTTTCGGCTCGCTGAAGAGCACTGAAACACAGTTGACCGCCGGGACGTAGTGAAGGCTGTCGAGATTGAGGAATTTTCGGCTCGCTGAAGAGCACTGAAACTTTGGTGCACACACGGCTAGCGCAAGCGTATAGTAATTGAGGAATTTTCGGCTCGCTGAAGAGCACTGAAACGCTCTTGCCGCCGGATTTGCCGGACGTGCCGCACACATTGAGGAATTTTCGGCTCGCTGAAGAGCACTGAAACTTGAGCGCGCGGGTTGCAAGCCCTATGCTACTACTATTGAGGAATTTTCGGCTCGCTGAAGAGCACTGAAACTGATACGTTTCTGAGATCGATTTATCACCACTATCGAATTGAGGAATTTTCGGCTCGCTGAAGAGCACTGAAACGACTCATCATCACAATCGGCGACCCCCAGCGATAGATTGAGGAATTTTCGGCTCGCTGAAGAGCACTGAAACCAACGATAAACGCGCTCCGTACTTCTAGATGTGATATCAAATTGAGGAATTTTCGGCTCGCTGAAGAGCACTGAAACGATGGACGCGCCCGCGCCCGTCAGCAACCCCTCGAATTGAGGAATTTTCGGCTCGCTGAAGAGCACTGAAACAGAATGTCCGCGGCGTCGGACAAGCCGCAAGCGCGATTGAGGAATTTTCGGCTCGCTGAAGAGCACTGAAACGCAAGCGCGGGCAGGGTTCGTAACCTATACTTTCGGATTGAGGAATTTTCGGCTCGCTGAAGAGCACTGAAACTGATGATTCGGTTGAGGATCGCGCGAACATCAGCGAACAATTGAGGAATTTTCGGCTCGCTGAAGAGCACTGAAACCGGCAAGCGAATGATTGCGCAGACGCCGAACCCGTTCGATTGAGGAATTTTCGGCTCGCTGAAGAGCACTGAAACAGATCAATAGTCATCCCCAACAGCCGCGCCCGGATCAATTGAGGAATTTTCGGCTCGCTGAAGAGCACTGAAACTCCAGAACCCGATTGGCACCGGCTCGGCGCTCTGGTATTGAGGAATTTTCGGCTCGCTGAAGAGCACTGAAACCGTCTACCTCGATCTGTACTGCGTTGTCAAAGCGAAATTGAGGAATTTTCGGCTCGCTGAAGAGCACTGAAACGCGTGATGACGCAAATCGGCGACGAACTGATCGTCTAATTGAGGAATTTTCGGCTCGCTGAAGAGCACTGAAACGATCACGTCGAGAGCGGGATCGGCGTTCTCGTCAAATTGAGGAATTTTCGGCTCGCTGAAGAGCACTGAAACTCAGCACCTGCTCGATCTCGTCAACGATCACAAGAATTGAGGAATTTTCGGCTCGCTGAAGAGCACTGAAACACGCGGCGCAAGTCGCAGCGACGGCGGTGCTGGTGCAATTGAGGAATTTTCGGCTCGCTGAAGAGCACTGAAACAACGTCTTTTGTGTGATAAACCGTCTTCATTATTGAATTGAGGAATTTTCGGCTCGCTGAAGAGCACTGAAACGGAACGCTACGCGGATTTCGTTGTGGCGCTCGTCAGAATTGAGGAATTTTCGGCTCGCTGAAGAGCACTGAAACGCAACGAGACGACCGCGGGTACGACATCTGTTTCGTTATTGAGGAATTTTCGGCTCGCTGAAGAGCACTGAAACTCTTGACAACTGCACCGAAGCGCGGTATACTACAAGATTGAGGAATTTTCGGCTCGCTGAAGAGCACTGAAACTATGAGCGCCGGGTTGTTGCGCTGTCAGGCTTGAGATTGAGGAATTTTCGGCTCGCTGAAGAGCACTGAAACAATTGGGCGGCGGATGTCAGCGACTACGCGATTGCATTGAGGAATTTTCGGCTCGCTGAAGAGCACTGAAACCGCCTCCGGCGTCGGCAACGGTCAACGTCGGCGGTAATTGAGGAATTTTCGGCTCGCTGAAGAGCACTGAAACATCAGCGTCATCTACTTTGAATGTAACTTGTGCATCAAATTGAGGAATTTTCGGCTCGCTGAAGAGCACTGAAACGCAGCGTGGTCGAGGTTCGTAATGTGCGGTGGTTTGATTGAGGAATTTTCGGCTCGCTGAAGAGCACTGAAACCGGTCGTTGCGGCCGTTCATCTCCCGGCAACGATAATTGAGGAATTTTCGGCTCGCTGAAGAGCACTGAAACACCGTAACGTGCCCGCCTGGCACGCTGAAGTTTTGATTGAGGAATTTTCGGCTCGCTGAAGAGCACTGAAACAATCATCGCCGCCGGCGGCGGCGGTCAACCACGAGCATTGAGGAATTTTCGGCTCGCTGAAGAGCACTGAAACGATGGAGGAGGGCATCCATCCAGCCGTTCCAAATCTATTGAGGAATTTTCGGCTCGCTGAAGAGCACTGAAACCGTGCGGCTTGCAAGCCCTATTTTTGTCCAAGATAGATTGAGGAATTTTCGGCTCGCTGAAGAGCACTGAAACAACTGAAGCGCTTTCTGCTTGACATCATCAAACGACAGTATTGAGGAATTTTCGGCTCGCTGAAGAGCACTGAAACAGCGGCGCGGCGGGGTCGCGCAGGAGATACGCCGCATTGAGGAATTTTCGGCTCGCTGAAGAGCACTGAAACCTCGCAGAGGGTATTCTGCGGGGATTGACCGAGGGGTATTGAGGAATTTTCGGCTCGCTGAAGAGCACTGAAACGACCGCATCAGCAATTCCCCGTCTCGCTCACCGTCGATTGAGGAATTTTCGGCTCGCTGAAGAGCACTGAAACTCACATACGCCCAGCGCGCGGCGATAACCGGATCGATTGAGGAATTTTCGGCTCGCTGAAGAGCACTGAAACGTCTTAGCACCGGCGGAAATCTTACAGCGCCGAACAATTGAGGAATTTTCGGCTCGCTGAAGAGCACTGAAACTCGGTTGATTTCCGGCGCGATAGTATACTTCCCACCGATTGAGGAATTTTCGGCTCGCTGAAGAGCACTGAAACGTGTATGAAAGCGAGCCGGGAGGTATGGATAATCTCTATTGAGGAATTTTCGGCTCGCTGAAGAGCACTGAAACTCCGCGTTTGCGTAAGGAGACAGCGATGCTCGTTGATTGAGGAATTTTCGGCTCGCTGAAGAGCACTGAAACGTCTGCTTTGGAAGACCCGCGCTGGGCGACGGTTCGGCGATTGAGGAATTTTCGGCTCGCTGAAGAGCACTGAAACGACTAGAAGTTCATAATTCAGCGGACGGATGATGTCTATTGAGGAATTTTCGGCTCGCTGAAGAGCACTGAAACTGGAGACGAAACCCTCCGGATGGGTTGAGATCGTGCAATTGAGGAATTTTCGGCTCGCTGAAGAGCACTGAAACGGATATGCGTATCGACGAGAAATGTATCGGCTTCCATTGAGGAATTTTCGGCTCGCTGAAGAGCACTGAAACCTCCCAACCTCAACGAGCGCGTCGGTAATCCAGAGAATTGAGGAATTTTCGGCTCGCTGAAGAGCACTGAAACCACTCGTCCAGCGCCGCCAGCAGCGCGTCCGTCTCGAATTGAGGAATTTTCGGCTCGCTGAAGAGCACTGAAACCGTCGGGGTGAACGAACGCGAGTGCGAACGCGCTGAATTGAGGAATTTTCGGCTCGCTGAAGAGCACTGAAACGGCGCGTACTTGACCGCGCGCAGATAGTTGACAACGATTGAGGAATTTTCGGCTCGCTGAAGAGCACTGAAACCGCGTCATCTCTTACTCACCAGACTTCTCAAAGAACGATTGAGGAATTTTCGGCTCGCTGAAGAGCACTGAAACGACATCCGCGGCGTCGGTGTCGTAGTCGTAGTCGCGTATTGAGGAATTTTCGGCTCGCTGAAGAGCACTGAAACTTTTGATCTCGCTCGACAGTGCGAGATGGCGGAAGGATTGAGGAATTTTCGGCTCGCTGAAGAGCACTGAAACTCCAGCACGCGGTTTGCACGCCCTATGCTACTACTCAATTGAGGAATTTTCGGCTCGCTGAAGAGCACTGAAACGCGCAACCGCCGCTTCGTCGCGGCGCGTGTCTGCAAATTGAGGAATTTTCGGCTCGCTGAAGAGCACTGAAACCTAAGTGCTAAGTGCTTATCGATTACGGTTATAATTGAGGAATTTTCGGCTCGCTGAAGAGCACTGAAACGCCAGCGCGCGCGTCGCTGCGGCGCGGCTGTTTCATTGAGGAATTTTCGGCTCGCTGAAGAGCACTGAAACATCGGGTTCGGGCAAATGAGACCCGATCAGCAGTTCGATTGAGGAATTTTCGGCTCGCTGAAGAGCACTGAAACAAGTGCAGTCGGCGCTGGCGGTCATCTTCGGGTACGATTGAGGAATTTTCGGCTCGCTGAAGAGCACTGAAACTGATACGCATCACTCGTTCCCGACAGCGTAATCACGATTGAGGAATTTTCGGCTCGCTGAAGAGCACTGAAACACGCTGTGTGCCGCCAGACGCAACGCTGCTGTGCGAATTGAGGAATTTTCGGCTCGCTGAAGAGCACTGAAACGTCTGGGAGCAAGTACGCCGGACGCTGCGCGCGCCTGATTGAGGAATTTTCGGCTCGCTGAAGAGCACTGAAACGGCGGTTCGCGTGCGGCGAACCCAATCTGCTGAACATTGAGGAATTTTCGGCTCGCTGAAGAGCACTGAAACTCCAATCACACGCAGCGGCATACTCTATTCGGGCCGCATTGAGGAATTTTCGGCTCGCTGAAGAGCACTGAAACCTGCGAGCGTGAGCGAGCAGCGGCGCGGTTGACGGATTGAGGAATTTTCGGCTCGCTGAAGAGCACTGAAACAAACCAGAGACGGAGACGACGAATACTCCTCATACAATTGAGGAATTTTCGGCTCGCTGAAGAGCACTGAAACAACATCGACCTTGTCCGCTGGAAGCGCTGCCAGTAGATATTGAGGAATTTTCGGCTCGCTGAAGAGCACTGAAACGCAGAGAGCGCCGCCAAACCAACCGCAGACAGACCGGATTGAGGAATTTTCGGCTCGCTGAAGAGCACTGAAACCTGGTACTGTACGGCGCTGTGAATGTCATTGTTGATTGAGGAATTTTCGGCTCGCTGAAGAGCACTGAAACGGATGTGCAATCCGGTCGCCCGTTGTGTTTTTGCGATTGAGGAATTTTCGGCTCGCTGAAGAGCACTGAAACTAATGATTCTGTTCAGAATCGGGCGAACACTAGAAAACATTGAGGAATTTTCGGCTCGCTGAAGAGCACTGAAACGCGCGCTCAATGACGCTATCGCGATAGAGATAGTGCAATTGAGGAATTTTCGGCTCGCTGAAGAGCACTGAAACCCAGGCGTGTACGGCGTATCCGGCAATTCGGGCGGTATTGAGGAATTTTCGGCTCGCTGAAGAGCACTGAAACATTGTGATGATGAGTCAAGTGCCAGGACTGAACAGTATTGAGGAATTTTCGGCTCGCTGAAGAGCACTGAAACGGTACTCGATACGCAGCGCAGCCGGCAGCGTGGTCGAATTGAGGAATTTTCGGCTCGCTGAAGAGCACTGAAACACGAGTATCAGGTTCAGGCGGGGGCGCTGACGACGCTATTGAGGAATTTTCGGCTCGCTGAAGAGCACTGAAACTACCAGTAGCTCATAGTTGAGCGGACGGATGATGTCTTTGATTGAGGAATTTTCGGCTCGCTGAAGAGCACTGAAACTCGTCAGCGAGTCGCCCGCCACCGCCTGGAACTTGATTGAGGAATTTTCGGCTCGCTGAAGAGCACTGAAACTCAACGCCGCGCCGGGAATGGACGAGCGGCGGGTTGATTGAGGAATTTTCGGCTCGCTGAAGAGCACTGAAACCGCCGACACCAACGGCGAGGTGTTTCTCCCACGTTACATTGAGGAATTTTCGGCTCGCTGAAGAGCACTGAAACTCACCGCAGCGCGGTCACAAAATCATCCGGGTTGAACGATTGAGGAATTTTCGGCTCGCTGAAGAGCACTGAAACGAGGTTAGCCCGCGCGGCGACCAGCGGACGCCCAACATTGAGGAATTTTCGGCTCGCTGAAGAGCACTGAAACTTCCGTCACTCATAGACACCTCCCAAAATGCTGATAGATTGAGGAATTTTCGGCTCGCTGAAGAGCACTGAAACTATCGAATCACCACTATCCATCTCTGCTGGTCTGTTTATTGAGGAATTTTCGGCTCGCTGAAGAGCACTGAAACGCGCATCGCGCATATACATCAGATTGCGAAGCGCCGAATTGAGGAATTTTCGGCTCGCTGAAGAGCACTGAAACATCTGCGTCATCACGCCGGAACGCGCAAACGTTGGCATTGAGGAATTTTCGGCTCGCTGAAGAGCACTGAAACCGCTTCGTTGCAGCGCAGCGTTTGGTTGTACGCCGTAAAATTGAGGAATTTTCGGCTCGCTGAAGAGCACTGAAACCGCGCTGCTCGACCGGCGCGGTCGCGCGATCCTCGATTGAGGAATTTTCGGCTCGCTGAAGAGCACTGAAACCCACACCTGGACACAGCGCAGACGTTCGGACAGCGAGATTGAGGAATTTTCGGCTCGCTGAAGAGCACTGAAACTACAAACAGAGGTCGATCTCGACACCGCGAACGATTATTGAGGAATTTTCGGCTCGCTGAAGAGCACTGAAACTAGAGCACGTCTAAGAAGTCTGCAAATGAGATGGACATAATTGAGGAATTTTCGGCTCGCTGAAGAGCACTGAAACGCTTATCTTCGCACCGCACAGCATCGACGCAGCAAATTGAGGAATTTTCGGCTCGCTGAAGAGCACTGAAACGCCGCGGGTGAAAACACGCGCGTCGAACAAAAAGGCGATTGAGGAATTTTCGGCTCGCTGAAGAGCACTGAAACCCTTATCTTATAATAGATGAACATCACACACCAACTAATTGAGGAATTTTCGGCTCGCTGAAGAGCACTGAAACTCTGCCCGGAACTCGAAAACATCTATATGAAAGGTGTTGATTGAGGAATTTTCGGCTCGCTGAAGAGCACTGAAACCTCATCATAGATGTTTGCATCTACAAGATGCATATCCTATTGAGGAATTTTCGGCTCGCTGAAGAGCACTGAAACTTTTGTGTGCCTCCTTAGTGCTAAGTGTTTATCGATTATTGAGGAATTTTCGGCTCGCTGAAGAGCACTGAAACTGGGAGATTACGACGCGGCGCGGTACGCTGGTCGCATTATTGAGGAATTTTCGGCTCGCTGAAGAGCACTGAAACTGGGAGATTACGACGCGGCGCGGTACGCTGGTCGCATTATTGAGGAATTTTCGGCTCGCTGAAGAGCACTGAAACTAATGTCGTATTCGCGATGCTTCCGCAACGCCCCACGTCATTGAGGAATTTTCGGCTCGCTGAAGAGCACTGAAACGTTAAATATTGTGATATGTCGGCTGGTGATACATTCTGATTGAGGAATTTTCGGCTCGCTGAAGAGCACTGAAACTCGGCATCAGCCCGTTGCCGGTGTGGACGACGAGCGTCATTGAGGAATTTTCGGCTCGCTGAAGAGCACTGAAACTCGGCACGCATTCTGCGTCGGTTGTGTGAGGAGATCAAATTGAGGAATTTTCGGCTCGCTGAAGAGCACTGAAACGAACGAGCGTTATACGCTGCTTTCGCCGCCCGCTCTATTGAGGAATTTTCGGCTCGCTGAAGAGCACTGAAACGACTTCTCAAAGAACGTCGCGTCTTCGAGTACATCAATTGAGGAATTTTCGGCTCGCTGAAGAGCACTGAAACTCAGAGGTACAGGCGGCGCTGGCGGTTATCTTCGGGTAATTGAGGAATTTTCGGCTCGCTGAAGAGCACTGAAACCGGCTACAACGACGCCGACAGCGACGCGCTGTTTCCGATTGAGGAATTTTCGGCTCGCTGAAGAGCACTGAAACTACAAAACCCGACGCAAACCTGCGCGACATTATTGAATTGAGGAATTTTCGGCTCGCTGAAGAGCACTGAAACTTGACCTCGTAGAGCGCAACCGGCTGTTGATCCAGGATTGAGGAATTTTCGGCTCGCTGAAGAGCACTGAAACCAGTGAGCAACTGGGGCGCTTTTATTTTTCCTCGCATTGAGGAATTTTCGGCTCGCTGAAGAGCACTGAAACCAGACGGCGATGCGCAGTCTTGGGTTGTCGCCGTTATTGAGGAATTTTCGGCTCGCTGAAGAGCACTGAAACTTTTTGACAATCCCAGCGGGGACTATCTACGGCTCGTATTGAGGAATTTTCGGCTCGCTGAAGAGCACTGAAACACGAACCGCGCCGCGTCGTAATCTCCCACGGCAACATTGAGGAATTTTCGGCTCGCTGAAGAGCACTGAAACCCTGCCAGGCCGCCGCAATGCGGTCGGAGAGGGGGATTGAGGAATTTTCGGCTCGCTGAAGAGCACTGAAACGTTATAGGCTACAGGTACAAGGATGTGGTTGTCGAATTGAGGAATTTTCGGCTCGCTGAAGAGCACTGAAACGTTTTGGGTGGGCGGACTGGAAGCGCGCTGCCTCCATTGAGGAATTTTCGGCTCGCTGAAGAGCACTGAAACCGCCTGCGCGCGCATCACCTTCGACGCCAGACGTAATTGAGGAATTTTCGGCTCGCTGAAGAGCACTGAAACGCGCACCTCGCGCGTCTTTCTGGTGCAGTTCGCAACATTGAGGAATTTTCGGCTCGCTGAAGAGCACTGAAACTTCTTTTCCAGCGAGGTTCAGATTTAGAACGGCACTATTGAGGAATTTTCGGCTCGCTGAAGAGCACTGAAACTTTCGGTTTGCGCACCCACTTCGAGACGCGGATCGGATTGAGGAATTTTCGGCTCGCTGAAGAGCACTGAAACCACCAGACGCCTACCGCGATCTCGCCAAACTGCGCATTGAGGAATTTTCGGCTCGCTGAAGAGCACTGAAACGCTCGAACGCGAGATCAACGTCTACGTCGAGACAAAATTGAGGAATTTTCGGCTCGCTGAAGAGCACTGAAACGCGAGGTTCAGATTTAGAACGGCACTTCGTCAATCTCATTGAGGAATTTTCGGCTCGCTGAAGAGCACTGAAACCGCTTCGAGCAGCGCATCTTCCGCCCACACGCGGCGATTGAGGAATTTTCGGCTCGCTGAAGAGCACTGAAACGCCGCGACGAACAACGAGCAGTGGAAACAGCGCGGGATTGAGGAATTTTCGGCTCGCTGAAGAGCACTGAAACCTCGCGCTGCTCGCGCAGCGACTTTGCGAGTTCGCATTGAGGAATTTTCGGCTCGCTGAAGAGCACTGAAACCCGGAACGGAACAGCGCCAGTAGCGCGGGGTCTTCTATTGAGGAATTTTCGGCTCGCTGAAGAGCACTGAAACCTACGGTCATTCGCCCCTCTCGCTCGACGCGCCAAATCCATTGAGGAATTTTCGGCTCGCTGAAGAGCACTGAAACTCGAGCTTGATGTACGAGTTAGGAGTCGGCGTCGGGGATTGAGGAATTTTCGGCTCGCTGAAGAGCACTGAAACATCCACGACGTAGAGCATCGCCAGTACCGCAACGTACAATTGAGGAATTTTCGGCTCGCTGAAGAGCACTGAAACGCGCGCTGGACGGGTTGCAAGCCCTAACGGTTTACGGTTGAGGAATTTTCGGCTCGCTGAAGAGCACTGAAACGATGAAGCGCGTTCAATGACGCTATCGCGATACAGAGTTGAGGAATTTTCGGCTCGCTGAAGAGCACTGAAACCTATAACCGTAGTATTGCATTATACGATTTTCTTTCGGGTTGAGGAATTTTCGGCTCGCTGAAGAGCACTGAAACATTTTGTCAGTTGGGATCGTTGTAGCGACGTAATGCGGTTGAGGAATTTTCGGCTCGCTGAAGAGCACTGAAACCACGTCGTGCGTGATTCGATCGCGGGGTTTTGGGTTGTTGAGGAATTTTCGGCTCGCTGAAGAGCACTGAAACTTATCGTTTAGCGTGTGGCTATCCACGCGCTTATTACATTGAGGAATTTTCGGCTCGCTGAAGAGCACTGAAACTGGTACTAATCAGGGG
>Ga0308400_1000689_pt1 | contig 12189 bp, 9 predicted proteins | sample HotsprSampOS1265_FD_203451 | JGI IMG/M metagenome (GOLD analysis project Ga0308400, IMG submission 203451) | Hot spring phototrophic mat microbial communities from Octopus Spring, Yellowstone National Park, Wyoming, United States - 20060914_OS12-65 ...
ATTTTCAGTTTTTTCTCTGACTAAAACATCAATCACTTCAATAAAAGTCATATCAATGATCATATCATCATTCTGATTTATGAAAACCATATATTTGGTACCTTCGTAGTTCACAAGCCTAATTTCAGTGTATGTTCCAACTACATAATAAGTCTTTATGTAAAATAATGTTATATATTGTTGATATAAAAAACATTTATTTAGTCTCTTTAAATTTACAACATAGCAACTATCTCCTTTATCTTCTAAGCCTATAAAAATGTCTTTATCGTGTGTTTTGATATAACCTAGTATTGGATCTTCTCTATTTATTTTATCAAGATAGTTTAGGTTTGATTTTCCATTTTCTAGTAGTATCTTCATTGTTGGTATTTTATCGGCTAGTACTTCAGCTTCATCGTTGAATATAATACTTAATGCATTGTTCGCCCAATCAACAGAGTCTTGTTTACATAGCCGATTTACTATATTAAATCGTCTTATATTATTGTCTAGAATGCTATATTCTATCTCCCACTCTTTATCCTTAATCGGTGAAATATGTAAAGTAGATGCTGATTTAATAGTTTGTATGTTGTTATATTCTTTGAATATAAATTTGCCTTTGCAGTCTATGCATGTTATTTTGTATAAGCCATCTATTTCCAAGCCATCCCACTCGTTGGAAGCGGGTACTACTATTTTTGCATCGTTAGTTTCTAAAAAAAAGAGATTTATCTTTTCGCCTTCTAAAGAAGTTCTGTAAAAGTAAACATTCAAACTATCGTTTACTTTACCAACGGCGTACTTGTAAGACAAATCGTTTAATAGGAAAAGATCTTGTGCAATTCCAACCAAATTCACTTTACTCATACAAGTTTATTATATCGAAAAATAAATGTTATACTATATTATATAGTATTATTTTTAATGTGAAATAGGGTAATCAAAACTATACAAAAGTGATTTATCTTAAGTATTAATAACTTTATCTAGGGATGCGTTAGCTGTGTTTGTTTAACCAGAAACGCAGGGTGTTATAGATTTTTAGCAAGAGCAGAAACAAAGTTACTTAGCCACATTGTGAGCCAATAGATTGGAATCAACTGACTACAGAATTTAAGGATTCGGAGAATGACAATACTATCTGAAAGGCCTGTTCAGGTTTTTACTTTCAATAAGTTGGTATTGAGATATTATGCAGGTACGGATTGTAGAGCCGTAGAAAACCATTGTTCTATTGATATGTCGAAGTTGCTTTGTATGATAGATAATCCCGTGCCTTTATTTTCGTCGCTGGCTCTTGTGATTGCTACATATTGTAGATTTATGGCGTCTAGTAAGTCTCTCATGCCTGGTGAGTTTTCGCGGAATGCGTAGGCCAAAAGTTCGGGGGTAAGCTGCTTCTCCTTAGCATCTACTATGTCTATGCTACTTTTGATGATTTGGTCTAGTGGTCTAAAGTCGCCTGTGAGATATACCTGCCCCCACTCCAATCCTTTCGCACTGTGAGCTGTTGTAAGAGTAAGATTTGCTTTATTGTCATATAATCTTTTAGCTTTCTCATATATCTCCTCTACACCATCTCGTCTGTTACTTCTTATCATATGAGCAACATCTAATGAATACTTTAAGTTGTAGTCATAAGTTTCTAAAAATGTTTTAAGTTCGGATAAGTTTGAAAAACTCTTAATCATTTCTGACATGTAGTTTGGCATACTGCTGAGGTAACTGTTGTCAGAACGCTCATAGTATAATATAATCTTATCAGCAACGAATAAATCTGAAAAAATAGCTTCCAGAGGACGGGTTGTTTTGAAAGGTTCGTCTAAGTTCATAATAAATTCTACGAGTTTAGCGTTTGTTTGGGATATGATAGCACGCCCCGATATCTCACGTTCGCCACGGGGCACTATAAGTTTTTTCTCACCTTTAATATTAACTAAATACTTATTTGCTAATTCAGCTATAGCTTGGTTTCTAAACCTAAATGAGTGCGTTAAATAAAAGTTTTCCCAATCTTTTAGCCTAGCCAAGGCGTTAACGGCTCCGTTCCATCCATAAATAGACTGATGTATGTCGCCGACAGTCACCTTCTTACGGGCTGGGAGATTCTGTATTATGCTAAGCATCAACCCATTAGCATCTTGTGCTTCATCCAACATAACACAATCGTACGCAAAACTCTTGATGAGCTGTTTCGTAACTATAGCTTGATACTCTTTGAGATAATGACTATGTATAGTGTAACCATACTTAGGGTCACTAAAAACCTCATAAATACGTCTAATCTTGTAAACAAGATCCTTTGATCGGTCGTCGACAAAGTCGCTAAAACTATATTTTTCATCAAAATTACGCCTTTGACTCATGTAGTGAGCTAAAGCTATGTTTCGCAAATCCCTGTCGCCCATCAGAATGTAGCGGATATTGTTTTGATTTATGTCTATAAATTCGGAGCGGCAGTAGGCTTCGTAGAGCTTGTGTAGAAAGATGCTCTCACTATAATCGTCCGCTATATCTGTACGCATTAACATATCACGCACATCACGATTATCCATTATCTTGACACGCCCTCTGGTATTACGAACATAATATCCATAAGCCAATCCATGTATCGTCTTGGCGTCTACATTATGGAGAGCGTACTTTCTAATTTTCTGTGTAAGTTCTTCTGCCACACTTTTATTGAATGTTAGAATAAGAAACTTGAGTTCTGGGTTATCTGCGGCTATGCTGAGTAGTGTCGTCGTTTTCCCAGTACCTGCATAGGCATTAATACGAATACGATCAATCTCTTTAAAAGCCTTCAGTATCTCCTTTTGCTCGTCCGACAGCTTGTCTCGTGTTGGCAGAGTCAATCCCATGACACTGTAAACTCGTTAAAACGCAAGGCAAAAGCTGGCAAGACCGAATGCCTATCTTTTACAGTTAGGATTTCTGCTTCGCTGTAGAATGACTTTTTAGGTAGCTCGCAATAGGTACGGCCATCCACCAGAGCCTGATCCACAGGCTTTACTTCGGGTTGTTCTAACCCGACAAGAATTGATTCTCGCCCACCAGAGATACCACCGTAACTTGTGAAAATATAATTGAAAATATTTGTGCATTTACCTATAAATATTTTGTGGTATTTGAATTTAATAGAATGAGTAATGATTTCGTGCAATTCGTAGGGGTAATGCACCATGCTAACCATAAAACCCTATGTCAAAAACAATTGAACAAGCCTGCTCACATTTGTATAGCTTTGATAGTCTGAACAAGTTCCATTTCGGAAACCTTAATAATCAACCTAAACTTGCTATACTTTACCTTTGATACTACATCGCGTATAGTAAGATAGTAAATCAGAATATCCCCGTACTGGTCAACAGTTGAGTACGTTTCATCATTATCTGGATAGAATATAAATACTTGCTTTAATTCAGATTGACGATTAAATCTAATGTCTTTTATATCCATAAAAGTCTTCCTATCTTTTATTATGAGTTCTTTGTCGTATAAAAACAATCCTGCATATTCCCTCTCAGAAATTTCGCATAAATAACCTATTGAACTTTTATATGTGACTCCTTTGTCTCTTGTTTCAGAATCTTTTACAATATCACTTAAATAAACTATTAGTGAGTAAATTGATAAATTGTCAAAGTATACTTTATTATGTTCTACTCTTGTCGTTTTGCATACGATTTCTTGCAACAACCTATGATAATTATTTAGTTTTGCTTGTGGATACCTATCTAATTCGTAAGCTTCTGATAAAAATATTATTTCGTTATAAGAAACTGGTTTCAATATGTTATGCTTAACAATCAGGAAACGTAAGTATATTGTAGGTACGTATATGGAACGATCTCTTACGTAATGCACCAATGATATGAACAGGTACAAATCGCATGTTTCTTCAATAAAGTAGTAAATGTAATATATAACATCGTATTTTAAATCCTTATTGCGTAGTTTTTGCTGGACATTTCCTAACAATTCGGTTATATTTATTTCTTTTATGTATTCACTAATTTCTATGATATCTTTTTGTTTTTTGTAGGTATTTCTTATCTTACTTATAACACTCCAATCAATCATTTTTACTATATGAGGTCTTTCCGCGTTGTATAAAAAATATAATTGGCTATTAAATGCAGGATCTACGCACACTGCGCAACTTTGTCTAAGAGTAATCTTTTCTCTAGTTCGGTTGGGTGAAATAAGAGCGAAAACTCCGTTTTTCCTGTATGTAATATTCATCACATCGATCCTCAGTGTGTCATCAGGATACATATAATAGAGCGATTTATAATGACCATTCTCATCTAGTTTATAAACATTTTCAGAACCAATTAGATACTTGTCAAATAACGAAGTTATAAAGTATAGTTGAGATTCATTCAACTTGTGCCTATGACTACAGTAATACTTTTTATGCAATAAAACAACGCCACTTGGTATAGTGTACTTAACGCCATGTTTTCCGCATACCTCTATGTATCCATCCTCTCCAGAAGTCATTATTACGTTTAGCTCGTCCCCTTCCAAATAAACTGAAAGCGTTATATTACATTCCATTTTGAAAGTACATTCAGTGTAATTTATACTGTTTTCCAATAATATTTTAATATTAAATTCTGACTTCTCATAAATTGGTGTTTCATCTTGATATTTGACAAGGCTACAATAAGTTTGTCCTATTACCTTTATTTTTGATGTTTGAAATATCTTTTCAGAAGTAAAATATTCTTGATCATCTGCATCAAGATCGTAATACTGAGAAACCTCATCAAGTAAATCAAAAAAGTAGTCTTCCACATTGTACATCAATTCAATTATATAGCCTTTCAAGTCATATTCAATTTCTTCTACATTTTCTTCTATTAGATTGACTAAATATATAACAGTTTTTTCAAGTTTGTTATGGTCGTCTATTCGTATTATTACGATAAATGAGTTGAATATAGGGCAGGTGTCAAGAACAGTGGGTAATATTTTTGTATTTTTTTGCCAAATAAAGTAAAATTCTTCTTCTACAAAACTAAATAATACCTTACCTGTTGTTATATTGTTTATGGTTAATATTCTATAACTTCTTTTTCCTAATTCCAGAAAGGTGTAATCGACTATAAAGTATAGATAGCCGTTTGGTGTCTTAATAAATTGTTTAGGCTTAACACCGTATTTTGTTAGGTTGAATTTTTCTCCATCTATGCCTATGAACTTATAAGTATTGCTTTTATAGTCAAATAGTGGGAAAATACTAACATTCGTGTATTCTTCATAATTGCGATTAATAAATCTAATACAATCGTTCAGCACGTAAAACATTGTTTCATATTCATTATTTTTTAATACAAATAGGTCTAATACTTCGTTATCTTTTATGATCAAACTATTATTTCCATGGTATTCTGGTCTACACACTGATGGAATTCTGACAAACTTAGTATTTTTACATTTGGGCAGAGGTTTATTATCGGGACTGAAAATCATTCATAAATATACAAAGGCAAAAGTCTCTTTATGTCAGTGCGGACTGCTCAACCTTTTGGAGTTGAGCTTCCTGCTTCGTCGCAGGATGGCTTTTTAGGTAGCTCGTAGGAGCTACGGTTATCCACCATAGCCTGGTCCACAGCCCCTTTTCCTGAGCGTCCTAACCATAGGAAGTAATAGTATCAATGATACATTCTAATGCAAAAAGAAGAGAATAAGCCCTGTTTTCTGTTATTCTTCCTCTTCTTGTTCCTCCTCTTCCCATTCAACATCCTCATATTCTTCGTCGTCCCAATCTATCTCTTCGTCGTCCCACTCTTCATATTCGAAATCTTCATCATCATCGCCCCAATCCCCATCGCTGTCCCATTCGTCTTCGTCCGTCTCTATAAGTTCTTCTTCCTCCTTTTCTCTTATATCTACTTCAGGTAGCAGATCACTAAAATGCCCAAACGGTGCCTCTCCGTGTGGTAATAGTTCATCAGGCACTATTTGCTGTTGTTTAATACTCTCCTGCTCGGATTTTTTGACTTCTAAAATCATAGCGTTTATATTATCTATCGAAATGAGTAAATTTTGTTATGCGTATTATACTAAAAGCATCTGAGATCAGCAAAACCGTATTTAAAAAGAGCCCCCCTTTTAGTCATTCAAAACAAGCGAGTATAGACTTAATGAGGCTTGGTACATTCGTAGAAAGATATTTAGTAAGTCAAGTAGGTAGTACTTTAGGTTTGAATATACAATTTGTCAAAAACAAGGAAAATATAACAAAAAAGATATTAGAAATAGGAGACATAGATGTTTATCTTAGAGGTAGAGCAGATGGTAGAGTATATGCTACTTATATGGCCAACGACAAACTAATAAGGTACGATTACATAGTAGAAGTGAAACATCTAATAACACAAAGCATTAAGAATAAAGATGTAATAATAGACTACTATAAACCACAGATAATATCTTACCATATCCTTTACGAACTACCCGTATTGTTTTACGCTGTATTACAAGACGGGTTTATATTTGAAGTTTTCACCCAAGATAAAGTAGAAGCGGAGGACTTAAAACAGGGTATACGAAATTACGTATCAAACTACTCAACTTTTCACGCTTGATCGGTTCACATAAGTATACTATAACTGCCTTACAATTGTTAAGTCATTGATTACAGAAAGTCCCACCAATGACATCAATCGCGTTTGATCACGATCTATTATGTAATGCCCTATCAAATAACTGTCTACAACCAACGAGTCTGTTAAATAAAAATCGGAAAAGACCTTATAAAATGGAGACATACGATGATAATGCTTATCAATAATCAGAAAGTCTGGATAAGTAATAAAAAGCAATCCAGTATTGACAGTTTTACTATTTACAAAGTCATAAAAACCTTTCAGATCATACATATGTAGATATTTCGGGAACCCCGCGTTCTTAAGAGCTTTACTGGATATATAAATCGGTATAGTTTTGTCTTTTGATAGGTTCCTGTTTCTTAATATAGGTAATCCTAAATCAAAAGTGTAGAATTTAGTATTGCCGTCGCAGATATTTTTAGCTATTGTTATGACTGGGTTTTTGTAATCAGGCACAAAAGCAGTAATATAGAGCATAGCCTTGTTTACATCTACCGTACAATCAGCTTGAACATAACTTATGAATGCCCCACTAGACTGTAAGTATTTTTCTATAAAAAATGGGAATTTTATCATATCTTTATACTTTTCTATGTCTTCCGTATCTTCAATGTTAGAAATTTTAACTAAGTCTATTATTGTGATTGCACTAACTGTATACATAGTTCTAATTTGTTCCGTGTCATAAAAATCTCTACTTTGATCATTAACTCTACCAACTATAAATACAGCTTTTTGGCATTTTTCTAAGTAGTAATACGACACTAAATTAGCGTTTGCTCCTTCGTACCACTCATCCAATAATGTGTTATAATAATTTCTTTTTATGGTATCGTATATTAACAAGTGCCACGCGTTCTTTTCCCGACTTAGCTTGGTTGCGGTCAAATAAACTATCATTACGATATTATTGAATACACAAAATCGCGTGCCGCCATAAGTTCTACTAGTAATCTTTTTTTTAGTACGCTTTCTAAGATCTAATATATAGTACACATCGTTGTAAAAAAAGTCCCTTATAATCATGTGTCCGTTTTGGTAGTATCCAATATTGGGTGTTGTATAATTCTCCTTATGCAACTTAATGCTTAATACTTTTGTATCTATTACATATTTTTTCGGCGTTTTTGCTAAATATAGCGTTTTGAAAGATAGCCCATGAGGTATAGAAAGTTTATAGTGCATCTTCTGACCTCGTATTTTAAACTTCATTTCAAAAACAATATACTCATCGTATTCATTAATTGCCCTGTTGCCTATATACAGTATAGTTTCACACACTGCTAAGTTACTACATATCTCAAAACTTTTTCCTGCTGAGTCGTCTGTAAAACGATAAGGTTCTAATATCTTATACGACGTACGATAGTATTTTATTCTTTCACTTACATCACGTCTAGCAATTTTCTTAATATAATCAGCAAGATATCTCTCTAATAACTCAATGCTATATTCTGCTACTTCATATTTTGCTTCGTTTATCAAGTCGTAAATTAAAACATAGAAAATGTTGTTCGCAGCCACAACATATGGGATATAACTATTATATAAAGGTAAGCCGATCCCTATCATATTAAATGCCATTAAACCATGAACCTTAGCAGAGTCGGAAATTCTAACTATTTCAAAATTATTATTTAGGTGATAAGCAGTATATAACTCGTTATCAGCACCTAAAAACGTTAGGCTATAATCTGACGATACATCGGGTAGTTTATTAAGATAACTAATATTATAGTGTGTTTTGTAATATTTCTGAGGTAATGAACCTAAGGTTAACAGAGCATGCAATGCTGAGGCACGAAATTTTAAGTATAATAACATGTTTTCCTTTTTCTGTAATAGTAGGGTCAGTGGTGTGATCTTTCTAGACTGAATTTCAGCCCGAATTTGCTTCACATGAAACACATAAGCAACTAGTTGACGAAAGAAATGTTGTTGGGGATAACTAAATCTAATGTTTTTTTGGTTCATGCTGTCCGATGGCATTTTGACATACTTAGCCACTCGCACTCCTAATGCCTTAGTGTACAAAAACATAATGAAATATACTAAATCATAATTTACGGCGTACTGCTCAACTGTAAAAGGTTGAGTAGTACACTCTTACGCATTAGTATATTTATTCATGTTTTTCAAACACAATATTAAACGAATAGTAAAATGTAAGGTTTCTAAGTTTATAAAAACACCTTTCGTCATGTCAAAGAACCAGAGACCACCACAATCTGATATACATAAGAATGTGCCTTTGCCATTATATACTATAATTCGCCCTAAACACCAAACTATTTTCTACACTAAAAATAATGGTATTTATTTTTATGATAGTTTATTAAGTGGAAAAGAAACAATTGTGCCATTGTATGATTACAAGACAGAAAGCTACTACTTCACAAAGTTGTCCTGTATAAATGCAGAATGTCCTTACAGCATTATTAACTGTTTCAAGGCTTCTAACGGTAATATGTACTTCATATACTCAACAGGCCCGAAAAATCATCTAAACCGTGATATAGTCGTTTATAACTACACTAAAAACAAGATCGTATACAGAAGAGAACGCGAGTGGTGGGATGATAACACTTTCAAAATACCTATAGCTAATTCACTGTTAATATCCCTATTGCAAGTGTGGCCTAAAATACTAATAAACATAATAGATATAACTAAGCAGAAAGAAGATGGTAGCGTAAATGTGGAAGAACTAAACGTTTCCCTAAGCCAATACCTCATGAATATAATCTACCTTATGTCGGGTAAAATTTCGGAAGAGAATGTTAGAAGGCTAAGCCAAATAGTACATAGTATAGACAGTGGCTATGTAACCCATAAAAACATAATATTTAGTGGGGTTCATAAAATATCTGCCATAGTGAGTATACATGGTAATGAGACAGTCTTTTACAAAGGCTTCCAAATACGATTAGGACAAATAAAAATAAATCTAAAAGATTTAGAAACAAGTATAAATGATGCCATTTCTATGTCTTTTATGTTTGAAAATAGCAAAATAGTTATTCTATTAGGTACAAGTGAAAAAGGTAGTATATTTATAAATGGAAGTACTATTAATTTACCATCCAATGAGTTTTGGTCTATTGGCGAATACATCCTAACTAATGAATACAATATATCCAAATCTAAACTTTACTCTGTAGCAAAGGTATCAAAAGACTATATGATTATAGATAATGTAATCTACTATCCATATCCGCATATACCCAGAAGCTACAAGACCTATGCATTTAACAGAGAAAGTTGGATTATGTTTGACAACAACAACATTAGTATTCTTGCTGGTTACGACTCTTTTGTAGCAATCTCAGGGCTGTCGTCTTCAAAAATTAGTTACAAAATCCCCATATTCGTAACTTCAAGAGGATATGATAAAGTATCTATGATTGATATAAACAGAGTGGAAAACGAAATAAAGAAAATTCAAAGAGGACACAGTAACAAATCGCCAGAAATCTTGAAATTTACGAAATATTTGATAGAACAAATAAAATTAGATGATCTAGTTTTAGAAATTTTATATAAAATATACGGAACAAATCCTATGTCTAATTCTTGCGACTACAGATACTATGTAGACGAGGAGAGAGGTTGCATTTATCTTATGATAAGATATAGAAACGAAAGTACGTATGAAAATGTTATTCTCGTACAATATTATTTAAAAACTTATAGGATGCCGCCGATAGTTATTGCTAATTTTAAACTAAAATCTGATGAGTTACGAGATAACCCAAACCTTTTGAAATCTAAAATCACTGCAATTACAGCATATCAGAACTGTAATCAATTATACCTGTCCCGACTTTTAGAAAGTTATAGAGATGACTCCAACTATAACTACTTGAATGAGATAATACTTGAAATGGATTATCCATTTTTTCTACTTAGTGACATAAAATATAATAGAACTAAACAGTTTAAGTATTATAATGCAGTATTTGAGAGTATAAGCCAACTAGATGTCGATAGGAACTACAATGTTGTAGTATGGCGTATTTCGGGTCAAATGGGAAGATCTAACAGAGAGGCTTGCGTGCCGTTTGTTGTTTCAGAGCTATCACTAACAAGAAAATTGTCGCGCGTAGTAATTTGAGAAGTCCGCTCCACTTGTCTGTTTTTCTTTTTGCTGACCGAATCACCCTCGCCCACACGTACTCGCCGTTACCTAGATTAACCCTTAGACCCCATTGATTGTTCAAATTCACAAGTCTAAGATTTAGATTGCCCTCTTTTGATTTTTCCCCTCTTGAATACAAAACGCCATATCTTCTTTCCTCCCATTTTTGTCTTAGTTCGTCTCCTCTCTTACCTGTTAAGTGTCTTTTCTTCAGCTTTTCAAACAATTCTCTTGAACCAAAAACAAGCTTTTTAGGATTCTGTCCTCTTTCTACACAAGATTCCAGAGCTTGTTGTGCTAGAAGTATCGCACCGTCCGAATACCGGGCGTTTATTCCATACTTGCGGGATAGTAGTTTTTTCAGCTCTTTTCTTTCCGCTCCCTCCATCAGTCTTTTGTAGGCAAACCTGACCATTGATGAAAACTTACGCATGACGCTCAATACCCACCCCTTATCCTCATCTTTGTCAAATGCCAATAAACACTCTACTGTTACGAAGTTGCTTTCACTTTTCTTTTCTCCCAGTATTTTTAGAACCTCTTTGTTCATAGATTCTGCCTACGCCTATTGACTAAAACTATCTCCATCTTAAAACTATCGAAAATCTTTTACACTCTTTTACACTTAGAAGCTTCATAGCGAAACTATGTTATAAATATACAAATTTGGACAGAAAGTAGCAACTGTTGCTAACCTCCTATCGAGATATTAGTCCCGCTCCCAGCATTTCGGGCTACAAGCCCGTCCGCTAGAAAGGCTACCTGAAGTAAGACACAACTCAGTCCCATAGTCGCCTCTTTCAATGCAAAGTTCAGGACAAAGATAATCAAAATCTCGCATTTGCAAGACCCTCTATGGGTGGCTATGCTGATGTTGTTTGATTGTGGAGAAAGCAGAGATAAATAGAAAAGCTGAAATATAACATAATAAGTAATTATAGCTGGCCACTCAGATGCTCTACAGTTATAATGTGGCCGTTATTATTAATAGAATGTAAAATTAATTGCAAACCTGATGTTAAATTATGTTATCTTCTGGTATTTGCGTTAGGAACTGTTTGATGACTTCTTGCATGCAGGCGTCTCGTTCATCACAAACTATATGAGAAGGTATAGTATTCCAAAAATTATTCATACGATAGTATAGTATTAAAGTACTGCTATAACCAATTACAGTATTCTCATATTTTAACACTTCACTATGTACATAAAGTGCTAATTCTTCTGAATCAGATATTATGGAAAATATTCTGATTATTTTATCCCTTAAGTCATTCAATTTCTGAGCATAGGGTTCTAATATAGATTTTATGTAGTTGGTTATTATTACTTTGTCTTTGATAGCCAGATTGTTGTTATCGGACATAGCATATGTGTAGTTGATCGAAACTATAGGGAGGCGAGTACGCGTTCAAAGATGACAATGTATTTTATTGATTTGCC
>Ga0308400_1000691_pt1 | contig 12183 bp, 11 predicted proteins | sample HotsprSampOS1265_FD_203451 | JGI IMG/M metagenome (GOLD analysis project Ga0308400, IMG submission 203451) | Hot spring phototrophic mat microbial communities from Octopus Spring, Yellowstone National Park, Wyoming, United States - 20060914_OS12-65 ...
CCTTCAAATAGTTTTGCCAGGATTAATGCTTGAAAGTTATCGTGCCGGAGGAATCATCCCGCTGATCAAACAACATGGATTAGATTTCTTAACTAGATTGACGTAATAATTATGGCCAGCCATCTAAATTTAAAACCAATCAATATTTCAGTCTGCAGCACAAGTTGGCGCTATTGTGTTGTTTTTTTATATCGAAGGAATAAAACAAAGGGATTAAGGCTTTTTTTCGGAGATTGCTCAAGAACGCAGAATAAAGGGCTTTTAGTGAGAAAATTAAATAACGTTATTTATCTTAAACTCAGACAGGCAGATTTGGGAATTTTACGTGCTATTTCATTTTTTGGAAGTGTTGTTAAACCAAGGGCCCTTCTGATCAACCAGCTTCTAGAGAGAATCTTAGAAAGCTCGATAATTGCAGTGTCTCATCTCAGTGGAGTAAGCAAAGCGCCTATTTTCTTAACTTTTTAAAAAAGTTTAACATGAAAGATTTAAGAACATATCTTGCGTGGCCTGTGAATTTTCGGGAGCGAGTTTTTTCTGCACGAAAGCGTTTTAATAAACTCTCTCCCTTAATTTTAAAAAAATTTGGTACAAGTAAACCGAACAACAGTTTTCCAAGAATTAAAGCGTTTTGTTACTCTTCTAGTAATCCTAATCAAAGTAAGTTTAGCGATAATATCAAATCCTCGCGAGAAATACGGCTTAAGCTTAGGGCAGCTAGGCAAGTGGACAAAAAGACGTGCTTAGCAAAGTGATGGCTTGGATTGGAGCTCCAAAATTGGAGTTGGTAGCAAGTAAAGTTTTAATAATTTAATAATGTGTAACTTTAACTCTAAAGTTTTAATAATGTGTAACTTTAACTCTTTTGAAAAAAATCTAAGAGCAAATTTCAGTAAGCTTCAAAAATATAGCAGCAAACTGACAGGGCTAGTTTCTAGAGACTCAAGATCGTCCATGATTAAGTATTAGGCTCATTATGTTTTGGGGAATCTCTCAACCTTGCTTAAGACTTCCCTTTTAATCACGAATTCCTGAGTGAATGAATCCTTTTCAACGTAGAGTTTTCTTTTTCTTAAGGAATTTTGAGAAATGTTAGTAGTTAAAATTGGCGGAGGTAGTGGAATAAATTATGATAATGTGTGCGAGGACCTGGTGCGGATAGGACAGAACCAAAAACTGGTTGTCGTACACGGAGGTCATGCCAAAAGAGATCAGTTAGCTAGGCAGTTGGGGCTTGAAATTCCGGTTGTAACCTCTCAGTCTGGTGTTACTAGTGTTTACACCACGCCCGAACTTCTAGAGGTATTTTTAATGGCGTATGCAGGCTTGATCAACAAGAAGCTCGTAGCTAAGCTTCAGAAGCTAGGATTAAACGCTGTAGGTCTGTGTGGAGTTGATGGAAGGCTTTTTGAGGGAAGGAGAAAAAATGCTATTTATGTCAGAGATGGCTCAAAAATAAAGCTTCTTAAAGATGATTTAAGTGGTAAGGTAGAGAGCATTAATTTGAAGCTTCTAGAGCTGCTTTTACAACACAATATGGTGCCTGTGGTATGCCCTCCCGCAATTAGTTTTGAAGGCGATATCATCAATGTAGACGGTGATAGCATTGCGTGTTTGTTAGCTAAAGAACTCAAAGCAGAAAAATTAGTTTTTCTAATTGAGGCCCCTGGTTTTCTAAGACACCATCAGGATGAAACTAGTGTTATTGAGCGAATTCCTAGATCTGAGATTGAAAGTTTCATAAACTTTGCGGTTGGCAGAATGAAACGAAAAATTCTATCCATTCAAGATGCCTTGCTTTCGGGCGTCAAAGAAGTTTTTATTGCAGATGGAAGGTCAGAGGAACCTATCACAAAAGCTCTTCAAGGAGCCGGCACTTTGTTTTTTTAGGTTTTAGTGAAGTATGTGTAGATTTCTAATGATTCAAGCGAACAGCCAGTTTAAGCCCACTGATTTTCTGGCTGATTTTGCAGAGCGGTGCAAAGAAAGCACAGAGTGGCAAGGAGATGGCTGGGGCGTTTGCTGGTTAAGCTCAAAGTGTCAATGGCATTCCTACAAATCGCTTAAGCCCATCTGGGAAGAGACTGATAAATTTAGCGAAATTCCCGACTCTCCAACTTTTTTAGTGCATGCTAGATCTAGTTCTTTTGAGGCTCATAAAGGGCGGATCGAATTTAATCAACCTTTTACTAGAGATCAACTAGCTTTTGTATTTAATGGATTAATTAAAAGTGTAAGCGGTCTTAGGGTTGAAGGAGAGATAGGGTCACAAAAAGTTTTTAATCTAATTTGCGATTTTTATCAAAAAGGACACACCCTTGAAGCTTCTGTTGAGGGTGTTAAAAATTTAATTAAGGAAAAATCAAAAGAGATTACGGCTTTAAATCTTGGACTTTGCGACAAAGAACGTCTTTATGCGCTAAATTACTTTTCTTCGCAAGAAGACTATTATACTTTGTTTCATTTTAATAGCTCCATCAAAATCATCTCATCAGTTCAGCTTTCTAAAGTTAGTCTTGTTCCACTTAAGAAAGATCATTTAGTCGTGTTATGACTATCTGCAAGGGGGAAATCGATTACGTAGTTCCCACTTACCCCAATCGAGGCTTAAAACTCTCGCGGGGAGAGGGGGTGTATTTGTTTGATAACTTGGGAAACAAATACCTGGATGTGATGTCTAACTATGGGGTTAATATTTTTGGATACTGTCATCCTGCAATTTTAGGCGCAATTACCGAGCAGTTAAAAAAATTGACTAATCTGCATGGGAGCTTTTTAAATGATAAGCGAATTTTAGCCAGTCAAAAGCTGGTTGAAAGATGTGGGATAAAAGATGGCAAGGTTTACTGGGCGAACTCTGGCACTGAGGCAGTTGAGGCAGCATTAAAATTTGCTGCTTATGTTACTGGGAAAAAAAAGTTCGTAGCTACAAAAAATAGTTATCATGGAAAAACCTTAGGGGCTCTTTCAGCATCTGGAAACTTTAAATATAGAGAGCCGTTTGAGCCTTTGATTTGGAACTTTAGCCATGTTGATTTTGGAGACGCTGAGGCGCTTGAAGATGTGATTGACGAAGATACTGCAGCTATCATACTTGAGCCTATCCAAGGGGAGGGGGGAGTGATATTTCCTCCAAGGGGATATTTGAAAAAAGTTCGAGAAATTTGTGATAGAAAAAAAATTTTGTTAATACTAGATGAAATTCAAACCGGCACAGGGCGGACTGGTTTTTTTCTTGCAAGTGAGTGCGATCGTATTGCTTCAGACATTTTATGTCTTGGCAAAGGTTTAGCTGGTGGTTTGCCTGTTGGAGCTGTTGTGATAAGGGGTGATTTAGCTAGTGCACTTGAGAAAGGTGTTATGACTTCAACTTTTGGTGGAAACCCGTTAGTTTGCGCTGGAGTTTTGAGTGTATTAAACCTTTTGACAGAGGAGCTTCTAGGTCGGGTTGGCTTTTTAGGCGAAATTTTTCTTGAAAAACTGCGAAATATAAAAAACAAAAAAATTATTGAAGTTAGAGGTAAAGGTTTGTTGATAGGTGTTGAGCTTAGCACTAATGTAACTGTTGTATTAAAAAGAATGCAAGATAGGGGTGTTTTAGCAGCCCCTGCTGGTGTTGGAAGAGTTGTGCGGTTTTTGCCACCTTACGTAATAACTGAACAAGAAATAGATCGTGCCACAGCAGCTTTTGAAAAAGCTTTGGATGATTAAGGTTATGGTTTAATAGTTCGCTAAGGTTTCGACTAAAAACCCACAAGCCTGAAGTGTTTGAGTTTTGGTGGAAAATCAATTCTTTTTTAATTCAAGAATTAGGTGTCTGCTGTTTCACCAGCACTTTTTGCAGTCTGCTCGAGTAAAATAATACCTAAGTTTTGCTGTTTTAATGCTATCAAGTTTTAGAAAAATTTGCATGTGTAGTTTAGGAGAAAAAACCTAAAGAAGCTTCATCTAAAAAAGCAGCTTCCGATGCTGCATCAAAGCTTTTAAAACTGCAAGCATTTGCTAGCTACTTTTTTTAACTGATAGTTTTTATCCAAGCATCCAAAACTTGGCTCCACTTTTTTGACAAACATTTTTAAGGGTTAGATTTTATACCTTTCAACTAATTTTAATAGCGTATTTAAAAGGCAAAAAATCACTCTATCTCGAATATTTAAAGCTAAATATAAACAGCTTTTGACAGAGACGAGCGGTGTTTGAGACAACTGCGTATTTTTCAGGTATGGAGTTTAAAATTTTGTAATCAAGCTTAACAACCTTTCACTCTTTAAATTTTGGAAGTTTTTAGCTCTCTGTTGATTTCGGCGAGTTGATTTTTTTGCGCATGCAGCTTTGCGGATTCAGTTTTAGCGGCATCACTCAAGACTTTTCTCTGCATTGCTCCGATTTCCGTGGTGCTTCTAAGAAGCATACTCCCTCTCCAAAAATTGTTCAACGCAAGCCAAAGATAATTCCTTCGATCTACTGTTGCAGAAGTCATAAACCAACCCGTCGGAATTTTAATGTGTAGATAAGTAACGAACTTTTTCTGAGGGATCGTAGTTTTGATCTCTCCAGTTATCAAAATCAAAATATAAAAGTTTTCCCGATTATCTTTTAAGACTAAAGTTACTACAATCTCGTCTTGAGAGCGCTGGGTAGCCGCGCAATTAAACAAATAAAACTTTAACTCGGCGATATTTAAACCTAAATCCGCTAGATTTATGTTTAACACATCCCTTGCTGAAGGAAAGAAGAATTTCAGAATGTTATCGGCTAAATCAACAATAACACACTCTGAGCCATATTTAACCAAAAGGCACTGCTCGCTAAACTGTACTGAGGAAGCTGCATCCTCGCAAGGTTTATTTAGCTCTACTAAACTGGCCTTGTTGTCTGGAGTCAGAATTAAAACCGAGCTAGGCCCGTTGAACAAAGCAGAGCTAAAAGGATCTTCACGCTTTGACACTTTTTCGGAAGTTGAAATCAAGTCTCCAAAAAAATCTATTTCTTGTACAAAAACACAGCCATTGTTAGCCATCAATAGTTTAAACCCGCTCTCAGTTGGTAAGAAGTCATGTAACTCAGCTCCGGAATTCGCAGTCTTTAAGCTGATTGTAGAAGGGCTAAAAATCCTAATTTTATCGCTGCGATCCCTGCTTTGAATTGCAAGGAAACTTTTACGCGCAATTAAAGCTGACTTACTTAAATCTAATCCTTCGACTTCAACAGCTGGACAAGCAGGATTTCCCTCACATAAAACTACGCTCGATGAAAGCTCGGGCGAGTCACTGTCCACCCGAAAACTCAACTCGCCTACTTGATCAATGTAGAAAGGTCCGCTTTTTAAAACCTCTAAGTCGAGTTCTTCTACAGGGGGTGTCGGAAGCTGAAAAACGCTTTTTGTTGAATTAAACTTGTAAGTTATTTCTTTGAGAGTAAGGTTTGAAATAGGAACTTTAAGCGTTGAAGTCGGGGCTAAATGCTTAATCCGGAAATGCTCTGTTGATAATCTAGGTGTTTGTAAGCCTAAATGCACAAAAGCAAGGCCTTATTGGGCCAGTATAGGTATTATATCATCATTTTGAATTTTTAAGTTTTTAAATTTACACCAAACTTACAATCTCCTCGCTTATTACTCCTTGTGAAAAAGGGCTTAAGTACTACACAAGGTCTGCCAATAAATCGGCAAAGAGATTGCAAAATAGTGAAAGCCAGCTAGCTAAACAAACAAATTTCTAATACCTTTACTTGCTTAAACGCTAGTGAGTTTCAAACAATGAGTAACTCAGGGGCCTCTAAATAGTACTTTAAATTTTTTAAGAGTTGAGCGGCTTTAATACCATCTGCGACTCTGTGGTCTACGGAAAGAACAAGATTAATGCCTTTTACTATCTTGATTTGCTCATCAACCACAATAGGGGTTTTTCGAATAGAGGATACCGCTAAAATAGCAGAATGACCAGGATAAATTATTGCAGAAAATTCATCTACATCAAACATACCTAAATTAGAGATAGCTATACATCCGCCTGAAAGGTCTGTCGGCAGAGGTTTCTTTGCCCTAGCCCGCGCTATCACTGAGTTTGCCTCGGCTATTAACTGATGCAGGGGTACATCTAAGCAGTTTTTCACTATCGGCACAAGCAAACCATCATTAACAGCAACAACAACTCCTATGTCTATGCTTTCATGCTCAACAAGCTGCCCCTCGTGCCATTTCCTGGCAAAATCGCGAACCTGATTGACTGCCAAAGCTAAACCTTTTAAAAATAAATGTGTTAAAGATAAATCCTTGTAAAGTTCTAGCTTACTTAGTGTCTCTTTCAAGCTAAGAAGCCGATCAGCCGCAACAAAGGTCTTTACGTAAAAATGGGGTATTTCGGAGAAACTTTTGGTCATAGTTTCCGCTATTGCTTTTCGCATTTTTGAAGTGAGTACACTAGAATCTTCTGTTTTAGGCTCTAACTTAACCATTGTTTGTCTTTGAGAAGAGCCTTCAGAGGGGCTTTTAGCAACAGCACTAGCTGACTGGCTAAGAGCGGTTAATGATCTTTCAACATCAGCTTTCACGACTCTTCCTTGTGGGCCAGAGCCTGATAGCTCTGCCAGATTGAGCCCTGCCTCTGCAGCTAGTTTTTTTGCCAAAGGAGATGCTTTAAGTCTTTCTTGCTGCACCTCAAATTTTTGGGTGCTTGTGACCTCCGAATGTCCTTCAAAGAGGTTGTTTGTAGTAGTTTGCTGGGTGACTTCTAATTTAGTAGGCGTTACATTTTCTTTAAGCTCAGCAGTTTCAACACTGTCAACTCGTATTGTTGCAATTTGAGCGCCTACCTTAGCTACTTCGCCCTCTTTTACGTCTATTGAAACCAATACCCCTTTATCAAAACACTCAATTTCAAGATTTGCTTTGTCGGTCTCAACCTCAGCTAAAATATCTCCTCGATTACAGAAGCTGCCTACAGTTTTATGCCATTTAATAATTTTAGCGCTTTGCATTGTATCGCTTAACTGAGGCATCAGAATTGATTTGATACTCATCGCCTAAAAACTTAACTTTAGTTTACTTTTTATGTTCACAAAATACTACAAGTGTTTTACACTCTGGTATAACGTTAAATGAAAGCTAAAAAGGTTGCTTCTAGGTTGCCTAGTTTGCTAAGAAAACTTAAAAATATTGCCTCTCCCAAAGATCTTGCAGAGGTTCTGATAGCCCTTCAAGATGATCCAGCCAAATTTTACAACAGTAGGGAAGAGCAGGTTTTCTTGGAAAAAAAACTTCTAGAACCGGATAAGCTTCCTTTGGCGAAGTATTACCTTTTTGAGAGGGTGAATACTCTTCTGCAAAGCTCTCCTTTGTCCATTCGCGAGCTTGCTATTTTTGATCACCTTATGTTTTTGTCTTTTAGCGTAAATCGTTCAGAGCTTGAAGCCAAGAATATCTCTCTTGCTCTTCTGATCTCTTTGGTTTCAAAGAAATCGGGGAAGGATATCTTTAGTTTGGTGGAATCTGTGCCCTTGAACTCGCTTAAATTTATAGATTTCTTGCCTGTATCCTTGGTTTTGCCAAACTCAACGGAAAGATATTGGATAAAAATTACTTTTTCATTGGTAGATATTTCAGAGGAAAAATTAATTTTCAAGGATTCCTTCTCAATTGAGCCTTTTCAGTCGCAGAATTCGGGTTCTCGGGAAACGCAGTTCAGTAAATTATACGATCCGTTAACAGGCAGTTACTGCAGAATTAAAAAGACTAACCAAAAGTTGACGTTAGATTTTTCTCTTGTTTCTTTCCAGAACTCCAGTATTGAGTTAAGTGAAAAAATTGACAAGCCAGTTCCTAAGTTTTCTCATCTTGCGTTTCAAGTGGCAGATTTTTATGAAATTTACTCTTACGAACCCAGCTCGTCAGCTTCAGAGGTAAGGTTGTCTGAAAACTCTGGTAGAGAAATATTTAACATAAAGGTAAGGTAGTTCTTTTAATTTCAAAAGTAGAACTTTTGCAAAGTCCGAGCAGCTCGGCTTGGCAACTCCAAAGGTACCTTTGATAGACCACTTTGGCATTAAGATTTCATTAGGATTGAGCTTGATTGCTATACTGAAAATTATAATTAGTCAACTCTTACTTAGTACTTTAGAAAAAACTGCAGAACTAAATTGCAAGGGAAGCTAGATTTACTAAAGATGATTTTGAGGATTCTTAATTAATCGATTTAATTTTTCAGTAGCTGCTTCCTTCTTAAATTTCTCGATTTGTTTGTGGTTGCCTGATAGAAGAGCATCAGGAACACTTAACCCAAGATACACTCTTGGCTTAGTGTACTGTCCAGCTTCAAGTAGATTACTACCCTCGAAGCTTTCATTTTCAAGGCTTTCTCTATTTCCGAGAACACCAGGGATAAGTCTTGCCACGACTTCAGTTATAACAAGGCTTGCTAACTCTCCTCCCATCATCACAAATTTGCCTAAGCTTAATTCATAGTGCGCAAATATCTGGGTAATCCTTTCATCTAAGCCTTCGTACCTACCGCACACAAACACTAGACCCCTTTCTTCAGCCATAACGTGGGCTAATCTTTGTGTGAAAGGTATACCACTGGCGCTTAGAACTACCACCTTAGCAAATGGAGCCTTTTTCAATGCTTGGATGATAGCATTACCCACAACATCAGCTCTAAGAACCATACCCGGACCTCCACTGTAAGGATAATCATCAACTTTTTTGTGAGGTCCTTCCCCATATTCCCGAAGGTCTACGGTGAAAAAGTCAAGAATTTTTTCTTTTAAAGCCTTTTGCAGAATGCCAAAACTCCAAAAATTTTTAATTATATCTGGAAAAAGGGTGATGTAGGAAAAAACCATCCTACGGTATTTTACAATAAAATGAATTGAGTGATAGGTTTAAATGAAACCCGGAGAACTTTTTATTTCTCCGGGTACGAAGAGACAGGGTAAACTTCTTATCGGGCCAAAGCTCTTATTGAATCTGAAATTGTCTTGACAATGTTAGATAACAAAGCCAATATGGATTGTAGCATGTTAAACCTTGCATGCTCCTGCTGCAGCTTAGTTTGAAACTCGGCGATCTTGCTTTGATCCCCAAGTTGGATAGCTTTAGTGAGGTTTTGCATGGTTCTTTCGGTATTTTGAGCGCTTTGAGATAAAGCGTTCGCAATACCCTTCCAAGTTACATTTGAGTTGTTTACTATTCTTGCCATCTTTCTATTTCCTCCTTCTGAAAATAGAATCGACAAAACAATTGAGATGTTTCCTTCTAAGGCTCTTTTTATTTTTAGGAGAGATTTAAGGCTGGTAGATAACACAACTTTGCAATATTTAGTTGAAAATAATTTCTGTATCGCGCCTGTTTTTATTTTTGATCCGAGGCAGTACGAAGACAATCAGTTTAAAAGTGAGCATGCTTTCTCGTTTTTATTGGAAAGCCTAGCGGAATTAGAGGAAGAAATTAGTAACTTCGGTGGACGTTTATTCACAATCCAGGGCATTGCAGAGGAAGCGCTTTATGACTTGCTAAAAGCTAACCCAGAAATAAAATGCGTAGGCTTCAATCGAGATTATACCCCATTCTCTTTAATGCGAGACGAGGCTATCAGAAAAGTTTGTAATCAGTTAAATGTTGAAGTGATCTCGTTCGATGATGCTTTAATTGTGCGGCCTGATGTGATCCAAGCAAATTCAATCCCTCTTCATACTTTCTCATCTTTTTTTAAAAATGCTCCTCTTCCCAATCAACCTGTACCATTAATAAGACCGAGTTTTTCGTCTCTTAAGTGGCAAATCTTTGATTACAAAACATTTTTTAAAAAATCTTTAGCTAGACGGCGATTTGATCTTTTTCAAGGGGGGCGTAAAAGGGGTCTTGAGCTACTTCGAAGACTAAAATCAATCGATTACTCCAGAAGGGATTTTCCAGCTGAGGAGCAAGTAAGTTATTTAAGCCCGCATCATAAATTTGGAACTATATCTGTAAGAGAAACCTTCTACTCAACCAACGATGCAAGCTTCAGGCGCCAGTTGTATTGGAGAGATTTTTTCACGCTGCATCTCTTTTTCAAGCCTAAGATTCTTAACTCAAATTATTTAGAGGTATTCGACAACTTTCCTTGGGAGTGGGATGAAGCTAAATTTCGAAAATGGACTCAAGGTGAGACAGGTTTCCCAATAATTGATGCAGGAATACGACAATTGGTTCAAACTGGATATATGCATAACAGAGTTAGGCTAATCGTTGCCTCATTTTTCTGCAAGGACTTAAGATTTCATTGGAAAGCAGGAGAGAAATTTTTTGCGAATCACCTTGTAGATTATGACCCCGCTGTTAATAACGGCAATTGGCAATGGTGCGCTGGAACAGGGCTGGATGCAATGCCAGCTTTTAGAATCTTTAATCCTTGGCTGCAACAAAAAAAGTTTGATCCCGATGCTACTTACATAAAAGCTTGGATTCCCGAGTTAAAGGATTTGACTGCTTCTGATATACATTCAATTCATGATTTGAAACTAACAAATTATCCTCCTCCGATGATTGATCATTATAAAGAAAGAGCCAAAACTCTAAAGTTAGTATCTAATTTAAAAGCAAAAAATTAAGAACAGTCTTTTGATAAACCACAAGTGACGCACCTTAAGCAAGCTCCACTTCTTATGAGTGTGAAATGACCACACTCTGGGCAGGGCTGCCCTTCAAAAATTCTTGTGTCAATAGAAAGATCCTTTTTAATAGAATGATCCACCGCCTGAGCTTCTAAGCTTTGTATCAGATCTTTTCTGTCAAGGTAATTGATTGCAAGATCTTTGAAAATAAAATCGCTTATCGAGGTTACAAATTTGATGTGAGGGTGGCCGTGAACTATCCCGCTGGGCTCGTATCTTGTGTATAAAAATGCGTCAACAAACTCCTCTAGCGGCACACCATATTGAAGGCCTATCGAGACCGCGATTGCAAAATGATTCATTATGCTTCCTAAAGCAGTGCCCTCTTTACTAATATCCAAAAATATTTCCCCTAGCTCACCATTTTCGTACTCACCTGTTCTTAAGAAAATACTGTAGCCCCCAATTTTAACTTTCTGAGTATAGCCTCTTCTTTTTGGCGGAAGGGGTTTTCTTAAGGGCTTGCCATAATGCTCCTCTGTGGCTTGGACCTCAGCCCTGGCAAGGTTTAAAGGCTGCACAACTTTTGATTGATCTCTATAAACGGTTACAGATTTAAGGCCTAATTTCCATGCCTCTAGAAATATTTTTTCCACATCTTCCACACTAGCGCTGGCAGGCAAATTAACAGTTTTTGAGATTCCGCTTGAAATAAAGGGTTGTACAGCTGCCACCATTTTCAGGTGAGCGAGCGGATCCAATGTAGGCCCAGGCCCGACGCTAGTGAGGAAGATGCGCTTCTGATCCTCTGTCAAATAAGGACAGCCTTCTAAGGAATCATGTCCAAAACAATACTTGTTGCACTCTTCAATTTGCTCTTTAGAGAAACCTAAAAGTTCCAATAAATTATCGCCTGAAAAACTATTTCCATCAGTGATTGCTCGTTGAAAGTCTGAGGGAAAGTTTTCTTTTTTAAATACTTCATATAAAGAGTTTGACTTTAAGATTAAACTCTCAATTAAATCCAATTCTTTTTTTGAGAAGCCTAGCTCAAACAGAGTAGAGTGATTTATATGGGGCGCGCCCACTAATGTTTTATGTCCAACAATAAAAGCTTCTATGTCTTCGATTTGTTCTTTTGAAAAGTTTAAAACTTCAAGACCTTTGAGAAACTGTTTATTGACAATTTTAATTGTTCCCCCGTCCAATAACCTTTTAAACTTAACCAAAGACCACTCCGGTTCTATTCCCGTTGTGTCTGCATCTAAAATTAGGCTGATGGTGCCAGTTGGAGCAATTGAGGTAACTTGGGAGTTTCTAACCCCAAACTCGAGTAAACCCTCGCGAGCACGTTCCCAGACTTGTTTTATAAGGCCTTGCATATCTAAGGGGAGTTGATTTAAGTCAGCTACGTAGGGTTTGACATTTAAGCCTTGAAGGCATTCAGGTTTGTGATTGGCTAAATTATAGTGATTAAAGAAGACTTGTTTGAAAGAGCCAAGGTTGGAGGAGTATTTTTTGAATGCCCCGAGTTTTTTGGCTAATTCAACGCTTGCCAAGTAGGCGGATCCCGTCATTAAGGCTGAAATT
>Ga0308400_1000692_pt1 | contig 12176 bp, 8 predicted proteins | sample HotsprSampOS1265_FD_203451 | JGI IMG/M metagenome (GOLD analysis project Ga0308400, IMG submission 203451) | Hot spring phototrophic mat microbial communities from Octopus Spring, Yellowstone National Park, Wyoming, United States - 20060914_OS12-65 ...
TGCTTGCACGTGCGGTTGCGGGTGAAGCGAATGTTCCGTTCTTCTCGATTTCCGGTGCAGACTTTGTCGAAATGTTCGTCGGGGTCGGTGCCAGTCGCGTGCGCGACCTCTTCGACCAAGCCAAGCGCAACGCACCATGCATTGTGTTCATTGACGAAATTGATGCTGTCGGTCGGCAGCGCGGTGCTGGGCTGGGTGGTGGACATGACGAACGCGAACAAACGCTCAACGCACTGCTCGTCGAGATGGATGGCTTCGAGCAAAATAGTGGTGTCATCGTCATCGCGGCGACAAACCGTGCCGATATTCTCGATCCTGCGCTTCTCCGTCCTGGGAGATTCGACCGTCACATCGTCGTGGACCGACCCGACGTCCGCGGTCGTGAAGGCATCTTGAAAGTCCACACGCGGAACATTCCACTCGCACCAGATGTGGATCTCGGTGTACTTGCGCGCTCAACCCCTGGTGCCTCGGGAGCAGACCTGGCGAATATCGTCAACGAAGCTGCGCTGTTCGCTGCGCGTCGGGGAAGCGATTTTGTCACAATGGAAGATTTCGAAAAAGCCAAGGATAAAGTGTTCATGGGTATCGAGCGGCGTAGTCTTGTCTTAAGTGAACGCGAGAAGCGAATAACAGCGTACCACGAAATGGGACACGCGCTGCTTGGGAAGCTCCTTCCGAATGCTGACCCGGTCCACAAAGTGACGATCATTCCGCGTGGTCCGGCGCTCGGTGTGACATCCTATCTGCCAACAGAAGACCGGTACACGCTCTCGAAAGAGTTTATCGAAACGCAAATCATGTGTCTCCTCGGCGGGCGAGTCGCCGAAAAGATTGTGTTCAACCAATACACGACGGGTGCAGCAAACGACTTAGAACGTGCCACAATGCTGGCGCGTCGTATGGTCACCGAGTGGGGTATGAGCGAGCGCATTGGACCGGTCAACTACAACTCGCCGCACAACGAAGTCTTCTTAGGTCGAGATTTTGGGCACGTCCGTCCCTACAGTGAACAAACTGCCCAGCTCATTGATGCAGAAGTCACGCGCATCGTTCGCGAGTTGGAGCACCGCGCAGAAGAGCTTCTCCGCCAGAATGAAGCACTCATGCACGAATTGGTAAGGCATCTCCTCGAAAAAGAAACGCTCGATGGTGCTGAGCTCGATCGCTTGATGGAGGACTTCACGATGCACACCAACGAAGAGTCGGTACCATCGTCGGCTGACCATCGAGCAGAATCAAGCACGAGCGAACCTACTCCTTCCCAACAATAGCGGAGAGCGAGTACTCACACCCACAAGGGTATTCTCAACGACAGGTGAAGGAACGTTAGCTGCGGAGCTTCCGCTCGAGCTGTGTGACTGCTTGTGCGATCGTTTGATCGGTGGCACGGTAGTTTTCGACCATCTGTATCGAGTGGAGGACCGTGGTATGATCGCGCCCTCCAAAGTGCGATCCGATTGATTTGAGCGAAAGTGAGGTCAACTGCTTCGCAAGGAACATCGCGATCTGGCGTGGGAGCACTACCTCATGCTTGCGCGTCTTGCTCTCGAGCAGCGCAATGGTAATGTTGAAGTATGCTGCAACTTCACGTTTGATGTCTTCGATTGTCACTGCAAGCGAGTCCACTGGTCCCAGTACTCCCCGTAGCACCTGTTTTGCAAGTTCGATGCTCGGTACGCAACCATCGAGAGAGACTTTTGCGATGAGGCTAATGAGGCATCCTTCCAGTTCGCGCACGCTCGTTGTGATGTGACGAGCGAGGTATTCGAGAACGTCGAGCGGTAGTTCGATCCCTTCATCATGACTTTTCCGTAGCAATATCGCGAGCCGCATTTCATAATCGGGTGGTTGAATATCAGCGGTCAACCCCCACTGGAAGCGCGAGATCAAGCGCTCGTCCACATCACGGAGTTCTTTGGGTGGACGGTCGCTTGTCAGGACAATCTGCTTACCAAGCTGGTGGAGTGCGTTAAAAGTGTGGAAAAAGTTGTCCTGCGTTTTTTCTTTCCCTTCGAAAAATTGGATGTCGTCCACAATGAGAACATCCACGCTTCGGTAGAATGCAGTAAACTCATTGGTCTTGTTGTTCTGGATAGCATTGATGTACTCAATCGTAAAGCGCTCGCTCGTTGTATAGAGGACGCGCATCAAGCGGTTGCGCTCAATGATGCGATTCCCGATAGCTTGCACTAAGTGTGTTTTTCCGAGTCCCGTTGCTCCATAGATGACAAGTGGATTGAAGCGTGTTTTCCCTGGCTGGTCAGCAACTGCCCGCGCTGCCGAGCATGCGAGCTGGTTACTTTCTCCCGCAATGAAACTATCGAACGTGTAGCGCCGATTCAAGTATGCTGCAAAATCTGCTGCCGGAGGAGCAGCCGGCGCAAATGGCAATGGTGGTTGGACTGCGGCTGTCGTTGCATGACGGAAGGCAGGCAATCGGATCGTCCGCTGTTCGAGTGACTCGCTGCTTTGTTCGACGACAACTTCGTACTTCAGTCGTGCGCCGACCCCAAGCACTTGATAGAGCGTCTTTTGGAGCAAGCCGTAGTAGTGCTCTTCGAGCCACTCGTAGAAGAACTGACTGGGAACTTGCAGTACAAGCTCACGTCCATCGCAGCGCACAGGCTTGAGCGGCTCAAACCATGTGCGATAGTGTTGGACAGAGACGTTGTCTTTAATGATGGCAAGGCACCGTTCCCAAAGACACTCTGCACTTTCGAGTGTGCCAATTGGCATCGGTGCATCCTGAGGTAGTTGCGACTTGAGCGTCTCAAGCTCTGCAGTGCTAAAAAGACTTGGTCCAGGTGGTTGCTTTTTCGGCAAGGCATCCTCCCGAGCGGAATGGAACGTACACCACGACCCGCCTCCCTGCTTGTCCGGTCGATGCGCTCATCATGCGCTGATCCGATCGTTGCGACGCTGCTGTTAGCACCGATCAGAGCAACTCACAGGAGCAGTCACCGTTCGCAAGCAAGCGGGCGCAAAAATCGGTTGCGTACTCTCTGTCTTGCAAGAGAAAAATTGTCAGTCACAAAAAAAATTTGCCGGCACTTCTGTGGCATGTTTTTGGCATAGAGACCCCGCAAACAACGAGAGGAGGTTCTCACCTCTATGTACCAGTGGGATGAGCCAGTAAAAAAAATGCTCCTCGTCTTCACCAGACGAAGAGCACGCGGCGTCAAATTATGGCAACTGTTACTTGAGGTCTTGAGCGACAAACGGTAGTAACGCGAGATGGCGAGCATACTTGATGGCACGCGCAACCTGTCGCTGTTGATATGCGGTCAACCCCGTGACCCGTCGGGGTAAAATTTTTCCTTGGTCATTGATGAACTGTGCGAGGAATTTTGCATCAAGGTAGTCCACAACTTTTGATTCACCGAGCGGTGATTTCCGTTTGCGAAAGGCATGCTGCCGTCCTCGGAACGGCGATACTATCGCCGACATGCCTTCGCCATTTGCTTCGGGATCGAGTTCCTGACGTCGTCGTCGCATAACCGTAGCTCCTTACTGTTGTTGTTTGCGTAGTTGCTGGCTCTTCTGCAGACGTTTGTTGAAGCGATCAACACGCCCTGTCGTATCAACAAGCGTCTGCTTGCCCGTGTAGAATGGGTGAGATTTCGAGTCAATTTCGAGTACGAGCCGATCCGACTTTGCATAACATGACCGCGTTTGGAATGTCGATCCATCGGTCATTACGACGGTGATCGGTCGGTATGCTGGATGGATGCCTTTCTTCATGTGAATTAGGAACGAGTAATGTCAATACTGTCGAGTTTCGATTGGTCGGGCACTTTAACGAATCGCTCGAAGAATTTCACCGTGCCCTTAGGCGAGCGATACGCTTTGATGACGCGAACAGAGAGAAAACTCTCCTCGCGGTGCAGCTTTTTGACTTTATCTGCGAAAGTCTGTTGTTTCTTTGCCACTGCTCGAGTCCTGTTGTGGAACACACTGTGGGTGGTGAGAGAGTCGAACTCCCGACCTTCTGCTTGTAAGGCAGACGCTCTAAACCACCTGAGCTAACCACCCGCCATAGACGTGCGGGTTGCAAAAATACGCATCGGGCTCACGATTATCGAACAAGCTCCAAGCGTCGCACTGAGGGAACGCGCATCTGCACCAACCGTTCAATACCAGCACGCAGGGTCATGAGCACCAGTGGACAATCACTACACGCACCAAGGAAGCGAACCTCTGCAGTCTGCGTTTCTGCTTCATAGCGAACAAGCTCGATATCGCCACCATCTACTTGGAGATGCGGACGACACTCATCGAGCGCTCTGGTAATCGCACGTTCTGTCTCGATGTCACGTTCGGGAAGTTCTGGCTTCCAAGGTAGTTGTCGCATCATAGACTAATCTCGACCGATGGCTCTCGTCGTCGTTGTGCGTTACGTTGTCGTAGCTGCTTGATGATAGCGTGAGCTATCGCGCGATAAGCATCGCGGACATGGACATTGCATTCTGGATCGAGCACAACCGGGATTCCTGCGTCACATGCAGTTCGTATATCGTCATGGAGCGGTATTTCACCCAAAAAAGGTACACCTACTTCCTTGGCGAGCGTTTGTCCACCGCCCTCGCCAAAAATCGAATAGCGTTTCTCTGGTGCATCGGGTGGAACATAGTAGCTCATGTTCTCGACGATGCCAAGGATGTCGACGTTGAGTTTCTGGAACATTGCGATACTCCGACGGACATCGGCAAGTGCTAAGCGCTGTGGTGTTGTCACGATGACTGCTCCACTTAATGGTACTTGCTGAGCAAGTGTCAGTTGAACATCGCCGGTGCCTGGTGGAAGATCGAATACGAGGACATCGAGATTGCCCCATTCGATCTGTTCAACGAGTGTGCGGAAGTACCCTGCGAGCATTGGTCCACGGAAGATTGCCGCCTGATCGCGCTGCATGATGAACCCCATCGAGGCGATCTTGATACCATATTGCTCATGCGGATACCCCCGAATGGTGCCGTCCTCCCGTTTTTCAGCGTGGAGCGTTACCCCCTCCAGTCCGAACAGTGTCGGCACACTGGGACCGTAGATATCCGCATCGAGGAGACCAATCTGAAGACCTTCGAGCATCAGCGAAGCTACGAGATTTGCAGCAACTGTGGATTTGCCAACGCCTCCTTTCCCTGATGCAACCGCTACCGTGTCCAATACACCATCAAGGATAGCTTTCGGCACTGACGGCTCAATCACCATCGGTCGAGCTTGGACAATACACTGCATGTTCGGTACTAAAGCAGACACCACAGCCGCCACCTGACGGTCCAGGTGCTGGGCAAGCGCGCGATGGATTGGCGGTATAAGCTCTAAGTACACATCGAGAACACCGTCAGCACGTTCGATAATAGAATGAACGCTTCCAAGTTCGCCAAGGCTCTGAGCGAGATCAGGATCGCTGATTTCCGCAATACGCTCGATGAGCGTAGCATAAACTTCTGGTGTAAGCATTGCGTTCGTCTCATATGGATCGCATCAAAATGCAACGCGGGGCTTCAAGCGGCTCCATATGGCAGCTCTTACCCCGCGGTTCAATTTTTTCCTTGCTGGCTTTTACCGTACGATGAGCAACGGTGCTGTTGCTCGAACGCTACCACGAACACTAAGCTGAATGATATAGCTCCCTGCTGGGAACTTATGGACATCGAGCACCATTGAGTTCACATCACCAGCTGGTGGTATCGTATGCGAAAGAACAACCTGTCCTAATGTGTTGAGGATGCTAAGCTGGCCACCTTCAATCATACCAGTACAGAGTGCCTCGACTTGATCGCTGGCAGGTGTTGGGCTCACGACAAGCTTGATGTTGGATTCTGACGTTGTAGGCTCAACACTTAACAATGCACTCACGAGTGCATAGGAAACATCGTGGGGTATGTCGTAAATGCGATTGACAAAATCCTGTGGTGAGCGTGCTAATAGTTGCCCTACCGGTGATTGTTGATTCCAATCACTGGCTGAAAGCGATCGGAGTGTAAGAAGCGGTATCTGGTTCAGGGATGGCACAATCCGTGGGATGTGGGTGCCTTTGTTGAAGTAGCGGTCTTCGGTTAAGTTTTTCGCCTCAGACCACTGTGAGCTGCTTAGCGATCGAGTAGCAACGAAGATGTTGAATACTGGTAGTGAATCCACCTGCACTTCCCCTATCGGCTGTCCTGTTTGTTGGTCATAACGAATGGCTGTCTGGGGCGGATTGATTGTAATCGAACCCTTGCTCGGCACTGCATCTATCCATTTGACAACCAAGGCTCCACCATCAGCAGTTCGAGCAACCTCGATTTCATTGCCAAGTGGGGAGAGCACCTCATCGCAGATGAGCTGCTGGAAATTACGCGCCTGCGAAGCAGAATCGTTGTAGCCATAGACCACTGGTATGTCATTGATCGGTGCGATGAGCCGAATCGTCCAGTTACCAGCATTGTACTCTGTTTCGACAAGGTCAACACCAGCGAGATTTTGCTGCGCATCAAAGAGGGCAATCCGTTGGATGTAGGAAAAGCGATTTACTCCTGTTACCACCATGTCATGTTGGTCATACACACGAAATGGGACTGCTCCCGATGCACCACGATTGTTTGCATACGCTTGGAGCACTGTGATCGGCATGCGTTCGAATTCTAACCACGACCCGCCCATATCAGTTGATTTGGAGACTGCGACGACACGGTTGTTTTGATCGTCGGCGAAAATGCCGTTGATGACCGCATAGAGATTTCCACTCGGATCGGCATCAACGTACATCGGAGAGTTGTATGTGCTCGTTACAGAGGGTGCAGGGCGGAAGACAGAACTACTCCATGGAGAAGGAATCGAACTGAGAAAATCCTCCGTGCCTCCAAGGCGTGCATTGATCACAAGTGAGCCGTACTGACCGTACTGCACCTGATTGTTTGGTACCTGCAAAATGCCGCAGTACGCAAAGCCGGAGCGTTCTTCTCCTGCAGTAAATCCTACCAGTTTCGCACTGCCGAAGTAGTATCCTTCTGGGTTGTTTTCAATTGGTCCAATCTCGTTGTACTCAAAAACTTGTCCCTCAGTCCGAACGAAAATTGCTGTACCCCGGCGGAAGTAATTAGTTGCTTTGGGGTACTGGTAACCTGTGACGCACATCTTCACATCGAGCGGTGCAGTCACACCCGATGGATTAGCAACAGCAAGTTGTGGAACGCCGTAAAATGTTGAGGAATTGTTGGCAATTAACTGCCGAAGCCAAGAGTTGCCACGATTGGAAGAATAACGGAAATAGAGCTGGGATCCAAGATCACCGCCCGTTGCGCGATTGTCGAGTGCAACATGTTCGACGACACCGAGAATCCCAATACTTGGTTCGTACACCATCGGGGAAGTCGATGGGAAGAAATACGTGATGTTCGTAAAACTTGAGCGGAAGAGGCGTGAAAAGTTGACTGCTTGTACGACGGGTTCACTTGCAGAGTTCTTCATTGGTAGTGCGATATCACTCTGTAAGGAGGGAATGCGCTGCACCATCTGCACAGGACGATGTTCACTTGGTGCACGCTCAAGAGCGCGTTGCTGGGCGTACGCTCCCGCCAAACAGAGAGTCGCAATTAGTCCACTCACCATCTTCATGCTAAAGGTTCCATTAGTTGTTGAACAAATCAAGAATTGCATTACTATGCTAATCGAATTTTTGCTAAAATACAAATCACCGAACCACGACGACAGGATACCACCACTGTCGCTGCGCAGCAACGAGCTCTAAAATGTAAAGTCCGCTCGGAAGGTGATCGAGCCTACAACGAAGTTCCCATCTCTGTGGGCTTACTTCTTCACGAATGCATTCGACACAGGCTGATCCACCAGCAGTACGAACGATTGCCGAGACATCCTTTTGACGTACGTGCACCAGGACAAGATCTTGCGCTGGATTGGGGTACGGCGGAACGACGACAATACCTTGCACATCGAACATCTGTGTTTGGCCTCGGATTTCAATGTTGCAGCTTGACGAAGCCTGGTACGTATTTGCTGCGCAAATCCCCACCACATTTAGTTGTCGTGAGCAGTAATCAGCAGCATCACTGATGCGGAGCGTGTCGCGCTGCTGCCCCAACCCCGACGGTTGAAAGCACACGATGAGCCACCGCTCCTGGCCCGGTGGAATCACTAACGGTAGTTGTGAGAGAGGGACGGAGAACTCAATGTTGCGCGCCATCGTTGCACTTCCAATCACAAGCGTTTGTGAAGATGTATTCCGCACACGAAGACTATCACACTGCACTGTGGTAGCACGTGTCGTATCGAATTGCAGGAGACTGCTCGCAATTCCTACAATTTCGATCGGATTGGGATCGACTTCGACACGGACGACGTCAGAGGTTCCGCTACAGCCATACTCATCGGTCACTTCAACCCAGTAATCTCCCGCTGTAGCAACAACAATCGTTGCTGTCTCCTCACCCGTGGACCAACGATATTGTCTGTATGGGCGCTCTGTGCGGAGAATAATCTGGTCACCGTCGCATAGCCGCATACCGCGGTTGGAGAGCACTGTTGGCTTGACCGTGTCGCCAATGACAATATCGATTGGGGCGCTTGTACCACTACAACTTTCCCCCGGTGCACCAGCTGTCACCGTAACACGATAGCTTCCTCCCTGGCGGACGGTAATGGTTTGCGTTGTCTCTCCAGTATTCCACTGGTACGTGGCATATCCATCGGAGGCACGAAGTTCAACTGCATCGCCGGGACAGAGGACAAGAGCACCATCTGCACGTGCAATGAGAGGTTTACTCAGCGCAATCGTTGGAGTAGGACGACCTTGGACGTTGACCGCTACGATTCGTGATATTGCTTCACATCCATTGACTCCTCGTGCACGAATCTGAAATTGGAGCATCCCTCGTTGCACAATGAGAACCAATCGCTGCTCACGGTCCGATCGTCCAATCCATTCAAACTCCGCAATCCCAATTGCTGAAGTATCGAGCAATGCCTCAACGATAATCGTGTCCCCTTCGCATACACGTTGAGGTGCAATGAGGCGTATATCCACCTTCGGAGAGGGCGCTTCCGAAACAGTAACTGTGAGTGACTTACCAGAGCACGCATCAGGATCGCGTACTTCAACCCAGTAGTTGCCTCCCTTTGTCACCGTGATCGTCGGAGTTCGCTCACCAGTGGACCATAGATACTCTGTGTAAGGTTGGCGAATTCGGTCACCTTTGACGACGCTCAGCGTAATCGGCTGACCATCGCACACCACAAATTGCCCACTACTTGAGACAATTATAGGTTCGAGGAGGTCACGGAGTGTCGTCCGATAAATGCCATCGCCGACAAGGTAGCCGAGCGTATCGTTGACAAACCAGACATCGTCGTAGTTACTGCCTGGTTCAAGCCCACAGCGGTATGGCGTTACGTCCACCTGGTTTCGTGCTTGATCGCGTGCGATCCGATAGACTGAACGATTCCACCCGACTGCCCACCCCACATTTTGATCAACGAGATACGTACCGAACATCGAGGCTCCGGTAGGGTATCGCGACCAGGTTTGGCCACCATCGTAAGACCAACGAATGTCCCCGATTGTACCTGTCCCACCTGTACAGCTATTCCCTGCCGTTGCAACAAGGAATGTATTCCCACGATGTGCGAGATTTTCCTGCCAGATGGCGGGGCCGGTGACGGCAAACATCTGCCATGAGCGTCCACCATCGAAGGAACGCCAGAGTCTCCCACTACTGGAAGCATAGCAGAGCCCTTCAGCATCATACATTAGAACGTGGGACAAACCTGTCTCACGTTCGTATGCAACGAACACAGACCAACTTGCGCCGCCATCGGTGGTCCGGAAAAAGAGCTGTGGAATATCACCACACCCCCCACCGACAACCATGCCAACACGTTCGTCAAGAAAATAACACCCCCAAACAGGTGCTCGCTGCATGGTGCCATTGAGAAGTATCACAGGCGTGATTTCCCGCCAGGATCGTCCACCATCAGTGCTTTTGTAAATGCCGCCGAGATTTGGATTCCCGTTGTTTGTACCAGAGCAATAACCAACGCGTTCGTTCACGAAGATGATTGATTCGAGCTGGTCAGCATTCGGGATGGTTGTACCTTCCCACGTCATGCCCCCATCGGTTGTCCGCACAACATAGCCGCCGAACCCGCAAGCCCAGCCATACTGTGGATTCGATGGTAAGAACATGATGTCTAAGAAAAAGCCACGGTCATAGGGTGGCGGCAGCACAAGCTTTTCCCAATTCCACTGACGCGGTTGCGCTTGCACCGACAGTGCGCCGCCGGTCAAAAGAGAGCTCAACAAAATGACAGCACGTAGTCGTGACATTATACATTGGGAAATGTTGACTCATCAGACGTTTGTGGCTGCACGGGCAGCGGTAATGCCACTGAGTGCAGCACCCTCCAGTGTCGCCGGGAGACCCGTTGCCGTCCAATCGCCGGCAACGAACAGCCCTTCGATACCAGACACAGTTGTTAGACGTATCCTAGCTGTTTTCGGTGTAAGCAGTGGAGTAGCTGCTCGCTCCTTGATAACCCGCCAGCGGAGAAGCCTCGCTCGGCTGAGAGCTGGAAACACATCGCAGAGTTCCTCGCTGATCTGTTCGACGATCTCAGTGGCTGGCTGTTGCGAAAGTGCATACGCAGCACTTATGGTAACCTGAAGATGTCCTGGGTAGCGATTTCGTTGCTCTGGCATACGCTCAAGAAACGCTGTTCGATCGAACACCCACTGCGCAGTCGTCCCCCATAAACCAACGACTGGCGGCAGCGCGAGCGGACGATCGTACCAGAGGTACACTGAGACAATGGGCACTGGTTCAAGCGTATCCAAGAGTGCGACACTCGAACGGTAATGCTCCGGCAGGAGCCTTACAAACGCTCTCGGTGACACTGCCGCTATGACAGCGTGACCACGGATTTCTTCCCCAGTGGATGTTGCAACGCCGATAATGCGATTGTCGAGCCAGACGAATTCCTCAATGCGTGTTCCCAACTTGATAGATCCACCCCGATCGGCAAGCCATGCTGGGAGCGGTTCCCAAAGCTTGGAAAGTCCTGCCCGAGGTACAAGAAGGTAATGGCTGTCTCCTCCACCGAAGATTACCCGTCGCAGCACTACGGTGAGCAGTGCACTATCAGCAGATGCTACAGGTGCATTGAGTGTCGCAAGCACAAGAGGCATCCAGAAACGCTCTTGCACACGACCTGACTGTCGGCAAGCTGTCAGGAGATCAGCACAAGTCAGATGATTTCGCTTTCGGAGAGCAATACAGAGTGCACCACGGAGCAGTTGCAGCCGTTCAGCGAGCGAAAAGCTTCGCATTTCCAACAGCCCTCGCATTACACCAGCTCGCCCCTTCCACCGATAAGGATGGAAGATATCACGTACTCCACTTGGTGATGCAAACGCGATTGGGACGGGGTCACGGGGTGCAAGAAGTTCTTCTGTCCCCAAAGCTCGGAGAATCCGCCGGAGATACCAATAGCACCCCATCGCAACATGTTGCCCATTGTCGAGTTCATCACCAGTGACGTCATCTCGAAATGATCGTGCTCGCCCACCAAGATACCGATGTGCTTCAACCAGGATGACTTCCATCCCTTGGTGCGCAGCCTCCATAGCCGCTGCGATTCCCGCCACACCTCCACCAACGACAATGCACCGCCGCTTGCTGACTATTTGTGCCATGTGCAAAAATCGTTGAAACCTCGTTCTAAGGTGAACGTATTTTGCGCACACACACTACCGTTCCCGATGGAAAGATGGCATTACTTAAACTCGAACGCGTTAGCAAACGTTACGGTGATTTTTATGCCAACCGTGAGATCAGCTTCTCTGTCGATGCTGGAAGACTTTTCGGCATCCTCGGTCCGAATGGCGCTGGAAAGACAACGCTCCTCCGCATGATTACCCGCATTCTCCTTCCTGATGAGGGGATTATACTGCTCGATGGAAAGCCATTGAGCCAAGACCACCAGCGCAGTATCGGATACGTTCCCGAGGAGCGTGGCCTCTACAAAAACCTCACGGTGGTAGACAATCTTCGCTATTTTGGACAGCTCAAAGGGCTCTCCAGTGCTGATGCAACGCGTCGCGCGTATTGGTGGCTCGAGCGCATGGATGCTCAAGGATGGGAGAAAAAGAAAGTCCGTGAACTTTCGAAGGGGATGAG
>Ga0308400_1000700_pt1 | contig 12032 bp, 17 predicted proteins | sample HotsprSampOS1265_FD_203451 | JGI IMG/M metagenome (GOLD analysis project Ga0308400, IMG submission 203451) | Hot spring phototrophic mat microbial communities from Octopus Spring, Yellowstone National Park, Wyoming, United States - 20060914_OS12-65 ...
GCCTGGCCCACCCGCAGCGCCCCTACCTCGTTATCGCGCGCCCAATAGCGCACCGCGTCCTGCTTGACCAGCCACGGTACGGCCAGCGCGCGCCAGAGGCCATGGCTCCAGGGTCGCCGGGCACCGTAGGGAGTATAGAGCCACCAGGCACCGGGACGAGGCTCTACCGTCCCTCCCTCGCGGGTCTGCACCTGCCAGACGCCGCGCTGGAGGTCGTAGCGCAGGTTGCGCGGGTGCCAGACCTCGAGCACCGGCAACACCCGCCCGCTCTCGCCCTCCTGCCAGTCCAGCCGGGCCAGGCCCACCCCCAGCAGGAGCCCCCAGGCCACGAGTTGATATAGGGATTCTTCTGGGGCGAAGGCCCAGAAATCGGCCTCGAGGGCCCGCGTGATGGTGCGCCCCTCGCGGTTGTTGGGGGGCTCGAACGCGAGGGGCAGGCCCAGCAGCCCGCGTATACGGGTGCCCAGGGTGGCCTGGACGCGGTCGTCCGCCAGCGTGGCCTCCGCTAGCTCAGCGGCCAGGGAAAGGTTGCCCCCCTGGGCCAAGCGCCAGGCGGTGCCAAGGTCGGCAGGGGCCCACTCGGTGCGCCCCCACGCAGAGGGCTCGTTGACTAGTTGCGGTTGAGGTTTTGCCATATCTCCATCAGTTTCTTTCTCGCCAGGATGTACTGGATACGGGTGGGCCGCTCGGCGTGAAGAAAAGCAGCCAGATCGCGAGCCTCCTGGCTGCGCGCTTTAGCGGGAACATCAACCTCGAGGGCCGCGCGCAGCAGGGGTTGCACCCGGCTCCAGGGAATCTCCCACCGCTCCACCCGCAGCGCGTAGCAGCTCGCGCTGGAGAGGAAGGGCTGCTCGAGGCCGCTCCACTGGCTGGGAGCGCCCATCCGCCTCATTCGCGCCCGCAGGCCGGCGGCGAAGAGGAGAGCAACGTCGGCTCTTCCTCGCTGAGCTCGAGCGTATAGAACGTGTGCCCGCAATTTTTGCAATTGTAACGACGTTTCAGCGCTACGTCCGGCCATGTTCCCTCCAAACCCACACGCCCGCGCAGGCGAACCGCAACGCTCCCACAGCGCGGGCAGGGTACAGGGTAGAATTTGCCTAGTCTAGGCATAGTGTACCACAAACGGGAATCTATTCCCGCTCATCCCCACCTCGAGCGCACCCGAACCGAGATGTACTCCGGCGGCCCACCGCGCACCGTCCAGAGGGCCAGGGCCAGGCTCATCACGGTGTCGTCGTGGGCCCCACCGGGAGCCTCGTAGCTCAACCCGTAGGCGGTTTGTTTAGCCTGGAGCAACCGTAGCTCAGTCAGCAGGGTGGAATCTGGATAGAGTTGCAGACGCTCCTCGGCCAGGGAGAGGCGCAGCTCGTTGACGAGTTGCTGTTTGGACTGGGCGGTGAAGCGGAAGGGGTGCGTCTGCGGCCAGGCCCGGCGGAGACGCTCGTACACCGGATCGCCCACCCCGGTGGCGTCTACCGTGAGCCGAGCCTGGTAGCGCTCGAGCAGCCCCAGCACCCGCGCCTCGGTATAGCTCCACTCGCCCTGCCAGCGCTCTTGATGAACCAGGCGGTAGGGAAGCTCGGTCACGTCGAGGATGCTCAGGCTAGACCAGTCGGCCAGGCGGGCTAAGTCCAGTCCCGCCGCGTAAACCCGGCCCGTTCGGGGAGGTTCTGGCCCCTCCAGGACTGTCGCCCGCTGAATGAGCTCTTCCGGGATGGCCCCTCCGGCCTCGAGGAACTCCGCCAGGTACTCTTGCCGGAACGCCCATTCACCCAGCGCCCGGCGCTCGGCCTCGAGAAAGGCGCGGTCATAGCGGCTAATGTCGTAGGCTGTCACCCGCACCCTGTCCCAGTCGTCCGACTTGGAGACCCACTCCCTCCAGAACCAGCCCCTGGTGCCAGCCGGGGTGGATAGGGCGAGGATGCGGCCGCCCGTCATGGCCAGCATGGGACGCACAGCCACATAGAGGTCGTCCGAGATGTAGGCCGCCTCGTCCAGAACCACGAGGTGGGCAGAGTAGCCTCGCACGCCCTCGGGGTTTTCTGGTAGGGCGATGACCCGGCCCCCACCTCGTAGCTCCAGGTAGGTCCTTCCCTCAGCCTCCAGGGGCACGCCGGCCAGCCGAGCCAGGCTCCGCACCCGGAGGGCCAGCTCGGTAGACTGGCGCTCCGTGGGCGAAGCTATGAGGACGGTGCCGCCGGTCATGAGAGCCGCCCTCAGGGCCACCACGGCAGCGGTGGTGGATTTCCCAGCCTGACGGGCGGTGAGTACGAGGGTATTGCGGCGGGTGGCGAGATGGGCCACCTGGAGTTGCCAGGGGTCGGGGGAGTCTATTCCAAACAGGCCGAATCCAATCCTCGGGGAGACGATGAGGGCGGGACTGCGGTCGCGTAACGCTGATTTAGCGGCCATCGGTCAACTCCATGAGGATGCGGCCCACTCGTTCCGCTAGCTCCGGCTCGTCCTCCAGTTCCCGGGCGATGCGGACGGCGAGGGCCCGAACGTCCAGGTAGTTGTGCACCTCCACCCGACTTCCGGCGTCCAACTCCCCGCGAAGGCGGGCCTCAAGGGTCAGCAACTCCCGGGCCTCCTTCAGGAAGGAGGCCGCCCCGGTGTAGCGGTGATTTGCGGCCGCCTCTTCCAGGAGCTGGCGGGCCTTGGCGTTTAGCTGGCGCACCTGGTCCAGTATCGTGCCGCCGTACTCCACCACCTCCTCCTGCACGGCGGCCTTAGCCTGCTGGGAGAAGTGAGCCCGGACGTGGCGGATGACGGCCTGGGGGGAAACGGAATATCGGAACGCTATGCGCCGGTATGGCTCACCACGGGCAATAGCCCGTTCTATCTCTTCCCGCTGTGGATGAACGCACACCGTGCACGGTCTGGGCATATTCTCCCTGTCCCTATGGTACGAAACGGCCGGGTTTGTATCGTAACGGCGAAGTCGCTATACGACCGCATTACGGCTCCGGCTCTATCGGCTCCACCACCAGCCGCACTTTGCCCGGCCGCTCGGGAAGGTTTCGTTCTGCGTACAGCTTAGCTACCTGGTAGTCGTCCTTCAGGACTCCAGCCGCCACAAGAGCGTCCAAAAGAGCTTTTGTGATGTTGTCCAGATCCCGCTTGCGGCGGTCTGGCGGGTGGGCGAACACGTAGACCGTCACCTCCCCCGAGCACCGCACCCCCTGGGCCTTCAAAACCGCCCAGGCTTCTTTATGCCACCGCCGCGCCTGGGAAGAGAGGTAGCGGCCCCGGCCTCTAGCTCCCCAATAGTGGTTGATTGAAGGGGGCCAGGGTAAAAGCACATCCAGGATTTTCACGCTTCACCCCTCCCCCTCCTCCCGCGGGACCCCCCGGCCCTCCGAGGTCCCACAGGTGGAAGGGTGCCGGACACCAGATACGGGGGTTTTCCAAGCCAGCTTCCAGGGATCGGACCTGGAACTGATGCCCGGGCGGGTTAGGGGCGCCCGGCGACCCCGATTGAGCCGGTACCTCAGGCGCACCGCACCTGTAAGGGTCGTGTTTGCATTGTAGGCAGGCATTCTACTCCTTCAGCACGCTGAATGCCTCGTAAAACTGCCGCAGAAGTTTGACTACATCCTCCAATGCCTCATGCGCGGTTGGCATAGCGTCAGACTCGTAGTCCTCGTCGCCTTCAAAGCGGGCTATCCAGCCCTGGGGTGTTCTGACTAGTTCGATTTTGATGGGTTTGTCTTTCATGCCGCCTCCCGATCACTCCAAACTAAGCCCCAGATGCGACCGTTTTTTGCCAACCACAGCGCCCAGGGGTTCAGGTCTACCCAAAAATCCAACTGCCGCTGATCGCTGCCCTCGGGGTTGCGCAGGGCCACCTCTACCAGGTAGGCCCGCCAGGCCCAGGTTTCGCACTCTGTAGCTATCTCATCGCGCTTTTTGCGCCATTCATCGTCCAGCGCGTCCCAGCGCGCCGAGTAGCGGTGGCGCTCGCGCTCACGATGAGCACCGGCCCAGCGTTCCAGCGCTCGCTCGCGCAAAGCTACGGCCTGCGGACGCTCCTGGGCCGCCTCCTGCACCTGGGGCCACACCTCGCCCAGGCCCCAGCGGACGAAGCCCTCCATCGCGTCATTGAACAGGCACCAGAAGGCCCACTCGAGCCAGCCTGGGACATTTGGTTCGGCTTCCACCTCGAGCCTGGCGTGAAACGCCAGGGCGAACTCCATGCGGGCCTGTCGTGGGATATCCTCATCTGCGAGCGGTGTTTCACCGCGCAGAAGGGCCAGAATAGCCGCCTTTTCCCGTATCAGATGCTCACGGTAGCGGGCCACAAACTCCTCGGCGCTTCTACCGTCAATCCGCAGGCCGCCTTTCTCGTTGATTTTCAGAATCAGCCCGGCATCGTTAGCCAGGGCGATAAGCTCTGCTGCGTTCATACCTCTACCTCCTGCCATATCTGTCTCTTAGCCGGCCACCTGTAGGCGTGAGGGGCCATACCCTCGCCCAGCAAAACCACGCCTCGGCGCGCTCGAGTAACAGCCACATACATCAACCGGTGCAGCGTGTCGGGATGGGCTCGAGCCGCCCGGCGCGTGTAGCCCGGCCAGACGTAAACCCAATCCGCCTCGCCACCTTTGACGCTATGGATAGTGCCCAGCCATACCCGCGCCCGGCCCTCGAGGACTGCCTGGGGATTGCGTAAAGCGACCATCAGCGCGTTGCGCATCCCTCTGGGCGCGTTCCCCAGCAAGTGGTCGAGCAGCCAGCCGGCGTTGCGGCCTATCGCGTGTTCGCGGTGGTTAGGTAGAAACTCCTGCCAGATGGGGTGATCGTCCCCAATGGTTTCCTCGTCGGGAAGAGCGTTGATGACCTCGAGGGCGCGGGTTTTGTTTCCCCGCCCGAACACGTCAGAAACAAGGTGTTTGGTCCAGGCCTTCAGGTCGCTCCCCACCCGCTTGGGGAAGAGGAAGCTGCGGGCCTTCTCCCAGGCCGCCTGACCTCCACGGGTAGCGGGGAAGAGGTTGAAGCTCGAGCGGTGCGGCGCGTAGGGATTCCCCCAGGGAATGCCGCGCTCGAGCAATTCATTCTTCAGCGGTTCCAGCAGGTAGCGAGCGGTGGCCAGGAAAAGCACGCTTTGCCCGCTCCCCTCGCGCTCCAGGGCGTGCTCCACCGCCCAGCGCGGGTTTTCCGGGCTGTCCGGCAGGTAAATCACCTCACCCCTCTCAGCCCTGGGGCGATAGCGCTTCTGAGCCCGCTGGGAGATGCGCCCAACGATCTCCTCAGCCAGCGCCTGCACCATCGCCGGGACGCGATGGGACTGCGAGAGCACGATCTCCTCTTGGGCTTGCGGGGCGAGGAATGAGTTCCCGTTGGCTCCCATGAACTCGTAGATGGCCTGGTCGTCGTCCCCGATCAGGGCCAGATAGCGCGTGCTGGCGGCCCAGTGCTCCACCAGAGCTAGCTGAAGTGGGCTGAGGTCCTGAGCCTCATCCACGTAGAAATAATCAACCCCCAGACCAGGGCGCAGCAGGGCGGCCTCGAGCATCCCCGGGAAATCGATCACTCCCTCCTGGCGCATCCAGGCCCGCCAGCTATCCCAGAAATCGCGAGCTTTATCCGGCCACTGGGCCACCGGGGTGAGGGTGTTGCGTAAGTACACCACCTGGTCGTATAGCTGGTCCCCAGGTGGGGCCTCGGCCTCGTCGTAGGGGTCCATCACGTCAAAGGCTGACTCGCCCCCTCCCCTGATCCGGGGAGTGATTTGCCAAACGTCCGGGGCCTGATTGTTCCAGGATTTCAAAGCCTCGCGGGTCAGGGCCAGGTCTGGCCTGCCGATGGCCCGGTATGCTAAACTGTGAAGGGTACCCAGGTTCTCCTCGGGTACTTTATTCCCAATGCGGCGGGAAAACTCTCTAAAAGCCGCCCGACTAAACGAAGCCACCGCGATCTCTTCTCCCGGCACCCCCCGGTTGAGCAACTCCTCGACCTGCGTCACCAGCCAGCTGGTCTTCCCGGTCCCTGGAGGGCCGTACACCCGAACGCGCTTAGAGGTCGACATACGGCACCCCGTTTTTATCGTCCTGGACGGGTGTAATCGCTGTAATCGCTTGTTGTTCAGAAGCGATTACAGCTATTTTTGCGTCCTGTACGGCATTATCTACATGTGTAATCGTGTAATCGCTTGCTTCACTCATTTTCTCCCGCTCAGTTTTTTGAGCGATTACACGATTACACCCTTTGTTTTCATTGTCCTGGACGGCATTAGTTGCTGTAATCGCTTGTTGTTCAGAAGCGATTACAGCGATTACACCCGTTGTAGACGCATTTTCTAACATGTTGTTGATTGGCTCGGGCACCAGACTGACGGGTAGCTGCCAGTAACGGCGATAACGCACAACCCCATGCTCACGCACAGGTAACCTCACCAACTCGGCTCCGTAGCGCCGCAGCAGTAAAGCCAAATCGCGAGGCCGGATGCTCGCTCCTCGAACGTCAGCCGCCCAGGTGGCCAGGTTGGTGCTGTTGATCAGGATGTCGCCCTGGCGCACCAGGGGCAATTCCATTCGATGATGCGCCAGCCAGTTGATGCGGTCGTCCTCGCTGGCGGGCTTACGCTCCTCGAGATAGCTCTCTAGGAGGCCCCTCAGCCAGTCGAACTCCTCGGCCTCGGGGGCTTCGGCGTCCTCGGCGGCCAGGGCGATCACCCGTACCACGTCATCCCAGTAGCGCTGGTCTACCCAGCGCAGGAGGTGATGCGTGGCTCCAAACACCGCCAGCCGCAGCCGGCGCTGGTTGAGCAGGGTTTCGGCGTTGCCCAGGTCAACCCCGCGCCCGTCCTCGAGCAGCGCGGTATACCGCGGGGGGGTGGAAAGGTACCGCCGGATGCCCTCCAGGCCCGGCCAGCCCCACTCCTCGCGCAGCCAGCGCAGGGCGTCTTCTCGTGTGGAGGGAAGAGTCATCTCTGCCATGGCTTCCACCCCTCCCTTCGCTGCACCCCACGGGGCTTGCTGGCCGGTTTGCGCTTCCCGGCCTCGAGGCCGGAACGTAGGGTCTGGCTAGCCTCTTTCTCTCCTATCCCTGTCGTTTGCGCCTGCCCCAGCACGAGCTCGCGAGCCTCATCCTCGCTGATAATCTCCCCGCCGACCAGACGCCCCAGCTGGTAGGCCATGCGGTTGAGGGCGTTGTTGCGGTTGCCCGCTCTGGCCTGAGCCTGAAACTCAGCTACGATGCGGGCCAGGGCGGCCTCGGCGTAACGCCGGATATAATAGCCCTCGTCGTTTTCGGGGACACGGCCTTGGGCTGTGCCCACCAGACCGCCCCTGATGTACTCGGGGCCATAGCGGGCCACGAGGCCGACCTCAGCAGGGCTCAGCAGGTAGCCCCGCTGGCGCTCGGGGTGCCAGACGGCCAGCAGGGCCCCGTGCTCGAGCAGGTCGGCGGAAGACTGCACCTCGTAGCCCTCCATCTCCAGGGCCAGCCTAGCCCACCGCACGGCCTCGGGCGAGTAGCTGAGCCAGCGCCACTCGTTGGGAGGAGGGTCGTAAACAGCGCGGTGGGCCATAAATCACCAGGGCGTAGCAACGGCTTTCACGGCTTTCTTCTTGGGGATGGGCGCGTAGCCGGTGATCACGTTGACCTCGCGATCTTTGCCCTGTTTTTTGCTCAGCGTGAGCAGCACCGAGCGGCCTGGGGCGCTCACCTCCTCATTGCCCATCAAGATGCGCACACCGCGCACCGGCTCCTGGCCCTCAACGAAGAACAGCGGCAGACGATCTAAATCCTCAATGCTTTCCACACCGGGGATGTCCATATCCAGCAGGCTCGCGTCCTCCGGGCCAATTACCCGGCCCCAAAGGGCCCCAACCACTGCCCAAAAACGGCTTTTTTCGTTCCACGCCAACCCGTACTCTCCCGAGGAAAGCCGCACCACGGACGGGAGGTTGACGAGGGCCGAAAGCCGCCCCTCCTCGTCCTCAAACAGCATGCGCAAGACAGGCCTGGGCTCTTCGCTGAATTTGCTGTGCAGCCGCCCGGCCTGCACCTCGACCAGGCTAAACTCGTAAGTTCCCGGCTCACGCAGGACAAACTCCGAGTTTTCCTCCAACTTCACGCCCTTGAAGATTCCCATACCATTGACCTCCTTGGTCTATTCCTTCGGGCTTCTAGCCCTGGTGCCAGGCTGATCGGCGGCTCAGCCTGGCGAAGCCGTCACTACGCCAACTCGTCAGGAATTGTCGTCGGCACCGATATTGTTAAGGGCTTTGATTAGCGCGTCCGCCGCTAAAGTCGCTTCTGCGGCCATGTTGTCGCGTTTGCAGTGCCACGAGTTTGGATTTGCCAACAAACCCTGCAGCGCAAACGCTGCGAAAAGTTCGCGCTTGGACAAACCCGAGCAGCCTTCTGCATAGACATACCCGTTTGCCTCGTACAGAACCGCTGGAGTGGCAAACGCTTGATCATTAGCCTTGGTGGTTTGTCCTTTCTGTGTTACGCTATCCATAAAAAACTCCTTTCTGACCCCGGCAAACGCTGGGGTTATTTCCTAGTGCGCGCCACCCCCGGATTTCGGAGATACCACCCCAGCCAATCCCCTCGAGCCAAACGTTTCTCCCGTATGCTTTAGTCGGCTTTCCCCACCGCACCACTCGGTCGTTTAGATCATCGAACGTCAACTCGATCCCGAGTTGACAGAGCAAATCGGCTACCGCGCTCTCGCGCGTGTCGCCAACCCCAACCCCCCGATGCGCCTGAATCTGCCAGCGCCGACCTTTTTCGACGGCTTCTACCGAGATACACAAACGCAGCCCCATGTCGAGGAGCAGTTCCTCGAGGTTTTCTATGGGTTTCACAATGGGCATCGGATGTGTTTTGGCGGCCATCAGGTCACCTCCTGTGCCGGCACAGGCCAGGCGGCTACATCTGCCGTGAGCTCACCATCCAGGCCGTAGTACTGCCCCGCGTAGCGGGCCAGCACCAGCGCCAACTCCCTGTTGCGCTGGTGTAGCGCCAACAAACGGCCTATCAGACCCTCGGGGTTGGCAGCCCGCCACGCGGCCAGGGCCCGGGCCTCGAGGGCCAGGTTTTCGTAAATATCCATGTCTCCTGTGCCCCCACACGCGTTGCACACGCTGTAGCGAGGGGGCGGGCGGTCGGGGTCGTAGCCCCGCTCAGCCCAGAAGACGGCCATAAACTGGTCGTCCATCACCCAACTCCACCCGGCCCGCCACATCCGATCAAGTTCGCGGTAAGCGGCAAGCTCGACCTCACCGGTTCCCCCGCACTGGTGGCACCTCATTGGCGCACCTCCACCAATTCGCCGTCGCAGCCTGCGTCACAACGCAGGCCGTACTCGTACACCCAGTCGTAGCCATACCTCTCACCGCACTCGACGCAGCGGAACGTGCGGTGGCGATTCTTCGCCAGCACCTTGGACCGCCGCGCGTCGATGCGCTCTTCAAAGGTTCTGGGTTTGTGTGTTATACTCTTCATGGTTCAAGCCTCCTTGGTTCTTCCCCCGGCCTCCGCCGGGGGACTTCGCTTACTGGGCCGCCTCCCGGCTGGCCCTGGTAGCCATTTCCCTCCGTAGCCGGGTGAGCTGGTCGCGGGTTTCTTGCGATAGGAATCTTGTCGGAAGCTCGCCTCCTTCGTGCAGTTGCAGCAGCTCATCCAGGCTGCTGCTGCGAATGATGGTCACCCCCGCCACCTTGACGAAAAACGCCGAGTGCAGCTTTGCCAACCGCCGCCAGGAATCCAGCGACAGGCCGGACATCTCGGCCAGCTGCTCAAGGGTGTAGAAGGGCGGGCGAGGGGTGGTCTGCGGGGCTGGGATGGCCCGCAGTTCCTCACGGATGATCTGGCGCAGGGTGTCCTCGAGGGTCATTGGGGGGCCTCCGGCTGTTGTGTTCCGTAGCGCGCGATTCGCTCTACCTCCGTTTTTGGAATTCGCCACCATTTTCCAATCCGCCGGGCTCCGGTGATTTCGCCTCTCTCGCACATAGCACGAAGAGTGGACGGAGATATACCAATCGCTTTAGCAGCTTTTCCAAGGGTTATTTGGGCTCTTTCAGACATCTTGTCTAAGAGTCTATACAAAACGTTTGGATTTGTCAAACAGTTTGATTTGACTAAACTATTTGTTTTGGCTATTCTAGACCGTATGACTTACGCTGTCCCTATTAGGGGGATGTGTAAAGTGGGATCGAAGTCCATTTCCGCAGTTAAGGAACAACCTCGTTGGGCCGATGCAATACGCTTGCGTCGGAACCAGTTGCGGCGCAGCCAAGAGGAAATAGCAGCGCGCTCTGGCGATGCCATCCACCAGGTAAAGGTCAGCCGAGTTGAACGCGGATTAATCCACCCAGTAAAAGGGTTATCTTTTGAGGAATTGCTAGGTTTGATCAAAGCTCTTGATTGGACTGTTCAAGAGTTTTCACAAGCTACTGGATTGGATGTAACCGAATTAAGCAACTTAGATATTCTTCAGCGCGAAACCATCCCCGTCCGCCGTTACCGCATCCCCATCGTGGAGGCCGGGGCCGGTCTGCCCGTCTGGGACGAGTCGGGCGAGTTCGTTGTACTCGACCTGCCCGAGCTAAGAGGGAAGAAAGAAAGCGAGCTGTTCGCGGTGCGGGTGGTGGGCGATTCGATGTCTCCCACCTTCCTCAATGGCGATGTGGTGGTGTGCTGGAAGGAGGGCCGGCCCGAGGCGGGCCGGGTGGTAGCGGTGCACCAGCACGGGGATGGCATCATCCTCAAGCGGTTGCAGTACGCTGGGAATCAGCCCATGCTGTACTCGGACAACCCAGCGTACCCACCTGTACCCTTGGGAGAGTACGACCGGATATTCGGGGTGGTGTTGGGAAGCTGGCGGCCTGCGAGGTGAAAGTTGCACTCGGGCGAAAGCTCGAGTGAGGATTGAAACATGCCCGCCCCCTTTCCCATCCCCCGCCGCACCTACGGCAGCGGCCAGATACGCTGGCTGGAGTCCCGCCGGTGCTTCCTGGCCCAGCTCGTCATCCCCGGCGGGCGGCGCATCAGCAAGACCTTCGCCCCCGCCGACTACAAAACCCCCCGGCAAGCCCTCCAGGCCGCCGAGGCCTGGCTGGCCGAGCAAAACCTGCTCAAACAAAAGGGGACGTTGCTTGAGCCTACCCGCGTCACGCTGGGTGAGTGGATCGAGGAGTACCTGCGCAACCCGACCTGGAAGGAGAAGACCCGAGCCGACTACGCCGCCTACCTGCGCCGCTTCGTGTCCCGTCACCTGGGCCACCTGCGCTTGCAGGAGCTCACCCCGGCCCGCGTGCAGCAGTGGGCTGCCACCGTGCCGGCTACCCCCTACCAGCGGGCCAAGGCGCTGCACTACCTCAAGCTCTGCCTGAACCGGGCGGTGGACCTCGAGCTCATCCACCGCAACCCTGCCCGCAAGGTGCGGGTGGAAAAGCCCCACCCCCGTCCCCAACCGGCTTGGGACGCGCACGAGGCCAGGGCTGCGCTGGAGTACCTCCGAACCCATGACCCCTTCATGTACCGCTACGTCTACCTGGCCCTGACCACCGGGCTGCGCCGGGAGGAGCTGCTGGGGCTCAAGTGGCGGTATGTGGACCTCGAGGCCGGCTTGCTGCGGGTCGAGGAGGTCTGCACCTACGTCAACAGCCGCCCCTCGTTCGGGCGACCCAAGACCCCCGGTAGCCGCCGCACCGTCTACCTCGACCCAGGCACGGTGGCGATTTTGCAGGAGCAGCGGGAGTACTGCGAAACGCTGCGGGCCCTGCGCAAAGACTGGGTGGAGATGGGCCTGGTTTTTCCCTCCCGCCGGGGGACACCGCTCTCGGAGACCAACCTCTCGGAGCTCATGCGCCATCTGGCCCGCACCCTGGGCATCACCCACATCCCGCCCAAAAACCTCCGGCATACCCACGTGACCCTGCTGGACAGTACCGGCAAGGTGCCCCTACATGTGGCAGCCCAGCGTACCGGCCACAGCCCTGCGGTGCGGGAGCAGCACTACCAGGCCCGCCTCGAGCGCCAGCAGCGCGAGGCCGCTTTGGGGTTGGCCGAGCTGC
>Ga0308400_1000701_pt1 | contig 12016 bp, 9 predicted proteins | sample HotsprSampOS1265_FD_203451 | JGI IMG/M metagenome (GOLD analysis project Ga0308400, IMG submission 203451) | Hot spring phototrophic mat microbial communities from Octopus Spring, Yellowstone National Park, Wyoming, United States - 20060914_OS12-65 ...
TGAGAAGATTCATTCAGAAACATATAGAAACTCAAGTGGCAAAACTTTTGCTAACCAAAGACCCCAAAATGCTGAAAAATATAGTTATCGATTACGACAAAGCAACTGAAGAAATAGTAGTAAAACCTTTTGATGCTTAGCCTCAAGATTTCATCAATTCAAAACACCGTTTAAACTTTTCAAACAAGCATTTATAAAAACTCTTTATAAAATTCGCTCCCAAATATTGCGTTTTTTTATTGGGGGAACTTGAATTAATCCTTCTCTTGAGCAGATTGTGGCAGAGCTTCCTTTGATTGATACTAAGACATTTTCTCTTAAGTTTTTTTCTTTTGAAAAAATCAAGCAGCTTAGTTTAATTCGATGGTGATTTAATTTAAGTTTCCTATCTAACTCTCTTAGGTATCTGCCCCTTTGCAACTCAATTACACAGTGACACCAGTCTTTTGTACCTAGCATCGGACAAGTCTTATTGTGGGGGCAGGGGAATGAAACCTCAAGATTGCCGCACTGACTTTTCAAGCGAACCAGGCGAGTGCTGGAATCTTTATCCCCGGGCTCTACAATAATTAGCTTACCCTGATCGGAAAGATTTTTGCTTAACCACTTAATAGCTTTCTTAGGATTAGAGACCTCTCTTAAACTGTTCAGAGCTAAAATAGTGTTAAATTTCGCAGAGATGGAGAAGTTTTCTGTCTTGATACCGAGAAAGGATGCGAAATTTTTAAACAACCTGCGATTGTGCAGCGATGGCTCGAAATAACTAATTTCAGTAACTCCAACCTCTTTTGCCACTAACAAAATTCCAATCGGGCCAGAGCCAAAATCTAGGATTGGTCCCTTCAGTTCAAACTCCCTAAAAGATTGGATTAAAGCCCAAAGCTTTAAATTATTTACTAGCCCATAGTAAGCTGCATAAGCCAAAGCGCTCTTTGAGTCGTATCTAACAGGCTGTTTCTTAATAAACCGGCGGTGAAGACTCAAGATAGTTTTTGAAGCAGATTTAACATTGAACCCACATTCAGATTTTAAGAAGCTAAAAAGTGTGTTTTCGAACCTTTTGCAAATCTCTACAGGAACAACGATCACTTTATTTTTTCTAAGATTTAAGCACAATTTTAATAACCTAAATATAAGAATCTTGCAATTTTGATGTTCCGGACTAAAAACCACTAATTCAGCAAAATTTACGCAAGCTTTTTGGGGAAACAGTTTGAAGTTTTGGTGCTCAAGACTAATAATTTTAAAGACTTATTGCTTGGTAAATCGTTGGACTAGATTAATTTAGTTTCATGCTGTACTAAAGTCTCTGGAGGCTTTAGTTTAGATTTATCTAAGCACCGAAATTTTAAGTGCATTAGCAGTTTCAAGTAAAAAGTTTTTTTGAAATCGTCTCTGTATAAAGATTGTTTGAGTTGCTTCTTGCTCTTTTTAAAAAATTTTCTAATCTGACTTCGTTTGCATTTTGACTTCTTTCGGATGTTGATGTGAGGATTGAGGGTAAAAGTAGTAAGACCAAAAGCCCAAGACAGGTTTTTGATGAGTTAAGCTTTGCAGCAGGCTTTAACTTGAGGAGACTGATCGGACTAGCAGGTTTTAGCCGCTAAAGTTGAAATTCTGAGTCGCTGACTATGTTAAAAGCCGCTTCTGGATTTAGTTTTTGTCCACTAGCGTCAAGGTCTAGTTCAGTCTACAAATTTTAACTTCAGAGGTTATCACTCTTAGTGGCTAAAATCAGATAAGCACAAACCTTCAGGTTAATGAAAGCCATAACTTTTTAAAATTACTGAGTAATCTCCCAAAGTTGCAATAAATATTAGAAGTCAAAAAAATTTCTTAGGTTTTATATAAACACCTAATAAGAGATCTATTTTTAGCCGGCTAAAAAATTAAAAGTAGCAAAGTTCTTGTTTTTAGATAAGTATTAATCAAAAAAAATTTTTGGGCCATAAATTTGCGTGGGAATTTAAAGTATTTAAGAGATTTGCCGAATATTAGAGTAAGAAAAAAATGCAATCTTGCATAGTAATTCACCCGAGCCTAGCGATCCGGCAACTTTTTAAAGAAATTTTAGAAAAGTTTGGTTTTAGTGTTAATCTTGAGAGCACACTTGACGGAGGTCTAGAAAAAATAAGACTGAGCCAGTCGTTTGCATTAGGGTGTGTCTCAACCAGATTTGACAAACGCGCGCTTTTAACCTGGCTATCTACGTTAAAAGCAAATATTAAGGGAAGATTCATAGTTTATGGCGCAATAACTACGTCACAAGACAGAAATCAGCCATACTTACTAAAAGAGTTTGATTTGGATCTAAGTGAAACCTTAACGGAACAAGCTTTTCGATCATATCTGCCGGAAGTGAATAAGCTTCTCGCAATCAAAAGAGATGAGCGACATAAATTTATGTTGGCTGAGATTTTAGAAAAAGCCCCAGAAGCGGTTAATCTTGCTTGTGAGCGTTACATCAAGGGATACGACTTTAAGAGCCTGAGCTCTTGGAAAAATCTGCAGTTAATTCATAAAATTCTCGAGAACGGCACAGCAGATGTCAAAGCCTTCTACCTCGAAAAATTATTTGAGGTTTTCAAAAAGTTTGCCTCAGTTAAACAAAAATCTGAACAATTACACTCTCAACAGGTCAGGTTTTTAGTAAAGACCGTTAAATAGCTCCTTTCGCGATTACAAAGTTGTAGCTTCCGTACCCTTAGCTTAAAGAAATTTATATTCTGTAATTACCAAGCTTGAAAATTCTAAAACTAGACTATTCCTAAAATGTTTACTTACACTAAACATATGGAATTAGTATTTAACCCAGGTCCAACAAAAGTGCATCCCGAAATTAGTGAGTGGCTAGTGGAGGCTGCTTCACTAGGGGTGACGTCGAAACATCATAGATCTCAGTGGTTTAAAGAGCTTTTTTTTGAAACCCAGGAGAAACTAAAGGAGCTAGCTAAACTTTCTGATGATTTTAGAATGTTTGTTTATGGGTGCGCCAGCGAGATATGGGAGCGAGCTCTAGAGAGCATAGCAATTCACCCCTTTTTTCTTGTTTTGGGAGAGTTTAGCAATAAATGGCATTTTTGTGCGCAAAAAATGGGTTTTACAACAAAGGCCCACAGAAGTGATCACACTTATTCTGAGGCTTTGGGCAATTTACCGAGTGAAGGTTGTGATACTTTTTGTTTGGTTCATGGGGAGACTTCTTTAGGGCTGAATTTAGAGTCCCAGGATTTAACGGATTTTATGACTCATAATCGGAGTCGATACTTCATTTTAGATGTTGTTTCAACATTTCCAATAGCATCTTTCGATTATTCTTTGGCAGATGTATTGTTGTTCTCTGTTCAAAAGTGTTTTTGCTTACCAGCAGGGTTGGGTGTATGTTTGGTTAACGGCAGAGCGATTGAGCGAGCTACAAAAGTTCATGATTCTCGAACTACCTCAGGTTTTGCAAGTTTCTACTTTGAGAGTTTATTCAATGAACAAAAAATGACACCTGCCACTCCCAATGTGTTAGCCATTTGGCTTCTTAATAAAGCAGTTTCAAAATATTTGAGAGAAGGCCTAAGTAAACTCCGCTCCTTAACTAATCAAAAAGCAAGACTTGTGCATGATAAGCTAACATCTTTAGGCTTTGAGCCTTTTGTTAGCTCCCCTGGTTATCGATCAAATGCAGTTTTAACATTTATCAGTCCGGTGGACGTTGATAAATTGAGAGATATTTTAAGAACAAGGGGCATTCAGGTGGGGAGTGGATTTGGGGTTTGGGCATCAAAAGTAATAAGAATTGCAAATTTCCCTTCCCACACAGAAGAGGATTTTTTTGTCTTGTTCAAACAAATTGAAAGAGCCGTTTTAGAGTTGAAAAAATAGAATTTGCAGTAATATTCTTTTGTTTCGAAACCAATGGATAAGCAAATTTTCAACCTGCAAGCCGCTTTAGAAAGGGTAGAGGGTGACAAGGAATTTCTTAAGCAATTGATTGAGCTTTTTAAGTCAAAAATTTATCAGCAGTTGGCAGAGCTCAAAGAAGCTTATGAAGAGAAAAACTATATTAAAGTTTCTCAAATAGCGCACACCATTAAAGGGGCTCTTTTGAACTTAGGCGCTGAAATTGCCGCAGACGAAGCGCTGCGCATAGAGAAGGCCTTTAAACAAGGCAACGTTACTAGTTTAGACTCCTTAGATGAGAGAGTAAGGGAATTTTTAAATGCAGTGATGGAGGTTTCTTTGTAATAAATTTCGTAATTGAAAAACTTTAGTTTTTGCTTTAACATCAACCTCGCATGGCTCATCAAGTATCAGTAGTAAAACCGGGCGAACCCCCAATTTATCACCACATAGACCCCGATAACGCCTACCATGCTGCTAAATTAGGGATGTGGCTTTTTTTGGCTACAGAGATATTGCTGTTTGCAGTTCTTTTTGCTGCGTTTGCTATTTATAACTGGGCTTATTTCTCTGAGTTTCAAAGCGCTTCACTAAATTTAGATTGGAAACTCGGAGCTCTTAACACTGCTGTTCTTTTAATAAGCAGTTATACAGCAGCTGTTGCTGTTTACAAGGCTCAAACTAATTCTAATAAAGGAGTAGTTTTGAACTTTGGCTTTTCCATACTGTGTGGCTTGATATTTTTGGTTGTCAAGTATATTGAGTATTCAGCCAAGTATGAGCATGGTTACTTTCCGGGAACTGAGCTTTGGAACTCAGAAGCTTTCCCTTCAAAATACAAAAATTATTTTGGTTTATATTACACAATGACAGGGCTCCATGCTTTGCATGTTGTAATTGGTATGGGAATTTTGAGCTGGGTCGTCTTACTAGCGCTTAGGCAAAGGTTCTCTTCGAAATATTATACTCCGGTCGAACTTGCCGCTCTTTATTGGCATCTTGTTGATTTAATTTGGATATTTCTTTTCCCTCTTCTTTACCTAATTGATTGAAATATGGCGGAAAACATCATAACACCTAAGACATTTTTTAAAGTGCTCTTAATACTACTGGTGTTAACAGTATTGACGGTGCTTCTCTCTCCACGAGTTTCAGGAGATTGGATTCATCTGGGTAGGGCAAGTATCGCTGTTGCTTTAACTATAGCTTTTTTAAAAGCTTCTTTAGTTCTAGGTTACTTTATGCATCTTAAGTTTGAAGGCGTCTGGATCTGGGTTTATTTTCTTTCATCTGTGTTTCTTCTGGGTATTCTTATACTGGGACTTTACATCGACAATCCAATGAGATTTGATCCAGAAAAGCCCCAAATTCAAGCTGTTAATTGATAAAGCTAGTTAAGGCTAGTAAAGGTCAATTCATCAGGAAGTTCTAAGTTCTAAGAAAACCATTTACATGATTAATATGTAAATCGTTGCTTACCAAGTTTAGCAACAACAGCCTTGGGGCTGATTTTAAATCGGTTTAACTTTTCACGAATTCAGTTATTAGAATACTTTTGTTTCAGTACAATCTTTAAAAATACAACCGCTTTACTGAACAAGGCAATTAGTTGTGACAGGAAACCTAAGTAATTTTTTATTTTAAAATTTTTCACTCCTCAGCTGCAGACTACCAATAAGCCTAACTCAACTTTCACATGCGCAAGATTTTTCGCTACAGCCTTCCGAGTGATTGGATTGTTTCTGCTGAGAGTTTTCTTCCTTACAGTAAGGCTTGGAATATCCATCCTTGTGCCATCCTCCTCCCATCAATATGAAATTCCCTGATACTATCAACCTATTTACCTTTTGTGGTTTTGATTTTGATAATTTACAGCTACCATTCTCCCCAAAGGGACAAGTTTTCAGAGGAGAATCCGTTATTTTTTGCTCAATCTCAAATTCCTTTCCACAGCTACAAATGTAAGCGTAAGTCGGCATGGCTGAACGCTAAATTTTTAAAATTGGCTTTAAGAGTATTGATTTGGCCTATTTTAAACTTTATAAGCATTGATGCTTAAGAATTCAAGATCTATGTATAACAGCATTATAGTTTTAGACGTTTGGTATCCTTTCAGCCTTATGCCCTAACTATTATTAGAGTGCTTTGAGTCTCTAGCTGTATTTTTGCTTTCAGAGTGAAATGTGAAACCTTAAGGCAGGCGATTTAAATAATTTTTCAACTGTCATACATAAAGCCTCTGAAGGTTTAACTCGAAAGCTTGGATGACTAAACTCTTTCCTAAAGCCGTTACTCACAAATTCCACTCTGAGCAATGTATCGCCGCTATGGTGTTTTAAAAGCTCAACCATTTTGGCCTTAATCTCTTCTGGCGGTGTGTTAGCTGGCAGCTCGACTACTACTAATTTTGAGTTATTTTCAATCAAAGAGTTTACGGGAATGAAGTCTTTTACGTTTAGCACAATTTTTTCGTCGATTTTTTCGGAGTTCGCTATCAATAGTCCACACTCTCCATCCACTAAAACGTCCTCAATTTTTTTGAGGACACTCGGCCAACAAATAGCTTCTAGCGTCTTTGTTTTATCTTCAACAAAAAAGGTTGCATACCTTTCTCCTCGTCGGGTTGATTTAAATTTAACGTTCTGGATTATAACCAAACACTTTATTAAACCATTAATTTCGTTCAAATCGCTAAGTTTTAAGAGGTTTTCTGAGAAATCAAGTTTGAAATAATCGAAAGGGTGTGCAGATAAAAAGAAGCCTAGAGCCTCTTTTTCCATTTTAATGCGGGATAAGAGGGTATCAGGCTCATCTATTTTGGACTCAAATAAACTTTTTTTAGCTGATTTTTTCTTAAGGTACTCAGGAAGATGTTTTAATAACTCAACAGCTGAGGGGTGTAGATCGTTAAAGCAACCTGCCTTAATTAAAGCCTCAAGCGTCTTTTTGTTTACGTATTTTTCTGGCATTCTCGAAATAAAGTTATTTAAGCTTGAAAATAGCCCTTTTGACCTTTCGTTCTCTATGGCTATGGCAACTTCTTGAGAAATTCCTTTGATAGCTTCAAGGCTGAAGATTATAGAATTTTCTCGTACTACAAAGGTTCGAGAGCTTTTGTTGATGTTAGGAGGCTCAACTTTAATGCCCTTAGCTTTACAGTCTGCAAGAATTTCATAAACTTTTTCAGTATCCGAGCTCTTGAAAGTTAAGTAAGTGGCAATAAACTCTAAAGGAAAATGAGCTTTAAGGTAAGCAGAGCGGTAACTTAAAAGAGCATAAGCTGCTGAGTGACTTTTGTTGAACCCATACTTTGCAAAAGTCTCCATTTGGTCAAAAATAGCGTTTGCAATTTTTTCGTCTATAGAATTTTTTTTGCAACCCTCTATAAAAATCTTGCGCTGTTTCACCATCTCTTCTGGGTTTTTTTTGCCCATGGCTTTCCTTAAGATATCCGCTTCAGCTAATGTGTACCCAGCCAATTTCTGGGCTAGCTGCATAATTTGCTCTTGATAAATGATAATGCCATAGGTCGACTCAAGAATTTCTTTCATCTCCTCATGTAAATACACTACATCTTCTTTTTTGTTTTTCCTGAGTATGTATCTTTCTGCCATCTTGGACTCTAAGGGTCCTGGTCTATACAACGCCAGAAGCGCAATTAGGTCCTCAAAGCAAGAGGGTTTAAGTCTCTTCAGCATGTCTCTAATTCCGGAAGACTCAAGTTGGAAAACTCCTAAAGTATCACCACTGGCAAGAAGTGAGTAAGTGGCTGGATCGTCAAGTTTTATTTTTTCCAGCTCTAAGCTTAAACCTCTCCGCGCCTTAATTAGGTTTTTTACAGCTTCTAAAAAAGTTAAGGTTTCAAGTCCTAAGAAATCGAATTTAATAACTCCAAAAAACTCCAAATGATACATCGAAAATTGGGTTATCACTTGTCCGTCTTTATCAACCATTATAGGGACAATTTCTTCAATAGGTTCCCCGCAAATAACAACACCAGCGGCATGCTTTGAACTATGGCGGACCAAGCCCTCTAGCTTAAGCGCAACATCAAACAGTTGCTGATGTTTTTCCTGGGCCTGCTTAAGCTTTGGCTCGAGTTCCAAACTCTCTCTGAGCGAGTAATCAAAACCTTGTCGGGGAGCCGGAATTAACTGAGCAATTCTTTCAAGTTCCGCAAAAGAGTAACCTAAAACCCGCCCTACGTCTTTTATTGCAGCTCTAGCTTTTAAAGTTCCGAATGTTGCAATACTAGCAACTTTATCTTCCCCATATTTTGATTTTACATAATCAATTACCAGATCTCTTTTTTCTTGACAAAAATCTACGTCGATGTCGGGAAGACTGACTCGATCTGGGTTAAGGAAGCGTTCAAAAAAAAGGTTGTACTTTAGCGGATCAAGCTCTGTTATCCCTAACAAGTAAGCAACTAAACTGCCAGCAACACTGCCTCTGCCTGGTCCAACAGGTATACCATTTGTCTTTGCCCAATTTATAAAATCAGCCACAACTAAAAAATAATCCGTAAAGCCCAGCTTAGTTATTTGTTTAAGCTCAAACTCTAATCTCTTGCGATATTTCGAGATATCCTCTGTGGAAACTTTCTCAAGAATTTTTTCCTTAAATCCCTGTTCCGACAGCTCTTTCAGTATGTCCTCGCTTGATTTTTCAGTTGAAAACTTCGGCATTAAGGGATTCATTTGCTGAAAGTTAAGGCTAACCTTTGACGATATTAAACTTGTGTTCTTGAAGGCCTCCAGCTCTTCATCAGTTTGACAAGTCGCCATCATCTCTTCCGCAGATTTCAAATGCAACTCCAAGTTCTCATGCCTCAACCGAGTTGGATCATCCAGGGTTTTTCTAGTTGAGATGCACATCAAAACCTCTTGAGCAAGCTGATAATCTTTGTCAGGGTAGTGACTATCGTTTGTCAAAACTAAAGGAATTCCCAACAATTTAGCTCTATCTTTAAGAAACTCGTTAAACGTTTGTTGAGCTTCAATCTTATGCGGCTGCAACTCCAGGTAAAAGTCGTCTTTAAAGGTTGTTCTGTAAAATTCAATCAATAAGTCTGCTTTGTCAAACTGTTCATTCAAAACATAACTTGCAAGCTCCGAGGCCAAGCATCCAGATAAAACTATGAGTCCTTGACTGTAGTTTTTAAGCCACTCTTTCTTAACTCTTGGTTTGTAATAAAAGTTATCTTTCCAGCTGCGAGAGCTTAAAATGCAGAGATTCCTCCAGCCCTCCCTGTTTTTCGCAAGAATGGTTAAGTGAAAATTATCTCCCTTTTCGCCCTCTACATAGACTTCACACCCAAGAATTGGCTTGAGTCCATTTTTTTTACATGTCTGGTAAAACTCGAAAGCGCCACAAAGATTCCCGTGATCTGTTAACGCTAAGGCATCAAACTGAAGCTTACAAGCTGTATCTACAAGAATATCAATTCGACTTACTCCATCAAGAAAGCTGTACTCAGAGTGATTATGAAGATGAACAAACATTTAAAGCCTGTTAAAAATTATTAGTGAAAACCAACCTAAAATACAAAGAAGTCCACCCAAAGGGGTTAGGCTTGTAAATTGGATAGTTTGAAAGGCAAAACTTGATAAAACGTTAATTGGGAGTAAAAGAATTCCCAATAAAAAGATGAGTCGCTGAAAAAAGGTAGAGCTCGCTAGGAAGCCTGAGTTAGCTAGGCAAAGCGCGAGAGTTGAGACGATAACTGAATCACTGATCTGGCTTTGTGAGTGGTAGATTTTAGCCAAAAAAACTAAGGCTGCGCAGTTGGAAATTACAAAGACAGACTTAAGAATCATTCGAGATGCTTTATTATTTGCCTAATTATGTAAAAAAGATGAAAAATATGAAATAAGCTCATCTTCCTTAATAAACTTTAGTTCTGAAGTTTGTCTTAATCTGACCGGAAATACCCTTTCTTCGATTTCTTTCTTCCCTATTGTTATAATAGCAGGAACCCTTTCCAACTCAGCATCTCTAATCTTAGCGGAGAGTCTCTCCGCTGAGGCATCTATGCTAACTCGAAACTTAGGGCATAATTTCCCTTGCAGTTCGAGTGCAAACTGGTTGAATTTGTCTGAGACGGTTACTAGTCTTATCTGCTCTGGTGATAGCCAGAAAGGAAGCTCGCCTTTATAATTTTCCAAAAGTAATCCAAAAAACCGTTCCAAAGACCCTAAAAGTGCTCTGTGGATCATGATAGGATGTTTCTTTTTTCCATCGGAATCTGTGTAAGAGATGCCAAATCGTACTGGGAGATTGAAGTCTAATTGAACGGTGGATATTTGCCACTCGCGATCGAAGCAATCGCTTACTTTCACATCTATTTTGGGTCCATAGAAAGCTCCGCCACCCTCCTCAACATAATAATTAAGATTCAGATCGTCTAAGGCATCAATCAAGCTTTGTTCAGAAGTTTGCCATATTTCATCGGAGCCTACAGAAAAATCTTTTGGTCGAGTTGAAAGGTAAAATTGGGGATTGTTGAAGTTGAACTCTTTAAGCAAATCAATGATTAGATTTAAAACGGAACAAATTTCAGATTTGATCTGTTCAACAGAGCAAAAAATATGCCCATCATCTTGCGTTAACCCTCTAACTCGGGTTAATCCATGTAGAGTCCCGCTACGTTCATATCTATAAACTGATCCAAACTCTGCCAATCTTAAAGGCAAATCCCTGTAGCTTTGCACCAAAGTTCTAAAGATCTCGATGTGAAAAGGACAATTCATTGGTTTTAAAAAATATGAGTCGTTTTCGACGATCATCTCTGGAAACATATTTTCTTTGTAGTTGTCGAGATGGCCACTAGTTTCCCAGAGGATGCTTTTACCTATGTGAGGGGTATGAATAAAGCGATAACCGTGACCAAATAAGCGCTGCCTGATTTTTTCCTCAATTAAATAACGAACAAGCGCACCTTTTGGAAGCCAAAGAATTAAACCAGGGCCCACATTTTCACAAACGGAGAAAAATTTAAGAGATTGACCTAAAACTTTGTGATCGTACTTTTTAGCATCTTCAATCTTTTGTACGTAATTTGCCAAGTCCTCCTGTGTATGAAAGGCGTAGCCATAAATCCTTTGAAGCATCTCTCTAGTTTCATCTCCTCTCCAGTAGGCCCCTGCAACTTTGGTGAGACAGAACGAGTTTTCATCGATTTCGGACAGACTCTCAACATGAGGGCCTCTGCACAAATCTATAAATGACGAATGCTGATAAATTAATAGTTTATCAACTGCACCTTGCTCAACCGAAGCATTCTCATCTAGCTTTCCACTTGAGATAAGCTCGATTAACTCTAACTTAAATTTCTGATTTTTAAAGAGTTGTTTCCCCTCCTCAATGCTAATTACTCTTGAGCTAAAACGATATCCTTGCTTTACGATTTCACGCATTCTTGTCTCTATAGCCTTAAGGTCTCGATCAGTTAAAGAAACAGGCAACAGAAAATCGTAATAAAAACCATCTTTTGTGGGTGGTCCGATTCCAAGCTGAGCCTCTGGCCAAAACTCTAGTACAACCTGCGCTAAGACATGCGATAAACTATGCCTTTTTCTTAACAAAAGCTCGTCGTCAGCTTGCTTAAAAATTCGAGGCATACACTCAAAGTAGCATAAGCTTTACTATAACGGAAACGATTCCAAGAAATTTTTTGCCTCAATAATCCTTGGTTTTGAAATTGAATTTGACAAGATTAGCTCTTGAATATCCTCAGAGGCTAAAGCAGAGAATACAAGGCTGTATTTTTTTGCTAGGAAATTTGTCTTCTCAAAGTCTTCGCATACAGTATGATCAGCTTCTACAACGAGCCCCTTAAACCCTAATTTTTTCAAGTTTTCCATTGTTACTGTTCCGATAGCTGGAAGATCAAGCTCTAGGGCTTGAGATATTTTAACTCCCTTGATTAACAGGCAATTTTTAAATCCTAAGCGATTTACTCTTTTCAACATTTCATCGGTGCCTTCTGCTCCCTCGACTGCTACTATTTTGCTCGAGCTGACTGCGACACTTTGACCAAAGTCAAAAGGACTTGTCAGTTTTAAAAGGGCAAATCCTAAGGCAGCTTGATCTCTAACCTCTGCAAAATTACCACTGTAAAAAC
>Ga0308400_1000714_pt1 | contig 11850 bp, 6 predicted proteins | sample HotsprSampOS1265_FD_203451 | JGI IMG/M metagenome (GOLD analysis project Ga0308400, IMG submission 203451) | Hot spring phototrophic mat microbial communities from Octopus Spring, Yellowstone National Park, Wyoming, United States - 20060914_OS12-65 ...
AGCGGGCCGCGTTGATCGACCCCACGCAGCCACCTGGGTACGCGGGCCTCTGGCCCCGGTAGGCGGCGTGTAGCGGGCCGTGTTGAGCGACCCCACGCAGCCACCTGGGTACGCGGGCCTCCGGCCCCGGAAGGCGATGTGTAGCGGGCCGTGTTGAGCGACCCCACGCAGCCACCTGGGTGCGCGGGCCTCCGGCCCCGGTAGGCGGCGTGTAGCGGGCCGCGTTGAGCGACCCCACGCAGCCACCTGGGTGCGCGGGCCTCCGGTCCCGGTAGGCGGCGTGTAGCGGGCCGCGTTGAGCAACCCCACGCGGCTACCTGGGTGCGCGGGCCTCCGGCCCCGGTAGGCGGCGTGTAGCGGGCCGCGTTGAGCAACCCCACGCGGCTACCTGGGTGCGCGGGCCTCCGGCCCCGGTAGGCGGCGTGTAGCGGGCCGCGTTGAGCAACCCCACGTAGCCACCTGGGTGCGCGGGCCTCTGGCCCGCGTCGTGTGATGCACATGTAGCACCCATTGGTTGACACATCAGCACACCATCACCCTCCAGGTCCCGATCCACCACCTCCTCCTACGTGCGGGGGTACGAGTTGCGAACCCACCCCGACCATCGGGGGATAGGCAGACACGCCAACTCCAGGATAGGGCAGTGCTTGCAGGCGGGTTAGGAACCCGCCCCGACCACACGCTGACGATATAGAGAAGGGAAGTATATCGCAGGACTAATCTGACAAACTATCGAGGGCCATAGCTACAGCACCAATTGCGACACTGTCTGGCCCCAATATCGAAGCCACAACCGGCACTGGTCGAGCAAACTGGGGAGCAATGAAATGATTCACTTTGGAGGCAATTGCTTCGACGAAACTATCGCCGCCGATACGCACAACAATGCCTCCTAAGACGACCATCTCTGGATCAAGTAATGCAATAATCTGCGCAATTCTGGTTGCCATCAGATCAACCGTATGCTGGACAACCTTACGCGCCACCGGATGATCACTAAAAATATCTTCAAGACGATTAGTCATCAGACCAGCAGCAGCAGCTCGTCGGAGCAATCCACCAATTGAGACCAATTCCTCAAGCGTCTCCGGGCGACCATCACCATCCCAGCCATGACCTACGACCGCATGCCCAATTTCGCCTGCCATAGAATGAGCACCATGGTAAAGGCGACCGTTCAACACCGCTCCACCACCTACACCACTGCTCAGGTGAACGTAAAAGAGATGCTGACACCCCTTCCCAACACCAAAAACGGCTTCACCGAGTGCGATCAGGTTAGCATCGTTGTCGATCAAGGTTACTGTATCAAACGCCTGTTCAAAGCGTTCCTGGAGCGGATAGTTTTCCCAGCCCGGTCGGCGTGGCGCTAAGCGAACGGTGCCATGCCGGAGATCGACTGGGCCGCTAAAGCCTACGCCAACCCGTACCAGCCGATCAACAGTCACCCCTTCCTGAGCCATCAAGCCACGAGCCAGCTCGATAACACGATTCACGGTTGTTTCAGGGTCTTCGTGTTCGACCGATTCGATGGCAGCACTTTGATAGGTATGGTGCTGCAAGTCAACCAATGCAACCCGCAGACCGTAGCTACCCAGATCGATACCAAGAATATACCCTTGATTGCCAAGAACGCCCCACAGGTTCTGCGTCAACCGTTCACCTATCAGGGTAGGCAGATCTTTCATAGGGGTGTTCCTCTCTGAATTCAACGTATGTTCGGCACCGGTATTGTGAGATTATAGCACATCCTGATGGTCTCGCGCAGAACGCCGTGGTTTTGGTTCAGCAACAAAGATCAGGATGGCAATCACTCCCAACACTGCGGCGGTGATCCGCGACCATGACCATCGCGGTTGGGAACAGTCAGTACACATGCTTACGTTCGCCGCCGGTGGTGTAACGGTTGGCAGCGCAGTGGCAGTTCCTGTCAGGTAACCGGGCAATGGCGAACGTAGTGCTAGCGAAACGGGATGTCGCTCGGTAGGCCGTGAGGATGTTGATGGCGAGGGCAACACAGTATCAGTTGTGGCAGGTATTTGCAGAGAGAGGTTGATCTCGTGCCCAGGGTCGGTTTGCAAAGAAGAAACCGTGAGTTGGCGCCAGATAATGTTATCAGTCGCTGCTGCTGAATAAGAAAATGTATCTATCACGTTTCCCGTTGGATCGTGCAGGGTTACTGTATCACCGCTGTTGTTCAGAAAAGAGCGCGTGATCGGAATACGTACCGTTGCCCCTGCCGCCAGGGATTGCTCAGGAATCAAGCGACGTTGTCCACTCCCATCGGTAAAAAACCATCCTTGCAGGTCGATAGGTTGTACGTACTGACTGCTGAGTTCAATCCACTCATATGTTCCGGTGGCTGGCGCCGGTAAGAGCGCACTGATGATCACCACACCGGTAGGCCAGGCCGTTGGCTTAGGAGTCGGCGATACGGTCGGCGTGCGAGTCGCGGTCGGAGTCTTCGTGACCGTTGGTGTCCGGGTCGCGGTTGGAGTCTTCGTGACCGTTGGTGTTCGGGTCGCGGTTGGAGTCTTCGTGACCGTTGGTGTCCGGGTCGCGGTTGGAGTCTTCGTGACCGTTGGTGTCCGGGTTGCGGTTGGAGTCTTCGTGACCGTTGGTGTCCGGGTTGCGGTTGAGGTGTACGTCGCAGTGGGCATAGTCGCTGCCGTAGCCGCAGCAGTCGCAAGTGGCGATGATGAGATCGTTGGCTCAGGAATGTTGTTGGTCATCCCAGCCGTCGCCTGTGTACGCACCACCCACTCGGGTGCGCCATCGCGCACACGGGCATAGACCGTCGCTGCGCTGAGGGCCGGGTATTCGACCGCCGTGCTCATCGCCGTCGCCTGCCAGAACAGCGTCAGCCGCGCCCCGCCGTCGGGCAGCGTCCCTTTCGTGAGCGGTACCAGTAGCCATTCTCCTGCGGCCAGCCTCACCGTTGGCAACGAACGCACCACGCGGCTGCCCGTTGCACTCACCCGCTCAAGCTGCCACTCCGCCAGCTCGACCGCCGTCGGCCCGCGATTGTACAGCTCGATCCACTCCTCTTCACCGGCTGCCGCAATTTCGTTGATCACCACCTGATCCACGGCTGCCGACATTGTTGGCGATGGCGTTGGCGATGCCGTGGCCGTCGCGCTCGGGGTGGCCGTAGCTGTCGCGCTCAGTGTGGCCGTGGCCGTCGCGCTCGGGGTGGCCGTATCTGTTGCGCTCGGGGTGGCCGTGGCCGTCGCGCTCGGTGTGGTCGTGGCCGTGTCCAGCGTGTCTGAGGTCGGCGTGACCGTCTCCAGCGCGCCGGAAGTTGACTCATTACCATCTGTAGCGACCGGTTCTGGCGTTGTCGGAATACCTGTGGCAGGTGGATTGCCACTATTCCAGATTCCCGGCGAAGGCGTACCTACCATCCAGGTATCGCTACCGTCAGGCTGGCGAGCGATGGTCTGATCAGGTCGCAAAACGATCAGCGGACTCTGATCGATCACCTGACCGGTCGGATCGCTCAAGATAACTCGATCTGGATCGTTATTATTGAGAATAGCACTGGTCAGTGGGATAACCAGCAAACTGGCCGGAGCAATAACCACGCCTTCACCGATCAGGGTATGGGGCCCGCCGATGACCGAATCATCAATCCGCCAACCACTCAAATTAACCGGCACGGTACCCGGATTATACAGCTCAACCCACTCTGCCCCTGATGACGGATAATGCATGACCTCATTGATCAATACTGGCGGCGATTGCTCATGAATTGGTTGAAGGGCAGCAATGAGCAGCCACAGGCTGATGAAGCTAATAGTAAAGAGACGCACGGTTGCTTCTCCAGTATGAGCCACTTGTCCTACTAAAGAAACCGTGCAGAATGGCAAAAAGATTCGCTGATTTTAGGGGGAATTTGCTAAAAGATCGACCGGCACGCTCAGCATCTGCCCGTTTCGCACCTGCAAGCGGAAAAGTAGCAACCGTCTCTGCTGCTTACCCTTCCTCTTCCCGAAACGACGAGAAAGGAATAAGCGGGAGTTGATGTTCTGACGCCAGCCGATGTGCGAAACGAGTCGTTTCAGGAAGACGATACCGGGTCGTACAGGCCATCACCAATTCTGGCGCTTGAGCAAGGCTAACCCGATGACCGGGAGAGACAAAGACTGGCTGAGCAGTGGCGCGAGTACGTAATGCCCAGCCGATCTGTTCATGACCGTCGTACAACGGCTGGCGGGCGCCTCGTTCGGGAAGAGGGGGCGTAAATTGCCCAATCAGACGATGTTTGGCACAACCGATTGTTGGCAAATCGAGCAGCACACCGATATGACAGGCAATCCCGCAACGTCGTGGGTGTGCGATCCCATGACCATCACAGATGATCAAGTCGGGAAACGTATGCAGACGATGGATTGCCGCAACGATAGCCGGCGCTTCGCGAAAGGCCAGCAGACCCGGTACGTATGGGAAGGTAACCGGCTGCCGTACCAGTGCATAATCAACCGGGATCAGATCGGGTAGACGCAAGACCACAACAGCAGCCCGAATAACCGTCCCCTCTGCTTCAAAGCCGGCATCAACACCGGCTACCAGGCGGAGTTCACCGTAGTCATCGTGTAACCGTACTCGCGTGCGTAGCACATGCTGTTCGGCAATTGCTGCCGCAATCTGCTCATCAAGCTCCTTAGTCATCGGCGTAACGCTCTTCGCGCCAGGGATCGGCATTATTGTTATAGCCGTAGCGCTCCCAGAAACCGAGACGGTCGTGATCAAGAAATTCAATACCTCGTAGCCACTTAGCACTCTTCCAAAAATACTTTTTCGGCACCAGCAAGCGCAACGGATAACCGTGCTCTGGTGTCAGTTCCTGACCGTCATACTTATACGCTAACAGCACATCGTCATCGAGCAATACCTCAAGTGGTAGATTCGCCGTATAACCCTGCTCACTATGGGCAATCACAAAACGAGCCGAAGGCTTCAACGGCGGAATATGGCGGAGAAACTCGCGAAAACTTACCCCTTCCCAGACCGTATCAAGTTTACTCCAGCGCGTGACACAGTGAATGTCGGTTTTGATGGTCGTGGTGGGCAATGCGCGAAACTCTCGAAAACTGAAGCGGATCGGTTCAGCCAATTCACCCCAGCAGCGCAGATCCCATTGCTCTTCAACATTGGTATACTTAGGTACAGAACCATAGTGCAAGACAGGAAACTTATCGGTAACGTATTGACCCGGCGGGACGCGATGACTCTGATCCGACTGAACCTGATCTTTTCGCCTAAACGGGTTGAACATTCGTCCCTCCTTCGAGACTATTGAGTAAGGATGAACTTTTCAAACGATATTATATCGCAAAAGAAAGGGTTTGGGTATGACGACCTTTGTTCGTGCATCGATTGATCGACCAGCTTACACGCTGCCCGGCCACTATTTTACCAGTTCAGAGGTGTTTGCCCGTGAACAAGAGCGTATTTTTGCCACACAGTGGATTTGCGTTGGACGTAGCGCCGAAGTACCAGACGCTGGCTGCTATCGATTGATAGAAGTCGCCAACGAGAGCCTGATCCTGGTTCGCGATCATGATGGTCAGCTCTACGCCCATTATAACGTCTGTCGTCATAGAGGTGCGCGTCTCTGCACGGAAATGCAAGGTCAGTTTCATGAAACTATTCTGTGCCCGTACCATGCCTGGGCCTATCGACTCGACGGAACCCTAGCTGCTGCCCGTTACATGCAAGACTCGCCGGGTTTCCGGCGTGAAGACTGGCCGCTGATCAGAGCGGCAGTAGCCGAATGGGACGGCTTTATCTTCGTATCGCTGGCCGAGCAACCAACACCATTTACAGAAGCCTTTGCGCCGTTGATCGGCAAGTTTCAGGCATGGGAAATGAACCGTTTGCAACGTGGCGCGCAGATCGTCTATGAGGTTGCTGCCAACTGGAAACTGATTGTGGCCAACTATTCAGAATGCTATCACTGCCCACTTATCCACCCTGAGCTGGTGGCTGTCTCACCCTGGCAGAGCGGACGGAATGATCTGACCAGTGGCCCATTTCTCGGCGGTTACATGGAGCTTACTTACGAAAGTATGACCCTGAACGGCCAGACTCGTCGACCGCCACTCCCCAGACTGGCTATTGAAGATCGCAAGCGCGTCTATTACTACTCCATTTTTCCCAATCTCTTGCTCAGTTTGCATCCCGACTACGCGATGGCTCATCGGCTGATCCCCCGCCGCCCTGATGCCACAACCGTCATCTGTGAATGGTACTTTGATCCTGAAACGATGGCTTCACCAGACTTTGATCCATCTGATGCGGTAGAGTTCTGGGATCGCACAAACCGGCAGGACTGGCATGTCTGTGAACTATCGCAACAGGGAGTTAGTTCACGCGCCTACCGACCCGGCCCGTATGCACAATCAGAAGGACTACTATGGCAGTTTGATCAGGAATATTTGCGGGTGATGGGTGAAATGGCATCGTGAGAAGGGCTGAATATGTTCCTGTGCGATACCGGTCGTAATTCCCCTTCTTCTCCTAAAATAGGGGAGGAAGGGGAATGCGGCCAAGGGCATCCTGTGGCAAGAGTATATTCAGCCACACTTTAGAGCATATCAAAAACCTGGACGGTTGATGTGGTTCTACGATGGCATTCCAGTGATGGGAACCGTTGGCGGGCAGGGCATGCGTCTCCACTAGGTGGTGGAAAAGGGGTTTAACGATTACAGGGCCAGTGCTGCCGAGCACGTCTGGTGGCCCTCACCTTCCCCCCAACCCCCTTCCTCTCCCACGCTGCGGGAGAGGAAGGGGGGGACTGAGAGAAAGAACGCTGGCAATCCCCTCACGTCAGAGTCGCACGGGCGCGGCACGTCCTAATGAGAAGCTTTTGATCACGCTCTTAGAGCACGATCAAAAACCTAGGCTGGTGATGAGGCTTGACCGTGACATCGCTATCATAGTCAGAGGAACAATGACGGCTACCGTATGCGGCTCCGCGACATGCTGAAACAGGGGGGCAACGGTTTCAGGGCCAGTGCTGCCGAGCACGTCTGGTGGCCCTCACCTTCCCCCCCTCCCCCTTCCTCTCCCGCGCTGCGGGAGAGGAAGGGGGGATGCCCCGCACTTCGCCTGGATCAGCGGGCGTGGCTAGGTGGTCGTAGGCTGCGAGAGAGCAAGGGGGGATGCCCCCGCACCTCGCCTGAATCAGCGGGCGTGGCTAGGTGGTCGTAGGCTGCGGGAGAGGAAGGGGGGGATGCCCCCGCGCCTTTCCCCTAGCCCCCTTCCTCCACGGGGAGCGGAAGCGCGGAGGTTCGCGTAGCTATGGCGATCCTACGCCTGCGTCTGTCAACGATACCGAGGATACCGAGGCCACGATCACCCCGCTCCCGCGCTGCGGGAGCGGGGCCGGGGGTGAGGGTGGCTCGCTTAGCAGCGAGAATGTGCGACGGATGGCGGAATAGAACGTTGGCCCCCAACGCAGTGGTTGCCCGGGTTCGGTACGTTCCCAATGAAAAATCCGAGTTTTTGATCACGCTCTTAGAGATGGGCGGGCACCGGCATAGCTTATGTCATGCCAACATCGGGGTCACCCGCTAAAATATGGTTATAGAAACGAGATGAAAAACACAATGCAGCACGAGCATTACTCGCTATCACGAGACCACAAGGCAACGAACCTTACCAGCTTTTCGAGCAGAATCACTTAAAGACACGCTATGCGCATCCTGATGTTCACCTACGGCAGTCGCGGTGATGTGCAGCCATTTCTTGCTCTTGGCGTAGCACTTCGCCAGGCAGGGCACATACCGATTTTAGCAGCCCCAGAGCGCTTTGCACCATTTGCGATCTCACATTACATAGATGTTCTGCCGCTCCCAGGCAATATCGAGACACTAGCGCGCCAGATCGCCGACGAAGCACGCAACCAACCTCTCCGCCTAGTATGGATCATCTATCGCTTTGCGATGCCAATTGGTGTAGAGATTGCCCGCCGCATCAAAAGAGCTGCACGTACCGTCGATATGATCGTATCCTCGTTTCTAACCGTTGCACTCAGTCACCTTTATGCCCAGGAATACGGTATTGCCGAATGCACTGTTGAACTCTTTCCCTTTTTCGACCCACCGGCTGAGATCGCCAGTATTATGTGGCCTACCGACCTCATTGGTCTCACCGGCAGACGACTCAGCCACGTGTTTGCCCAGACCGTCTTTCGTTTGAGCCAAAGTCTGAGCTACCGGATTCTACGCTACCGTTCCCCCAATATTGGCCCTGCCCGTCTCCCGTGGGCTGCACCGGGACATCACTTTGGCTTGCTGCAAGCGTACAGCGCTGCGCTCGTTCCACCTGGTTGTGCACCTTTGACGGTACAAACCGGCACGTGGACACTCACCCAATCCGGATGGCAACCACCACCTGACCTGCAATCCTTTCTGGCCGCTGGCCCACCACCGGTTGTCGTCAGTTTTGGTAGCATGGCGACACGTGACACATCGCGGATTGCGACAATCGTTCTGGAAGCATTATGTCAAACAGGTTTACGCGGGATCGTCCAGCACGGATGGGCAGGCTTTACGTTTCAGCGCGTCCCTGATACGATTTACCTGGCCGATGAAATTCCCCACGATTGGTTGCTCCCCCAAGCAGCAGCGATAATTCATCACGGCGGCGCTGGCACTACTGCCGCTGCACTGCGCGCTGGTGTGCCGTCAATCATCGTTCCATTCGCTGCCGACCCAGCCCTTCTGGGCGTGGCGTGCGCACAAAATCGGGGCCGCCCCCCCACCTATTCCGGCGAATGAGCTATCGGTCGAACGATTGCAGAGCGCCTTGCAGCAGGCACTCGATCCAGTGTATCGCTCACGGGCAGCAATGGTTAGTGCGATAATGCAAGCAGAAGGTGGTACTACCGCCGCAGTGCAACACATTGAGCGCTGGGCCAGGCGGTAGAAGAGAAGGCATACATTTTCTCGTTCTAAGGGTTAGCCGTGGCTACAGCCCCGTCATCTCGTCGATCACACCCGGAACGGTAGGAGTTTAAACCTGCTCCAGTTCAGCGAAGCAAGGACACAACACCATTTTGCTTGGGGAGAGGCAGCGCCTCATCCTCACGAGCGCACACCGATACTTGCCAAAGCCGAATCGCCTATAATGCGCATTGACGCCCGAAGGTAATCGCCGATCGTGAATGGGCCTTCGGCAGATAGGCTCTGAAGGCAGTAACAGTACTTCCTGCTATTCCGCCGCAGAAATTGGGGAAGAGGAGCGTCAATCCCACGTATCACAGAACCGCTCAGCGAAGAAGCGGTGTCAGATCAAACAGAAAAATCCCTTCATCACGAGTACTGACGGCGAGTTGTGCCCCATCAGGAGTTATAGCAACAGCCAATGCCGCACCTGCATCTGTTAAATCAATTTCGCGGAGTAACGTCCCGTCATCCCGCCGGTAAAACATCAAATGCCCACTTATCGTCCCTGCAACCAGCAAACGACCATCAGGAGTAACCGCCAGGCTGGTCAACCAGCCACGTTCTTCAGGAACGTTTATCTGGAATACCTCGGCATTATTGCGAGCCACATCACGGACCCGTAATGAGCCATCGCTACTGGCACTGAACAGCAGGTTGTCGAAGAAGATCACGCTGGTAATTGGCCCATTGTGACCACGCAAAATCTGGGGTTGACCGCCGCGAGACACTTCCCAGACGGCAATTCGTGGGGCATCGGCGGGTTGATTCGTGATCGCAGCAAGATACGTTCCATTCGTACTGAATGTCAGTGAGTAAACTGGCCCACTCAAACCACTGAGGCGACGTAAAAATTTGCGGCTCGCCGCCTCCCACAAATACACTTCACCCTGCTCATTGCCAACCGCGATCAGGCTTCGATCTGAGCTAACTGTCAGATTAAGCGGGAAGCCACTCATCCCACTCAACTGCTCATTAGGACGCTGATTGGTCAAATCAATCGCAACAATCTCGCCAGCTTCACTGATCGCCACCACTTCAGAATCACTGATAAAGTCGATGTACTGAGCTGTTGCCGCACCACCATCGAGACTGAGCGTGCGACCTGTATTGAGCATGTGAACCCGTACCGCACCATTTGCGCCACTAGCGACCAGTAATTTGCCATCTGGCCCATACCGGACGCCAGTAACGACACCCTGGGTTACCTGAAAACTTTGCACGACCTGGGATGAATCAACGTCCCAGACCACTAGGTTCCCTCCCATATCGCTCGACGCCAGGATGCGCGTGCCATCTGGATGCCAACTCAGACCGAGCAGACGCAACCCTCGTTGCTGCAATACTCCGCGCTCTGCCCCACTCACCGGACTCCACAAACGGACGCTTCCATCAAGACTGGCGCTGGCTAACAGGCGACCATCAGGACTATACGCCACTCCCCGGATCACCACCCAACCATCGTGGCCACGCAATTCTCGCTGCACATTACCGGTTGCTGCATCGAGAAGGTAGACACTACCGTTAATCGATCCAACAGCGATCTGACGACCATCGGCAGAAAAGGCAATACCGGTTAACCAAAACGGCGTGTTCGTTTCGGGGTTCACCGGCGCACTAAAACGAAACGTCTCAATCTGGCGACCACTTGCTACATCCCACAAGCGCGCTGTACCATCACGCGATGCCGAAGCCAGCCGCTGCCCATCTGAACTGAACGCCACATTTCCGAGCAGATCGGTATGACCACGAAGAACAGCCACTACCTGCCGTTTCTCTACATCCCAAATCCGAATCGTGCGGTCGGCGCTGCCCGACGCAAGCAACCGTCCATCAACACTAAACGCCAGCGACCGAATCCAGTCTTCGTGACCGGCTAACTGCGCCAGCTCACGGCCCCTACGCACATCCCACAACCGCACAACCGGATCATTTTGCGCACCAGAGGCCAATACTGCACCATCAGGACTAAACACCAGCGAACTCACTTCTCCTTTGTGATCGCTGAAGGTGGCCTGTATGTTCAGTGAGGTAGCATCACGCAATTGAACAGTCTGACCGACAGCTACCGCAATTAGTGTGCCATCAGGACTGTAAGTAGCTGCTCCCAAAGCATCTTCACGTAACTGATCGGTCTGAGTAATTGCCGCAACCTGTTGTAATAAATTGTCGGTTACAACGGTTTCAATAGTCGGCGGTGGAACAGTAGTCGGCACGGTGGCCAATGCACTTCCCGGCCAACCCGGTACAGAGACGTTAGTCAAATACAGCCCTACCAGCACAGCAAGGAGCACACAGACGCCAAGTGCAATTACCGCCAGCGCAGCCACCATCGCCAGCAAGCACGAGGTACTAATCAGTGGTCGTGATGGCGCTGCAACCGGCGCACTCCCGACAGAAGGAGCTACCGGCGTCGGCGGGGGAGCAGGCGGTAACGTAGCTACCGATGTCGCTGTGGCGTAAGTTGGCGCGGGTGCAGGCGGTGTAGGAGTAGCCATGACCGGAGCAGCAGGCTTCTCGATAGGCGCTGTTGCCCCCATTGGCCGACCGGCCATCAAGCGCACCGTTTCTAGCGCGCTGCGCATCTCACTCACCCGTTGGTAGCGATTGGCCGGTTTCAGTTCCAACGCGCGCAGCGTAAGTTGTTCGGCCAACATCGACACCTGCGGATTCAGCGCCCGCGGTGCATTGAGCGGCACCCCCGCCTGCCGCTGATGCGCGGGTGTTGGCGGCCAACCGGTAAGCAGGTGATAGAGCGCCGCACCAATTGCATAAATATCACTCACCTGACTCGGTTCCACCGAATGATCGTACAGCTCAGGTGCGCGATAGGGTGTCACTTCAGTGCCAATGTGGCGTGCACAGGCAAACGGCGCCAGATTCAGACTACCCTCCGGTG
>Ga0308400_1000728_pt1 | contig 11693 bp, 7 predicted proteins | sample HotsprSampOS1265_FD_203451 | JGI IMG/M metagenome (GOLD analysis project Ga0308400, IMG submission 203451) | Hot spring phototrophic mat microbial communities from Octopus Spring, Yellowstone National Park, Wyoming, United States - 20060914_OS12-65 ...
TCAGCGCCAGCACCGCCGACCCGATCGGTTCGCCCAGGAGCGCAACGGTGACAAAGGTGGCGGAGAGGTAGCGCAACGACCAGTTGAAGGCGGTGTGTCCGAGCAACTGTGGTCCAACCGCCAGCCCCAGGAGCAACAGGTAGGCAAGCGGCGGGTAGCCGCCAAACAGGGTGAGCGGGTTTGCCGTTCCGGCAAATGCCAGCGCCATGAGCAGCAACACTACGGCGGCGCTTGTGTAGACCAGCCAGATGTACGCCAGCACCGAGACGTATCGCCGCAGACTGCGCCCGACCAGAAAGTAGATCGAGCCGCCGAATGCGCCGAGCAGCGCCAGCAGGTTCCCCAACAGCGCATTGCCGCTGTCAGGACCGGCGCTGTCGCTGATGCCGATCAGAATGCTGCCCGTGATGGTCAGGACAACCCCCGCCATGGTCAGGAGCGACGGACGTTCGCGCAGCAGCAGCGCCGACAGCAGCGCCACCCACAGCGGGTTGGTCGATACGAGCGCAACCGACGACGCGACCGAGGTGTATGCCAGTGATGAGATCCAGGCGGCGAAGTGGACCGCCAGGAAGACGCCTGAAACGACGCCGAGCAGAAGATCGCGCCGTGAAAGGCGGCGCAGTTCATTCCCCGCGCGCGACCAGGCGATGGGCAGCAGGATGATCGCTGCCAGCCCCAACCGACCGGCGGCAATCGTTATCGAGGGCATCTCCATTGCCTGAGCATAGCGGATCATGATCGCAGCAGCGGCAGCGACCATCACCCCGCCGAAGAGCACCAGATATGGCAGCGCCCGCGCCAGGCGGGTGACAGGGCGTTCAGTCGCCTGTTCGAGAACCGAAGATTCGGACACGCTTGCACCCTTTCCGATCATACTGAGGTCTGCGGTCTCTATAGTATAATGGATAGCATGCCAACCCTGACACTTTCCACCAGCCCAGGACCACTGATCCTCGAAGCGCGCTGCGAACCGCAGGTCTGCTATGTGTTACTCACGGTGCGCGCTGCGGCCACCGGCGACGCTGGCGTGCGCCCGGTCAACTGGGCGCTGGTTGCAGACGCAAGCCGTTCGATGCGCATTCCAATCGTTGATGAAACCCAGTTTCGCTCATTGTTGCGCAACGGCTCAGCGCAAGAGACGCTGGTTGATGGCGTTCCGGTGTGGCAGTTGAGTGGTTCGGTGCCGCAGGAGATGCGCAAAGCAGCGTCGAGCGCGCTCGATCATGTCATCCATGCGCTGCACACCGTTGTCGAGCGGCTCGACCGGAATGATCGGCTGTCGCTGGTCGTCTTTGCCGATCACGCACTCCTCCTGATACCGGGGATGGTCGGTTCGGATCGGGTCACGCTGGTACGCGCCATCGAACGGTTGCCCGGTCTTGATCTGGGGGATGGCACAAATCTGGCAGACGGGATTGCGCTGGCGCTCAATCAGATCCGCACCAACCGTAACGCACACCGCGCCAACCGGGTTCTGCTGCTGACCGATGGCTTCACCCGCGATCCGGCGGCCTGTCTGATGCTGGCAGACCAGGCGGCTGACGAACATATTGCCATTACGACTATCGGGTTGGGTGGCGAGTTTCAGGACGATCTGCTGACAGCGATTGCCGACCGGAGCGGGGGAAATGCTCTCTTTTTGAAGCGCGCTTCTGCCATCCCGCGCGCTATCAGCGCCGAACTCGAGACGGCGCGTGCTACCGCTCTGCCAGCGGTGGACATTGCCATCGCCCCAATGCGTGGCGTCATGCTGCGGCGGGTCACCCGCACGCGACCGGTGCTGGCAACTCTCGCTGAGCCGACCGGCGCCGGGGCGTCTGATGTCGTTTCCGTTCTCCTGGGGGATCTGCCCGCCGGATCGCCGGTGACGCTGCTGCTGGAATTCCTTGTACTGGCGGCAAACCCCGGACCGCTGTGGATTGCCGGAGTCGCAGCGCGGTCGGCAGGGGTGCGTCTGGCGGAAGCAGACATTAGGGCGACCATCGCACACGGCGCCCCGCCACTGAGCGACGACGTGCGCGCGGCAGCGGCGCGGGCAATGGCAGCTCGCCTGATGCGTCGTGCAATCGCCGCTTCCGACTCGATCGAAGCGGCGCGTCTGATGCGCGCCGCTGCCGCGCGCTTCGATGAACTCGGCGAATCGGCGCTTGCCGCTGCTGCCCGTGAACAGGCGGCGACCATCGAGCGCAACGGTCGTGCCGCCAGCATTGTCACCCATGAATTAATCTATGCGACCCGCCGACTTGGCGATGCATCCTGAACTTCCGCTGAGGAGAATATATGACGTCGAGCGTGCATCAGGATACGACTGATACTGTCCGACCCGGTCGTTTTGGTCCCTACGGCGGCGCCTACATTCCCGAAACGCTGGCAACGGCAGTTATGGCGCTTGAGCAAGCATATGCGGCTGCGCGTCAGGACCCTGCCTTCTGGGCGGATCTGGATCGTCTGCACCGCAGTTATACCGGAAGACCGACACCACTTACCTTCGCCCAGCGTCTGACGGAATACCTTGGCGGAGCGCAGATCTATCTCAAGCGAGAAGACCTGGCGCATACTGGCGCGCACAAGATCAACAATGCACTCGGGCAGGGGTTGCTGGCGAAACGTATGGGCAAAACGCGGATCATCGCCGAAACCGGCGCCGGGCAGCACGGCGTTGCAACAGCGACCGTGTGCGCTTTGCTCGGAATGGAGTGCGTGGTTTATATGGGTATCGATGACATGGCGCGCCAGCAACCGAATGTCTTCCGCATGCGCCTGCTGGGCGCGGAAGTGCGTGGGGTCGCCAGCGGCTCCCGCACCCTTAAGGATGCCATCAACGAAGCCATGCGCGACTGGGTGACCAATCCGGACTCCTATTATCTGCTCGGTTCGGCACTTGGTCCGCATCCGTACCCAACTATGGTGCGTGACTTTCAGAGCATCATCGGACGGGAAGCGCGCGAACAGATTCTTGCGGCGACCGGGCGTTTGCCCGATGTTGTGCTGGCGTGCGTTGGCGGCGGCTCGAATGCCATCGGCATCTTCAGTGCGTTCATTGCTGATGAGGGGGTTGAATTGCGCGGCGTCGAGGCAGGGGGACGCGGCGCAACCCTCGGTGACCATGCTGCGCGCTTCTCCGGCGGGCGACCGGGAGTGTTGCAGGGAACCTATACGTATGTGTTGCAGAATGACGATGGGCAGATCGGGTTGACCCACAGTATCTCAGCTGGTCTCGACTATGCTGCGGTTGGACCGGAGCATGCGCTGCTTCACGACCAGGGGCGCGCCATCTATACTACAGCCGACGACGAAGAAGCGCTCAACGCTTTTCAGACGCTGGCGCGACTTGAAGGGATCATCCCGGCGCTAGAGAGCGCTCACGCGGTTGCCGAGGCGATCAAGATCGCGCCAGCCATGCGTCCGGATCAGATTATCCTGATTAACCTGTCGGGTCGCGGTGACAAAGACATTTTCACTGTTGCGCGGGCGCTGGGGGTGGAGGTTGAACGTTGAACGTTGTACATTATAACGTTGTGCGTTGCACGTTGGGTGTTGGGGGGGTGAAGGTTGCACGTTGCACGTTGGGTGTTGGGCGGCGGGCGTTGCACGTTGCACGTTGAACGTTGTAACGTTGAACGTTCAATGTCTGGCTGCATATCGTCGCTGCCTGCGATGGGCGCTGATCAGCTACACCGCGATCACCATCGTTGGATGGGCAGTTGTGGGTGAACGCTCCCTGATTGCATACTTCGACAAACTCATCGAGGTGGCGCTCATTGGTCTGATCGCAATTGAGGTGAGACAGGAAGGCGAACGTTGACGGGATTCGACATCCACGCTGCGATGGCAATCCTGCGCGCCGAGATGCCGCATTTCCCCAAGCCGCTGATTGACGGCATGGGCGAGGAAGAGGCGCGTAACCCATTTCGTATTTTGATTGCCACGATCCTGAGTCTGCGCACCAAAGACACTATGACTGCCGTAGTTGCGCCGCGTCTGTTTGCAGCAGCCGATACGCCGGAGAAGATGCTGGCGCTCAGCGAAGATGAGATTGCTGCGCTGATCTATCCGGTTGGATTCTACCGCAACAAAGCGCGCACGATCCGCACGATCTGCCAGATCCTTATCGATCAGTATGGCGGCGTGGTTCCCGCCAATCTCGATGCGTTACTGGCGCTACCGGGCGTGGGAAGAAAAACTGCCAACCTGGTGCTCACCGCTGGTTTCGATCTGCCAGGGATCTGTGTTGATACCCATGTTCACCGCATCTGCAATCGTTGGGGCTATGTGCAAACCAGAACGCCGGAAGAGACTGAGATGAGACTGCGTGAGATTCTGCCGCAGGAATACTGGAAGGAGATTAACGGGTTGCTGGTGACCCTTGGGCAGAATATCTGCCACCCGATCTCGCCGCGCTGTAGCGTTTGTCCGTTGGCGCATCTCTGTGCGCGGATCGGCGTGGAACGTCATCGTTAGCAGCGGTTTTCTGCGTTCCCGTGCGCTTTTGCCCGTCCCCCCAAACCCCCTTCTCTCACAAAGGGAGAAGGGAGTTTGGGCGTTCTGAAGACCAAAACGAGAGAAGGAATGCAGGAGCTTCCCAAAAACTCATCATGCAAGAAGAGGAGAAGGGGGAGGTGTGGCACGCTGATGGTGCGCGTCCCCACATGCGTGGGCGTCTCATGAACCGCATCGGCAACCATCGCGCCCAGACGTGCTCGTCTCCACATACGTGGTCGTCTTACCCTGCATACCACGCTGCGACCCATTACGGGAGCGATGGCGCCACGCTCCTGGCCACACCATGGCGCGGAAGGCGAGTCGGAAAGTCAGGCAAAGGCGCTGCCTTTGCCCACTCGCGTCGGATGGGTCATAACCCCAGGCATCGGGGTCCGACCCGTAAACGCATTCCTGTCGCTCTATTCCTATCACGCTCTTCAGTGAGATGCAGCACGGCAGTGTCAGAACCGGAGCGCTTTCTGAAGAGCATGTTATACTACTGAAGCAGAGAGTATTTGCGAGGTTGTTCAGGAAACCGCGTGCTGGAGAAGCGTCACAGGGGTAACCATGTACATACGCTGGATCGTTCGCAAACACAAAAACGCTGGCGTGGCAAACGTTTCGTTCCACGATGCGTATCTGGTGGAAAGTTATCGTGATGAAAACGACTCGCCCCGTCAGCGAACTATTTGTTATCTGGGGAATATCCGGCAGATCGGCGATGAATTTCCGCCGCTGGAGCGCGAAATCTTTTTCCTGCGCGCAGAGCGCATTCTTATGAGCATCCCGGAGATCGATAGCGAGGAGCGTGAAGCGATCCTGGCGTTGCTCCGTCAGAAGGTGCCAGAGTTATCGGAAGAAGAAGCGATCATTGCGTTTCACAACAACTTGCGCTGGTTTGCGCGCTGGATCCGCTCGCGCGGTCGGCGCATCTCGCGCGATGAATTGCTTCGCATGGTCGATACAGCTGCCGAGAGTATCGAGGTGTAAAAGGAGGGGCGCAGCGCTGCTGCGCACCCGGCACCCCCAATGCCTGTAAGGGCGCTGCGGCGCAGCCGGGGGCGCTGCGGCACAGCGCCCCTACGGGAATGTTACCCCCTCCAGGCGATCTTCCAGATCGGCATAGATCGTCTGAAGACGCTCAACGGTCTCGTCATCAGCCTGCCACAGGCCGCGCCCGTAGCTTTCGAGCAGGCGGGCGACAGCGTTGCGCGCAGCGCGCGGATTGGCCTGCGCTAGTCGCTCGCGCATGGATTCGTCGAGCACGAACGTTTCCGCCATCTGGTCGTAGACCCATTTTTCGACAGCGCCGGTGGTGGCGCTCCACCCCAGCAGATAGGTGAAGCGGTTGCCGATCTCAGCAGCGCCAGCATACCCGTGCTGAAGCATCGCTTCGTACCAGCGCGGATTGAGGAGCTTGGTGCGCACTTCCAATCGGATGAACTGATCCGCAGACCCGACACGCACGGTGCCGGTGTAGGTTTCCGCATAACTCAACGGCACGTCGCCGCCGCGCTCGCGCCCCGCTGCCAGTCGGATCGCGCCGCTGTGCCCGTAGTAATGCTGCATATCGGTCAAACCATACTCGACGCTGTCGATCGCCTGGAAGACGTGATCAACAGTGCCGAGCAAGCCGCGCAGCGCTTCGGCAGCTTCCTGCCCGCCGCGCCCGCCGCCGTAGGCGTACCCATTGCGGCGTATATACATGTCTGCCAGGTCGTGCGTGTTCTGCCACTGACCCTCTTCCACCAGTTCGTCTACGCCGGTGCCGTACCTGCCGGGCGCCTGAGTGAAGATGCGCGCAGTCGCCTGTTCCCAACTCAAGCCGCGCGCCTGCTGTTCCAGCGCATGCGCCCGGACGAAGTTCCGCTCCGGCGGTTCGTCCGCTTCCGCCGCGTGGCGGAACAGATCGTCGAGCAGATCGAGACTGATCTGGAAGGTGTCGCGGAAAATGGCGCTGACATCGAGCAGCACATCGATCCGCGGACGTCCGAGTTCTTCCAGCGGGATAAGGTCATAGCGCCAGATTTTGCCCTGCCCGTCGCGTTCAGGGCGCGCACCGACCAACGCCAGCGCCGCGCCGATGCTTTCACCTTCGGTCTTGATCGTATCGAGCGCCCACAGGGTCAGCGCCACTGTCTGCGGGTACGCCCCATTCGGCGAGTGCTGAAGGTGCTGCTCCAGCAGGCGCTCCGCCATCTGCTGACCGCGCGCCAGCGCGGCGTCCGACGGGAGTCGCCACGGATCGATGCTGTGAATGTTACGTCCGCTCGGCAGGGCGGCCACACCGGCGCGCACCGGATCGGCGCCGGGCGCCGGGCGGACATACCCGCCGTCGAGGGCGTGGATGAGCGCATCGAGTTCGCCGGGCGCCTGCGAGAGACCATCGAGCATGGCGCGCCCGTAATCGATGTAGAACTGCGGATCGAACAGCACTCCGACATCATCAGGTCGTCCAAAGGTGTGGAGCCATTCATCGAGATGCAGCGTCTGCCGTTCGATGATGAAGCGCCGCACAAAATCGGCGCGCGCCTGTGCGATCTGCGTCTCAGGCACGCCGACGCCGCGCAACACGCTGGCAAGCCCCAGGCGACCCTCGCGTGATACATCGAGAGCTGCTTCGATCAATGCGGCTGCGCGATCCGGCGCTGGTGCTTTGCCAAAGATGTGCAGGCCGTCTAGGATCAACCGTTGCTCGACATCATCCAGATACCGGCGGACACGCTGCAGGAATGCGTCGGCGGCCTCACCGGGGAGCGGCGCCAGGTCAGGGAATTGTGAACTCAGGAATGGCAGCCGCTCGTAGAGGGTGTGCGCGTCATAGTCGTTGCTGCGCGCTTCGTACTGTTCTATTTCGGCGCGGAGGATCGCCAGCTGGCGGTACAATCCCGCACGCGCATACGGTGGCGTCAGATGGCTGATAATCGTCGCGTAGCCACGTCGCCGGGCAATTGCCGCTTCCGCCGGATTATTCAGCGGATATAGATAGAGGTGCGGCACGTCGCCAAGCAACAGATCGGGCCAGCAATTTTCGGTCAACCCTAATTGCAGCCCCGGCATCCACTCAGCAGTGCCGTGCATACCGATGTGCACAATGGCGTCGGCGCGCCAGCGTTGGGTGAGCCAGCGGTAGAACGCCACATACTGATGGTGCGGCGTGAAATCGCGGTCGAACAGCAGGCGCATCGGGTCGCCAGGGACGCCCATCGGCGGCTGAACCGCAATGATGACGTTGCCAAAGGAGAGGGTATCGAGGCGGATCGCATCGCGCCCATGCGGGGCGATTTCTCCAGGAGGCGCCCCCCATTTGCGGTCAATCCGCCCGGCGTGCGGGGCAGGAACAATGGCGTGATACTCTGCCAGCGGCACGACTGTGCGCGTCGACGTGACGGTTTGCGGTTCATCGGCGACATCGAGAGCGGCGATCTGCTGCGCCAGTTCTTCGACCGTTGCCGGGACGCCTTCCACGCAGTACCCTTCGGCGGCAAGACGCCGAAGGATTGCGTGCAACGTTGCCGGTACATCGAGGAGCGCTGCTGTACCGAGTTTCCCCAGACCAGGCGGAAAGTTGTAGATGACCAGCGCCACGCGCTTTTCGGCATTTGCCTTGCGCCGCAGACGCACCCATCCGGTCGCCAGACGCGCCGCGCGCGCCAGGCGATCAGGTGTGGCGACGATCCGTTGTTCGCGGATTGCGCCAAGCACGACTGACGCAGTGCTACCGTCCATTTCCGGCAGGTCGTACATGATCACCGCCTGCATTGGCGCGACGCCGTGGGTATGCCAGTGCTCAATCTCCTGCATTTGCAGCGGTTGAATGATCATGTACGGCACATCGATACCCGCCAGCAGGTTGATCGCTGTCTCGCGGTGCTGCCCCGGTTTGGTTGAACCTGCCGGTCCACCGATGATCGGGAAGCCCATTGTGTTGATGATCAGATCGACCTTCTGCCGCGCCACCCACTCGCGCACTGCGACGTGCGTCTCGATGCCGCTGACCACAATCGGCAACACAGCCGTCCCCTGCGCCTCCAGCGCTTCGATCAGGTCGGCGACATACTGCTGGCGCTGAACAATATGCTTGCGGAAGGCAAGGATCGCCACCAGTGGTGCATCAGTAGGGATCGCAGCGCCCTTTCTGCGCTGCTGTTTCCAATACCATTTCAGGTAGGCGTCGGGGTTGGGGAAGAGTTCGTCGGTTGCGGGATGGAAGCACCCCATCATCGGGATGATGCGCACCGGCGCCACGTCGAGGCGTTGCCCCAGACAGTCGCGCAGGATCAGGCGGATCATCTGCGTCAGGTTGTAGGGGTCGGGCTGATTCCAGTAGATATTGACGCTGAGCCAGGTGCGGAAATCCTTCAGTTTGGGGGGCATGAGCGGCAACAGTTTCGCCGTGAGCTTGGTCAGTTTGGTATAAGCATAGAGGGTGTCTTCTTCGCGTCCGCGGGTCATCAGGCGCAGTACTGCCTGCATCGGCTTCGGCATCGACGCCCGCCCGCCATTCTGTACGCGATACTCGCCGACGCGGGTGAGCGCCATGACTTCGGGCATGCTCTCGAAGGCAAAGACCATCGGCGTACCGGCACGGTCGATCTGTTCCTTCAACCACTGCGCCTGGTCGCGCATGTTGATCAGGGTGATGAAGAGAACATCCGCCTGCGTGATGGCATCAACCAGCGCCGGATCGCGCCGCTCGACGTGCCCGTCGTGGAAGCGGAGCAGTCGCACCTCGACGCCAGACTGGTGCAGGTTCTGTTCGACCTCTTCCCAGATATGAGCGTTGAACCGCTCCATGCCAAGAATGAAGGTGAGCGTTCTCATAGCGTCCTCGCCGAACTATGGTTGCAGACAGTGCGCGACCTTAAGTATACAGGGCATCCACCGGCAACGCGCGGGGTGAAGCGGAAGTGGAGCATGACTGTTGGTTAAGAAAACATAACCACGCCATCTGCTGGATATGTGTGGAGATTTTGGGTGTGGTATGTGGAGGTGTTGCGCAGCGGGCGTAATGAGGACACGATGCCCTGTGCGCGCCGGAGGCGCGCGCACCCAGGGGCGCTGGAGGCGCGCGCACCCAGGGGCGCCGGAGGCGCGCGCACCCAGGGGCGCCGGAGGCGCGCGCACCCAGGGGCGCCGGAGGCGCGCGCACCCAGGGGCGCCAGTAGGGACGCAGCGGCGTTGCGTCCCTACTGGCGTCGCCAGCGGATGTCGCACTCATCGCGGTTGCCAAGGGCGCGCTGTAACACGTCGATCAGGTGCAGACTCGCGCCGCGCTCGGCGAGCAGCGCCAGGGTATCACGGTTGATATAGAAGTCGGCGTCGGTGGTGCTCTCAATCTCCAGGTTGTCGAACAGGACGCGCATCTCTTTGCCAGTAACCTCATCAATCGGCTCGTCGCTCAGCGCATCAGCGATGGTGAAGCGGTCATCGTCTGCCAGCGGCGGGTCAAACAGGTCGGCAAGGTTGATACGAAATGGCAGAATCCTTATCGACGGCGGCTCTTCAATCACCACTGGCTCGTTCACTTCGTAGAGCAGCGTATCGACAATCACGCGCGCAGCATCGGGACGCCCGATGTTGCGGGTGTTTTCGCGCATACGCGCCAGGCGTTCGGGGTTCTGCAACAGACGATCAACTTTGTAGGCGAGGGTGGTCATCTGATTGCAGCGCAGCGCCACCCCTTCTTCGAGGAGGTGATCACTGTTGCGCTCTTCCTGACCGGGAATAGGCGCGATGATAACCATTGGCAAGCCAGCAGCCATGGCTTCAGAGGAAGTCAATCCGCCCGGCTTGCCAATCAGGATCGTTGCACTCTTCATCAGCGATGGCATGTCGTTAGTGAACCCCAGTAAACGGAAGCGTTTCGCCTGCGGTTTAGTCAATTCGATGAGTTCTTTGCGCAGTTCTTCGTTCCTGCCGCATACCACAACGACCTGTGATGGCGTCTTCATTGTCATGATCTGCTGCACCACTTCGCGCGCCGGACTGATGCCTGCTGCACCTGCCGACACCAGGATCACCGGCAGGTCAGGTTGAAGATGGTAGTGCGCCAGTACATCATCGCGGTTAATCGGCGTCTCAAAAGCGGGATCAACCGGGATGCCAGAGACGGTAATGCGATCCTCCGGCAGTCCAAGCGCTACTAGATGCACCTTTGTTTCTTCCAGCGCGACAAAGTAGCGATTGAAGCGCGGACTGAGCCACATTGAGTGGAAGTCGTAATCGGTGGTCACAATTGCTAACCTGGTGTCAATGGCGTCTTCCGCCAACAACTGCGCCACGATGCCAGCGGGCATGAAGTGGGTGCAGACAGTGATTGTAGGACGGAACTCACGAATGAAGCGGGTCAGTGGGTCGGCATTGATCCGGTCAAACAGCAGGCGGAAGGCGTCAGTTTTCCATGGTTCGTCGCTCGCCTGATACCACCAACCGACGAGTTGCGGATGTTCCTGCACCAACCGCAGGTAGAGATCGGAGTAGAAGGCACGGTACAGTTCGTTGGTACGTTCGAGCGCATCGAGATTGACAAGTTCTTCGACCTGCGGCGAACGTTGAAAGACCTTCTCGAGCGCGGCTGCGGCGGATTTGTGACCGGAACCGGCGCTGGTGGAGAGAATAAGGACGCGATGTTTCATTGTGCCTCACTTTGCTAGCCTGCGCAGGTGAGCTTTGCCCTGGAAGCTGGTATAGAACACGGATCGGCACGGATACGACGGATCAGCACGGATGACGTTTTGTCGGGAAGAGCCCGCGCAGGCGGGCTTCGCCCTGGAAGCTGGAAGAGAACACGGATCGGCACGGATACGACGGATCAGCACGGATGACGTTTTGTCGGGAAGAGCCCGCGCAGGCGGGCTTCGCCTTGACTAGCCGAGGGGTTCACCCCGACGGCACGAGGCGCATATCGGACTTAATTCTCAATCTCCATATGAGCACTGCGCTCCCTCTCTCCGCGCCTTCGCGCCTCCGCGTGAGCCAGTTCGACGTTCCCATCTTCACCATTCAGCGAAACCGCTGCGGGTCGAACAGTCGGATCGGGTGGCGGGTAGCGCCGTCGAGGGCAAGATCGGTCAGGATTTCTCCCATCACACTGGCGAATTTGAAGCCATGACCGGAGCACGGCGAGGCGATAACGACGTTGGGATGCTGCGGGTGCAAACCAACGACGAAGTGCTGGTCTGGCGTTGTTGTGTACATACAGACCG
>Ga0308400_1000732_pt1 | contig 11633 bp, 5 predicted proteins | sample HotsprSampOS1265_FD_203451 | JGI IMG/M metagenome (GOLD analysis project Ga0308400, IMG submission 203451) | Hot spring phototrophic mat microbial communities from Octopus Spring, Yellowstone National Park, Wyoming, United States - 20060914_OS12-65 ...
GCTGGTTTTCTCCCCCACTTAAACTTGAAAGCGGTTGTCCTAGTACAAGATAATCCATTCCAATTTCAATCATAAGAGAGCAAACTCTAGAGATCTCCTTGAACTCTGCAAAGAATTTAAAAGCCTCTTTGAATGTCATCTTCAAGACGTCAGCGATGCTTTTACCATTAAAAGTAATTTCTAACAGCTCCGGCTTAAACCTCTTTTCTCCACACCTCTGACAAGGAACTCTAACTGTCTCTAAAAAACCAAGCTTAAAAGTTACCAGCCCGGAACCTTTACACTCTGGACAAGCAAACTTTTTATTGTTAAAACTAAAACAAGACTTTGTAAATCCCCTTGCTCTTGATTTGGGTAATCTTGAGTAGAGGTCTCTTATTTTTTCCCAAATACCTAAATACGATACAGGTGTTGCTCTAATATTTCCGGAAATTAGTGTCTGATCAACGTAAAGCGCGTTTTTGATCGACGCATTCTGAATTTTCACATCATACTGTTTACTTTTGTGGTAAAAGCTACTGTAAATTGTGTGTTTTACGAGCGATGTTTTTCCGCTACCTGAGACTCCTCCAACAACAACAAGAGAGTTTAAAGGAATTTTTAAGTTGTTTATATCAAGATTATTTATTTTTGATGATTTTATTAAAATAAAACCTCTTGAATGAGTTTGTTTAGGATAACTAGAGTTAACAAAATTGGGTAAACATTTAGGGTCAAAAAATAATTCACCCTTCAACTTTAGGTATTCTGTTACCGGGCCACTAAAGCAGACCTGTCCCCCCTCTTTACCTCCCCTCGGGCCTAGCTCTATGATGTAATCAGAGCTCTGTATAGCATATGGATCATGCTCTATCATAAAAATTGAGTTACCCTGCGATTTGCGATTTGAAAGCTCTTTGAAAACAAGCTCCATATCCAAGGGATGTAAGCTTGCTGTGGGTTCATCTAGAACCACTATTAGATCGCGTAAATTAGTGTTCATGACCGTCGATAACCTTGCTCTCTGTAACTCCCCACTTGAAAGAGAAATTAGCCTTCTATTAAGAGATAAGTAACCTAGACCTAGATTAATTAAAGACTCTAATCTTGGAACAATTTCATACAAAATGGTGCCCTCAATTTCATTTGCTACTTTTATGGTTCTAAAAAACTCCAACAGCTCGCTGATCCTCATGTTGCAAATTTCTTGAAGATTTTTGCCTCTAAATTCAACTGCGAGAGCCTTCAAGCTTAAACCACTTCCTTGGCAAGTGTGACAAGTTTTCCCTCTTATCAGCCCTTTTCCTTTACACGCTGAGCACCAACCTCTTTTTGATGAGAAGCTAAAATCTTCAGGGTCCAACGCCTCTACCCCACGACCACAAACTGGGCAAGCTCTCTCTTTGTTGAAAACAAGTTCTTGTCTGGTATCTAAATTTAGCACTTTTAAAACGTCAGATTGCTTAAACACATCTTCTATGGTTTGCTGCAAGACATCGAATGGGAGCCGGGCGGGAACACATTTTGAGTGAACCGCGTCAATCCAGTGATCTTTGGATTTGTCTAATTTTATCGAGGATAAACTTGATCGATTGACAAAAATACCATCTATTACTGCACCCTCCCAATCTGACTGTTCCAAAGAGCGGATTAATTTATTGTGGTTACCTTTCCTTCCTCGGACCAGCGGCACTAAGAAAAAACACGGATCCTTTAGCGCTGCCAAACTTTTTGCCACAGATGAAGTTGTTGCTGCTACTATTGGCTCCAAATGTTCAGGACACTTTTGTGTTCCCACTTTTGCAAACAACAACCTAAGATAATCAACTATCCCGGTTAGAGTGCCTAGCGAACTAAGTGAAGAGTAAACTGAGTAATACTGCTCCAAGCTTACAGCTGCTCTCAAATTAATAGCTGCATCCAGAGAGGGCTTTTTATGAATGTCCAAGAAACTTAGAGTGTATGGGGAGAGAGTTGATAAAAAGTGTCTTTGGCTTTCCGCAAAAATAGTTTCGAATACAAGGCTTGATTTTCCTGAGCCAGAAGGCCCCGTGAAACAAACGATTTTGTTATAAGGAACTTCTAAGCGGTCTATCTTTAAATTTCTTTGTCTTGCTTGCAGTAAAGTAAGGCAGGAAGAATTGAACTTGCTTAGCTCTTTGGATGGAGCGTAGTTAGGGAGGTTGTTTGATTTATTCATCTTTAGAAAATCTTCCGGTGGTCCGCTGTAGAGGAGCTTGCCACCATGAGAGCCACTTCCAGGTCCGAGTTGAATGACATAATCACTTAACTTAATTATGTCCTTGTTGTGTTCTGCAACAAGCAGTGTGGCTCCCCTACTTAAAAGCCAGTCAAAAATATCCAACAAACTTTGGATGTCCTTAATATGTAGCCCGACTGATGGCTCGTCCATAAGAACTAAGGTCTCATCAGTAAAATCAGATAACTCTCTGATCAAGCGTAATCTTTGAGCCTCTCCGCGAGAAACTTCCGACAAACTTTGTCCTAATTTTAGGTGCCCTAAACCCAATTTATTGCAGAGGGTTAAAGAGGAATCATTTATGTCTAAAACGCTCAAAGCATCTTTTACAGTGAGATTAAGAACATCGAGTATTGTTAAGTTATTAACTTTTATTTTCAAAATCTTCTCACTGTACCTTTTGCCATTGCATTTTGGGCACGTTATTTTAATATCAGGAAGAAATATCAGATCTTCTCTAATGTACCCTAGCCCACCACATTCGCTGCAGCGTCCCTCTGTTTTAGAGTTAAAAGAAAAATGCTTAGCTTCAAAAGCGCTTTCCTTAGCAAAAAAATTTCTTATTTGAGCCCAGACACCTAAGTAAGACGCTACAGTTGACCTGGAGTTTTTCGGAACAAAACTTTGATTGACAAAGATTGCAGAGCTTACTTTGCTGGCTAAATCCTCTAATAGGCTGGATTTGCCAGAGCCTGATGCTCCTACTAATACATTCAGGCTATTCTTTGCCAATCTTAAAGAGTCAATGTCCAAATTATTCTTTCTAAAGTTGTGAAAAATAAAAAAATCGCTAACTGGCAGTTTGGTTCTTTTGAGTTTGAACTGAAAAAAATCTTGGGGCGCATCTGAAAACTTTCCACTGTAAATTATTTCCCCTCCTGAAGTTCCTGAGTCAGGCCCTAGCAAGACTACGTGATCGGAGGCGCGGAAGAAAGCAAGATCATGCTCTATAACAAAGACAGAGTTTCCTCTATCCCGCAATTCTTTCAAGCTCTGAATCAAATTTTCTAAATCCGAGTCACTTAATCCAGCGCTGGGTTCATCCAAAATTATCTGTAGTCCGGCTAATGGGTTCGTTAATGCTCCGCATAAAGTCAGGCGTTGAACTTCACCTCCCGATAGTGTTCTAACCTTTCTGGATAATTTAAGATGACCCAAACCAAACTTTACTAAAGTCTGGAGTTTTAAATTTAGACTATCAAGCGCGTAGTCTATTGAAGGGGATGAGCTTCTAAATTTCTTTAATTTATCACTAAAGAAGCTTTCTAACTCACTAATCTCCATTTGATATAGATCTCCTAAGGACTTGTCAAACAACCTAAAACTGTTAGTTTCCTCGCTAAAGCCTGTTCCTTTACAAACTTCGCACAAAATTTCACTTCTAAATTTTGACAGAAATGCTCTTACGTGCATTTTGTATCTTTTTGATTCCATCCACTCTAACCATGGAAATATTCCCCAAAAGCTAGAAGATTTTTCTTTTAGCAAAATCTCTTTTTGAGCTTGATTTAAGTTATTCCAAGTTGCCGTTAGTGGAAGCTTAAAGTCTAGCAGTTTATTTTTTAAATCAATCTTTTGCTCTTTTGCATTTTCTCCTTCCCAAATTTTGATACCCCCGTCTAAAAGAGGTTTGTTTTCATCAATAATCTTTGCAAGGTCGTAAATCAGATTGTAACCAAAACCTTTGCAAGATTTGCAAGCGGCTAAGGAGGAGTTTGAATTAAATAACTCTTCCGACCGAATGAGATTTTTGTTGCAATCACATGTTGCTTGTCGGTTGATAGTTTGAACAAAATCTTTCGCTATTAAAATTATTTCATTATCAAAAATATTAAAAATTGCATCCACGCTTTGTTGAACTGAAGAAGCACAAAAAGCTTCTTTCGTTAGTCTATCCACCAAAGCAAGCGCTTCGCTTACCTCTATGGCCTCGAAGCTGGGGTCATCTAAATCTAAAATTTTGCCTTTATAAAAAACCCGGGATATTCCTTGAGAAAATAAAAAATCTCGAGCTTCAACAGTGTTAGAGGCCTGTAATCTGCCGCAAAGATATAAACAATCTCTTTTTTCTAAAATTTCTTTAATCAATAAAACTACTTTTTCGGGCTCTGTTGACTCTAGACGTTTTCCGCAACTAGGGCAAACATAGTCCCCGAAAGCAATCATCAAGTTTTTCAAATCGTCAATAATATGCGTGAGAGTTGCAACGGAGGATCTCGAGTTTTTGAGATTACGGGACTGAAGAACGCAAAGAGAGGGGCGCAGATTTCTCACCGCTAGGCAATTTGGTCTTTTAATTTTTTCTAAGAATTGCCTAGCATAACTCGATAGAGTTTGAAAGAAAATTCTCTGAGATTCAGCATGCAAGATGTCTACTAAAAGAGAGGTTTTGCCTGAACCTGATCTCCCTCCTACCAAAACTAAACTGTTTTGAGGCAAACTAACAGAGATATTTTTTAAGTTATTTTCACAAGCTCCTATGATTTGAATTGTGTCCGAATCCTCCATTCGCACGGTTAATTATAAGTTAGCGGTCAACAAACAAAAATAATTAGAGCCAGCGACAGTGTTTACTAAAAGCTCAACACTCTTTAAAAGTAACGTTTCAGACCCGAGCTTGCTCGACGACTTTTGTTTTGCTCATATCTAAATACCTAAAAATTTTTTCGAGTAATTCGGTTTTCTTTATGGGTTTTGTTATAACATCATCGCAACCTGCTTCACGACATTTTTCTATTTCCTCCAAAAAAGCATGCGCTGTGACCGCTAAGACTGGCAAATGGGGAAACTGACTTTTTATTATCTTTGTTGCCGTAAGACCATCCATTCCAGGCATTTGAATGTCCATCAAAACTAAGTCAAAATACTTACTTTTGACTAATTCCACTGCCTCTGATCCGTTTTCGGCGAGATAGGTTTTTGCGTCAAGAGATTTTAAAATTCTCTCAAGTAACAGTTGATTGACCTCGTTGTCTTCAACTATGAGGATTTTATAATCTTTCAACGATCTGTCTTGATGATTGTTATTGGCGATTTTGGGAGAATCAATAATTTTGGCCTCGAAACTTACTGTGAATGTTGAACCTGAGGGAGAAGTTTTAACGGAAATTTTTCCATTCATCAGCTGTACTAAGTGTTTTACAATGCTGAGACCCAGCCCAAGTCCTCCTGCTCTACGGGTATACCCGCTTTCAGCTTGAGTAAAAGGGTCAAATATTGAGTTTATTTTCTCAGGGGGAATCCCTATGCCCGTGTCTTCGACTGAGAGTTCAACTGTTAATTTCCCTTCCCCAACGCTTCCTTGCAGATAGACGGTTACCTGCCCCTCTTCGGTGAATTTAACTGCGTTACTTAGAAGATTGGTTAAAATTTGTTGAAGTCTAAATTCATCGCCTAGGATAAACAACTCTTGCAGATTTTCATCAATTTCAACCCTAAGATTCAAACCTTTCTGTTTTGCTTCAGAAACAAAAAGCTTGGTAGTATCCACCACCAGCTTCGCTAAATTAAAAGGTTTCAATTGAAGCTCTATTTTGTTGGCCAGAGTTCTGTTAAAGTCAATCAAATCATTAATTATACTGAGTAATAAAGAGCTGCTTTGGGCCATTAGCTCTAGATCTTGGCTGAGCTTGTAATGATCAATATCCTGAGTTTTACTTAGCCTATTTTTCCAGTCCTCAACAAGTGAGTAAATTGCATTCATTGGAGTTCTAATTTCATGGCTAACATTCGCTAAAAAGACGTTTTTGGCTTCCGATAGCTTTTTTATTTCTTCCAAATTTTCCTCTAATTTTAGCTTTTGAGCTAAAAGCTCCTTTGTTCTTTGATCGACTAAGGCCTCTAAGTTTTTATCCTTAGCCTCTATTTCACCTAACATACTGTTTAAGGCTTTAATTATTCCTTTTATTTCTTCGGGCCCCTCTTCTTTAAACCTCACTGAGTAATCTTTTTGGGAGGCTATTTTCTGGGAGTCATTCAAAAGATCAGTGATTGGTTGAGAAATGTTCTTATAAAATTTTAACGCTAAAACCTGACCAACACCTATAATCGCCAAAGTTGCAATCAAAAGCAAAAAAAGGTTTTTCAAGAGAAAACTTTTAACAATCCTAATGTTTTGGGTTATCTCCAAAAATCCTTTCTCTCCAAACGCTTCAAAGTAATGCGCCGTTTTAAAGATGTCGTCAGCACTCTGACTTGATTCCCTCGAGACTACTATCTCGGAATCCCCCAGTTTAACCTTTACTTCTACGATCGTCCCAGAAGAGCTCTCGATAATTCTTTCCAGAATTGATTTCAGCGATTGGTGATCTTCCATAACTAGATAAGGCGACACTAAAGTGGATAAGATTGTGCTGGCAGCGTTTGCTTGGTACTGGAGGATAGTTCTTGCGATAGAATACCCCAAAATCAGTAAGAGAACCAATGCGAAAAAGCTAGTGATTATTACGGGCAAACTTATTGCTGTCTTAAAAGCCTGCCTCAACGATGCTTGCTTCACTTTAGTTAATTTAAATTATATGATGATAAATCGTCTCGACATTTAAAAATTTTAAATGCTTCTTAGAGTTTGCGTGATTTGCTTGATTCTGGCAAAGGTTATAGCCCAGAGCTGTGGCCCTGAGGAGTGTGAGATAAAAGCCGCATTAGTTATTAACCTTCTAAAATTTCTTTCAGACGATCGGGACTTGAATTTTTGCGTTAACTCCTTGAGCCCTTTGAAACAACTTCTTAAAATCGGGTTTGACAAGCAGGCTTCTGTTTTATCTCATGTTAAACTTAGTTTTATTGAAAAATTTGATAACTCATGTGACATCGTGTTTTTAGAGAGGAATCAGGATACTCCCAGCTCAGCATTTATCATAAGCGATGGCTTTGATGTGGACAATTTCAATCTAAAAATTTTCTTGGCTGGAAACAAATTTCGATTCTCTTTAAACTTAAAAAGGGAGTCTACGGTGAAAATTGACCCTAGACTTATAAATTTGGCTTATGAGGTGGTTAGGTAAATCTTTTATTAACAGTATAAAACTCAGTGTTCAGTTTTTACGATTTCAGAGGTTTTTAAAGTTGCTGTTGGTTGCTCTGCTTTTTTTTAACCTCAAAGCTGAAAAAGATTATTTTTCTTTGTCACTTGAAGAGTTACTGCAGTTAGAAGTTACTAGCGTAACTAGAAGCGCGGCTAAATTTTTCCATTCTCCTGCCAGTATTCAAATTTTTACGCAAGAAGATTTTAAGTATTTTCCTGGATCAAGACTAAGCGATGTTTTGAAAGCTATTGTAGGGGCTCAATCTTTTCAAATTGATAAAAACTCTTCAATGTTTTCAATAAGAGGCTCTGTTTCTCAGTTTGCCAACAAATTACAAATTCTTATAAACGGTCAAAATTTCACTAATTTTCCTTTTTCAGGCGCTTTCTGGGGCGATTTTGATTTGCCTTTAAGCGTTATTGAGAGAATTGAAATTTTAAAAGGTCCAGCAGGAAGTGTTTGGGGAAGTAATAATGTGTTAGGGGTTGTTAACATCATTTTGAAAGGATTTGAGCAGAAGAGCAATCACAAAGGATTTTGGTCAGCGGGGGTTTCAGACGGAAAGCCTGTGTCGACAGCTTTGGCTTCAGTTGCTTTTGATTCTAGCCGCCATTTGACAGTCTTTGGAGATAGTATATCCCGGCGCGCTTCGAAAAACACCGATGTTGAGGAGTTAAAGCCTGTGGACGAGTTGTCAGCTGGGTACTTTGGTGCTAACTTTCTGTCTGAGGGCGAAAAATCGAAAGTCAAGGCATCAGTTTTGAGACTTTCAGATTCTAAAGATTCTTGGGTGAACCTAATATATCCTCCCAAAGGGCCTCATCACTATTTAAAAGGCAGCACAAGTTTTGACGGAACTTTTGTGACTCTCGCTCCAGAGCTGTTTTTTGAAAGTTTCAATTTATTAAGCTCTATATCATTTGCTGAATCAGACAAGGATTATATTTTCGTCAGAGTATTTGATCAAATTTTCTCCATCGATTTTAGATTAGAAAAAGATATAGGCTGGGGAAAAGCGGTAGTGGGTGTTGCCTCGTCCTATACTCGAGAGGATTCCTCAAATACTGAGGCTTTTGCTTTCTTGCCAGAGAGGAGAGTTTTTACGGTTAGAGGAGTCTACTCTCAGCTCGAGGGGAGTTTTGGCGAGGAAAAATGGAGTTATGTTGTGTCTGCGAGGCTTGAAGATAACTCTTTTACCGATCCTAATTTTTCACCCAATTTGAGGCTTGGTTACAACATTTCAAAGGACATTTTTTCCTGGATCTCCTTTGGTCAGGCTTTCAGACTTCCGTCAAGAATTGAGAGAGATATGAAGTATGGCTTTCGAGAAATTCCAGTTTCAGAAACGATCAGTGTGTTGGGAGTTTTGTTAGGTCAAAGCAATGTTAGAGCAGAGAGATTGCAAGGAGCTGACCTTGGTGCGCGATTTGCAAAATGGGAAAAAGGGTTTTTAGATGTCGCTTTATTTTATTATGACTTTGATAATCTGGTAACTTTTTCGCCACGACAGGAGCTTATCTTCGATGATTACTTTGATAGCTTAGTTTTGCCCATATATATAGTAAACAACGGAGAGGGTCACATCCGGGGCTTAGAAATCTTTGGTAGCTGGGTTTTAAGCGATAACATTAAATGTAAATTTGGGTATTCATTTGCTACAGCAGGACACTCTACAGGGCCTTACGAGAATGATATCATTTTCATTGAGCCCGGCTTGAGGCTTCCAGAGCAAGCGATTATCTTTTATCCCGAGTTCTCCTTAACTGATAATGTTTACGCTAGTCTTTTAGCTAAAGTTCAAAAGGGCGATCTAACGAACGCGCTCCCGTTCGGTTCAGATGTTCTGTATTTTAACGCAGACGCCAGCGTTACTTTTTCAATATCTAGCCAAGATTCCTTAAAATTTGTTGCAAGGAATCTAATCCACTCGGATGACTTCGAGTCGATTGCTTTTGCCGCTTACACAGTGCCGACAGCTGTGGAAAGAACTTTAGAAGTGATTTATACACGACAATTTTAACTCTAACTTTGAAAGCAAAAAGATTATTTACCCCTCTTTAACGGGCTTAACACTAGAATTAGTTGGTTTCCCTGAAGCTCTTTGGTTTGACTCTCTACAATACAAACGTCCTTAAGACTTTGGATAATTGTTTCTAACTTTTCAAGCCCTTTATCAACAAATCCTTTCTCTCTGCCCCGAAATCTCATTGAAAACTTAACCTTGTTACCTTCTTCAAAAAACTTTCTAGCGAGCTTTAGTTTAGTCTCCAAATCTCCTACGTCTGTATTGTACCTAAGACGAATTTCCTTGACCTCAATGATTGACCTCTTTTTCTTTGCTTGAGCTTCTTTTTTCTGCTCTAAGTACTTAAATTTTCCATAGTCAACTAATCTGCAGACAGGAGGAGAGGCATTGGGCGCTACCTCCAGTAGGTCGAGATCTTTTTCCTCTGCTAAAGCAAGAGCTTCCTCTAGGGACATAATCCCCAGTTGTTTGCCATTTTCATCAATAACCCTCACAGTCTGGGCATTTATTTGCTTGTTAACCTTGTAGTTAGCCACTTAATTTAAGATTACTGAAAGCTTCTAAGCTCTTCAAGAACAAGAGCGGGCAGGTGCTTAAAAATATCCGAAGCTAACATTTCTAAAAATCCTGCTGCTTCTTGCATTGATCTTAAGCCCAGCCGGTGATTAAATATGGGGATATATAAAGCCTTCAGATCTTCATCCGAAACATAGTTCCTTCCCTCAAGAAAAGCTCGAGCTTGGCAGGCTTTTTTTAATAAAATCAGAGCTCTTGTTGAAAGCCCAAAAGAGCCTCTTTCGGACCTGCTTAAAATTCCCATCTCGAGGATAGCTTGCACAATAGGGTTACAAACGAATACTGAATTTATAAGCTTCCTTGCTTCCAAAACATCTTGTAAAGACAAAACAGGCTCCAATTTTTCGAACTTACTCTGAATTGTTGACTCTGATTTTAATATTTCTTCTTCCGTACTTGGATCGGCGTAGTACATTGGAATTCTCATCAAAAACCGATCTAATTGGGCGATAGGAAGTGGATGAGTGCCAGCAAGATCTATAGGATTCTGAGTGGCAAGAACAGTAAAAACCTCTGGCAATTTGTACGTCTCATTATCAATTGTAACTTGTTTTTCAGCCATAGCTTCTAACAGCGCGGATTGTACTTTAGGGCCTGCCCTGTTTATTTCATCCGCTAGAAGCAGATGAGTAAAAATTGGCCCTCTTACAAACTTAAATTGTCCGTTCAAGAAGATATTCACTCCCAGAATATCGGAGGGCAAAAGGTCGGGTGTAAATTGAATTCTTTTGAAAATAGGGATGTCAGTTTCAGGGGGAAAAAAAATTTTTCCAAAACTTTTAGCCAATAAAGTTTTACCTACTCCCGGAAGATCTTCTATCAGGCAATGTCCACCGACAAGTATAGAGATGAAAATATTTTTCATAACCTGAGTTTTGCCATAAATTACCGTTTCAAGTTTTCTAGTAGCTTGGTCAAATTTATCTCGTAATACTTGATTCATTAAGTTAGAGTCTTTAATTCTGCATTAAGATTAGTTTTTTTTAAAGTATAATAGCAAAAAAGTGAACAAAGTTTTCATTGCTTGGGCGAAAAGAACGCCAATTGGCTCATTTGGTGGAGTATTTAAAGATTTATCGGCAGTAGATTTGGGGGCCAAAATTTTGCTTAATTTTTGTGCTGATTATCCAAAACTTAAAAACCGCGTTTCTGATCTAATTTGTGGAAATGTTTTAAGCGCAGGATTGGGGCAAGCGCCCGCTAAGCAGTTAGTTATCAAAGCGGGGTTAGACTTACAGACACAGGCCCTTTTAGTTAATAAAGTGTGTAGCTCGAGTTTGGCTGCAATTCATTTGGGATTTTATTTCATAGCCATTGGAAGATCTGACTTGGTGCTTGCAGGTGGGGTTGAAAGTATGTCCAACGCACCTCATTTGCTTAGTGGGTTAAGGTTTGGACTAAAAGTAGGCTCTACCCAGCTAATCGACCATCTTCAATATGATGGACTAACCAACGCTTTTGATGGGGCGCTTATGGGGAGCTGTTGCGAGGAAGGAGCTAAAATTTACTCGATAGGAAGAGACGAGCAAGACGAGTATGCGATATTAAGTTACCGAAGGGCTATTGATGCAACACAAAACGGACAGTTTAAAAATGAAATTGTGCCAGTTTCTTTTAATGAAAGAATCATTGATACTGATGAGGAGCCCACTAAGTTCGATCAAGAAAAACTTAAGAAGCTTAAACCAGCTTTCAAAAAAGATGGCACAATAACCGCTGGAAATGCCTCAAGTTTATCAGACGGAGCTTGTTTTGTATTGCTGTG
>Ga0308400_1000733_pt1 | contig 11632 bp, 5 predicted proteins | sample HotsprSampOS1265_FD_203451 | JGI IMG/M metagenome (GOLD analysis project Ga0308400, IMG submission 203451) | Hot spring phototrophic mat microbial communities from Octopus Spring, Yellowstone National Park, Wyoming, United States - 20060914_OS12-65 ...
GGCTTTTTCGCAGCCTTCCTCTTCGGCGTGCATCAGGCGTAAAGCCACCTCCACCAGCTCGTGGAAGGGGTGCCTTTTCTCTTCCCCAGGCCAGTCGGCCAGGGCGGCCAGGGCCCCCAGCCCCCCTTCCTGCCCTTCCACCAGCACCACCCGGTAGGGAAGCCTGGGCTCCGGGGTAGGCTGAAGGAAGCCATACAGTTCGTCGTCGGCCAGTTCCAGGGTAATCAGGGCCGCTTTACGGAAGGCCGCCAGCAGGCTTTTGTAGAAAGCCTCAACGGCGGGCCCATCCAGTTCGGAAGGCCGGGGCACCTCGAGGGCCAGCACATCGCTTTCGGCCCGGGCCTGGATGAGCAGGTTGTGCAAAAGGTCGCTCTCGCTACCCCCCATGGTGCAGCGCCCGGGCCTATTTTCGCGCCAGGGGTGCTCCTCCAGCTCCTTTTCGCTAAGCAGGAAGCGGCGGCAGCGCTTGCAAAGGACAAACCCCCCGTGCAAAGGGTGGTCTTCCTCCTCGTCCAGAAACCAGGCCCGCGGCCCTTTGTTGAGGGCCACCACCTCGGCGTTGTGCTCGTAGAGGAGCCGCAGGGAGTCGGCCTGGAGCCTCCGGGGGTCTTTGGGCCGCCAGTCCCATTCCACCTCGTAGCCAAGCCGGGTACGCTCCTCCTCCTCGCTGGAGATGCGCCTTTTGGAGAGCCCCAGCACCACCGGCGGGGGCATCAGCCGCACCTCGGCGACCACTGCGCTCAGGTCTTTGCCGCAAGCACGGCAGCGCGGACCCTGGGTCTCGATATGGCCGCAGGTGCAGCGCTTGCCCTTCTCCAGGGAAGCCTCCTTGGGCAGAAAACCGGCCCGCTCGAGGCTATAGCGCCGCGCGCCGTAATAAAGGGTGTTGCCAGGGGCCAGCTCGGTGAGCGCGATGAAGGGCGGGCGGTCTATCCGCCGCACCTCGTTGGGCGTCAGCAGCTCAGCCCAGGTGCCTGCCCGCACAAAGGCATAGTTGGGCAGAAAGCCCCGGCTTCCCAGGTAACCCCTGAGGTCCAGGTCAATCAGGTGTTTGCGCTGCTCATCGGCCCTCTGCACTTCCTTCTGGATCTCGTCCAGTTGGGGGTGCTTGGGCGGCATGCCTCTTAGGCGGGCGGTGTACTCCCCGAAGCGGGCCTGCGCGTCGTGGTACTCCTCCCGCCAGGGGGAAAGCTCCCCATCGAGCTCTTCCAGGAAGCCCTGAATGGTTTGGGCAATGGTGGCGGGGGTCAGCCAGGAGTAGCTTTGTATCTCCTGGTGGAAGGCTTCCTGTACCGCCGCCTCGATCTCGGCCTGGTAGGCCCTGAGATCGGCTTCCAGGCCCTGGCGGAAGGCCGCCTTAAGCGGATAAAAGCGGGTCTGATCCTCGTAGTCTACGGCCTAGGAGATTCGGGTGGGCAGGGAGAAACCGCTCTTCTGGGCCAGCACCTCCAGCACCAAAGCCCGGATGTGGGCCTTGATGAGCCTGGGGTTGTCCAGCAAAAAGCGGGGGGCCTGGATGCTGCCCCGCACCATCTTCTCCGGGTAGCGGTAGAAGTACTGGTCGTGCCCAAAGGCCCCAGCGAAAGCCTGTATCAAAGCGGGCTGGCCCTTGCGTCCGGCCCGGCCCGAGCGCTGGGCGTAGCTGGCCGGCGAGGGGGGGATGTTGCGCAGGAAAACCGAGGAAAGGGCCCCGATGTCAATGCCCATCTCGAGGGTGGGGGTAGCCACCAGGGCGCTCAGGGGGTCGTTGGGGTCGCGGAAGCGCTCCTCCAGCTTACGGCGCTCCTCGCCTGGTACCTGGCCCGAATGGGCTCGAGCCTCCAGAGGAACCGGAAAAACCCTTTCCTGGTAGAGGGCCTGGTAGAAAGGGTGCACCTCCCGCTCCTCCAGAGGCTGGGCAGGGTACTCGGGCGAGCGGTACAGGCTATATAGAAAGCCGGTGTAGGTACTGCGGGGGCAGAACAGGTAGCGGCCCTCGGTTTTTTTGAGCAGAATGGTGTTCGGGTTCAGCACCAGACCAGGAACCTCCCCCCTCCCCCAGGCAGGCAGGTTGGCCGTCTGGAGTACCCGGAGTGTCTTGAGGGTCTGCACCACCCGCCTAAGCAGGGCCTGGGCCTCCTCGCGGGGCAGGCCGAGGGCCCCCATGGTCCAGCTTTCAAATAGGCTGGGGCGCTTCTCCCCCAGCAGGCGGAAGGTGTGGCCGAAGCGCGGGGACTGGGGGGGGCGGGTTTCCAGCACCACCGCCGTGCCCACCGGCTCCACGAAGACCTCCTGGGGGTAGGCCGCCAGTTTTTCCTCGATCTCGAAGCGGAAGCGCCAGGGGTTGAAGAACTCGTGGGCGATGGCCCCCCGGCGGCGCATCAGGTCCAAAAGGCCCTGAAGGTAGTCGCGGCGCATCTCCGGGGCCAACTCGAGCCCCTCCCACACCCCGGCATCCTGGGCCACCTCGTCCAGGTGGCGGTAGGTGTAGTGCACCAGGCCTGCCGCCTCGAGGTTCTTCAGGTTGGGCTGGGTGTTGCGGGCGGCCTCGAGGATGGCCGCCAGGGCGAGCAGGCGGCGGAAAGCCTGGCCCTCGGGCGCGCCAATGTCGTACAGGTCGCAGAGCTCCGGGCGGGGGTCGCTCTTTTTCCAGACCTCAAACACCCGCTCCCCCAGCACGCTCAGATGAACAGGGCCCGCCCGCAGAATCTCCAGTGTGGTCTGACGGAAGAGCACCTTGCGGAAGAGGTCCTGGAAGTGACTGGCCTGGAACTCGGCATCCTGGCGGTTGTCGGTGAAGACGATCACCTTGCGCTCCTGCTCTGGAAGGTGGGCCAGGGTGGAAAGGGTGAGGATATCGGTAGCGGTGGAGCGGCCCACCAGGCCAAAAGCCGACAGCTTGCGGATCTCCCCGCCCCGGCGGGAGTGGGCCACCTGGCAGGTGGGGCAAAAACTAAACGGGTAGGGCAGCACCGCCACCCGTACCCCCCCGCCCTCTTCCCGTTTGCCGGTAAAGGGGTTCAGGACCTGGTTCTGGGGCAGCAGGGGCTGCTTGTCTTTCTTGACCTGGCCGTTTTCCTGCCAGTCCTCGGGTGGGGGTTCTTTCTCCATATCCCAAAACCCAGGGCGCAGGTAGCGCACCTCGGCGTCGAAGGGGCTCAGGAGCGGCGGGCCGGGCAGGTAGGTGGTTTTATCCTTGTCCAGGCGGGCCACCAGGTACTCCTGCCCGCAGTTGCGGCAGAAGACCAGCGGGTAGGCGGGTTTGCCCTCCAGAAGGCGCTCCCCTTTGAGCGAGAGGCCCTTTAGGTCGAGGGTAGCGGTGAGTTCGGGGGCCTGGGCGTAAAAGGCATGGATGCGCGGAATCAGCCACCCCGTGGCCGCCCCCACCCGCAGGGCCAGGTTGAGCGTTTGCTGGGCCTGCTCGAGGGCCACCCCCTCCCGCTGGGCCAGGGCCTGGGCCAGCTCGCTCAGGGTGCGGGGCTCGCGCAGGGCCTCTTCCAGGAACCAGAGGGTCTGTTCCACCCTGGCCCGCTCGGGTTCCACCTCCTGGGCCAGCTCCGGGGGCAGGTTGCTCAGCTCGAGGGGGGGCGGGGGATCGTAGGTCTCCCCAATCACCCGGGCCACCGGCGCCCCGAAGAGGTTTTCCGCAAAGCGGCGGATGGCCTCCTCGCCCCGGTCCACGGTGGCCGAGGTGCCTATAACCTGGAGGCTTTGGGTGGTGCCGGTGTGCTGGCGCAGGCGGCGGATGAGCAGGGCCACATCGGCCCCCCTAAGGCCCGCATAGGTGTGCACCTCGTCCAGCACCAAGTAGCGCAGCACCCCCTGGTGCTCGGGGGGGAAGAGGTAGCGGTCCTCGCCCCGGGTGAGCAGCAGCTCGAGCTGCACGTAGTTGGTCATGAGGATGTCCGGGGGGTGGGCGCGGATTTCCTGCCGGCTAAACACCTCCGCATCGCTTACGGGGCGCTCGAGGGCGATGCGCTCTTTGAGGGCCTGGCCCTCTTGGGGGGTGCTGGGGGTCTCGCCATTGTACAGGGCAATCCGCAACCCCGAGCCGTTGAGCCTTAGGGCAAAGTCGCGGTACTGGGAGTTGGCCAGGGCGTTCATGGGGTAGACGATCAGGGCCTTGACCCCAGGGCGCTGCTGCTGTAGGGCATAGGCCAGGATGGGCAGGCCGAAGGCCAGGCTTTTACCTGAGCCCGTGCCGGTAGCCACCACAAAGCTTTCGCCCTTCAGGGCCGCTTCCAGGGCCTGATACTGGTGCAGGTAGGGGTGGATGGGGGTGTGGTCGTGGAAGTCTTCGGGCTTTTGCCGCAGCAAAGGGCGGATGCCCGGCGGCAGAAGGCCCTGGCGGATGAGCGTTTCCACCCCCGGCCCAGCGCGGTAGCGGCGCTTTTGTGCAACAAAGGGCTCGCGCCACAAAAGGTCGGCCTCCTCGATGCCTTTTCGCAGGTATTCAGCGATGGCAGGGTTGCGCGGGGTTACAAAGCTTTCGGCATAGCCGCGGAAGTTCTCCTGAATGTTTTGTAGCTGGCGGAAGGGGTCGCGCACCGGTGGCCCTTTGGTCAGGCTGGGGATATTGAGCCCCATCAGCGCTGCCACCGTGTGGCGCAGCGCCCCCGACATGGTGGCAAAACCCAGGCGCTCCTGTAGCTCCTCGGGGCCCAGGCCCAGGGCTTTGATGGGCCCCAGCAGCACCTCGAGGCTCCTGGGGTCGGCTTCGGTCTGGCTCCAGTCCAGGCTTTCTCCCTGGACAAAGCGGGGGAGTACTTCGCTAAACCAATGGTTGGGCTGAAGGTGGTCGGGCTGAATTTGCAAAGGCATCAAAGTTCAGTTTAAGGGCCATGCCTGGACAATCCGGTCATATTTCACAAGCATCGGGACTACCTTATTGCCCATTGCATTGTGGTAGCCTGGAAAGCATGGCCGGAGGGAAGCGCAAAGAAGATTCTGCCCCCCTGGGCGGGGCCCTGGACCTCCTGGAGCTACGCCCGGGAGAGCGGCCCCTGTATACCCTCAAACAGGCGGCCAGGTATCTCGGCGTGCCGGAGGCCACCCTGCGAACCTGGGTACGGGGGCGCCCTTACCCCGTGCAAGGAGGTTTGAAGCAGAGGCAGTCGCGGCCTTTGATCCAAACACCCTCGGATAGCCCCCTCCTCTCCTTCCACAACCTGGTGGAGGCCAACGTTCTGGCCGCCCTGCGCCGCGAGCACCAGATTTCCATGCAGCGCCTGCGCCAGGCAGTGGAGACCGCCAAGGAATTGTTGAATGAAAAACGCCCCCTTTTATTGGACCTACAGGCCGGGCTGGGAGAGGTTTTTGTAGAGCGTGGGCAGGAACTGCTTTCCCTCACCCGAAGCGGGCAGGTGGCCCTGCGCGGCATTCTGGAAACCCACCTCAAGCGCGTGGAGCGGGACGTGAAGGGCCTGCCCCTGCGCTTCTGGCCCCCGGTGGGAGAGAAGACCTGGGCGGACTGGGTGGCCCTGGACCCCCAGGTGGCCTTTGGGGCGCCCGCCGTAAAAGGGGTGGAGACCCGGGTTCTGGCCTGGCGGTACGACGCAGGCGAGGAGCTGGAGGAGCTGGCCGAAGACTACGGGCTTACCCCGGAAGCGGTGATGGAAGCGGTGGTGTTTGAGGGCATGGCCGCGTGAGCCCGGTGTATTTTTGCGACCGCAATCTGGGAAAACGCTTTGGGGAAGAGCTTCGGCAGCAGGGCTTAGCTGCCGAGCTCCACGACGACCATTTTTACCCAGACACCCCAGACCAAGACCTGTTGCGCCACGTAGCCGCGCAGGGATGGGTATTGACCGGAGCGAAGCGGTACCAGTTGGAGAAGTTGCCCCTATAGGAGGCTTGGGTGAGCCGCTAGAAGCCGTGTCCACGCTTCCAGCACCAGCCTGCGGGTGCGGTACTCGCCGTAGCGCTTCATGTCCTTATCTTTGAGCACCCGGAAGGTTTCGCCGGGGAAGGTGCTCTTTTCCATCCTCTTCCGGTAGGCCTTCTCGTCCAGGGGGTCTTCTACCTCCTCAAAGTCCGAGAGGATGTCCTGTAGCTCCTTCTCGGTGAGGTCGCGCGGGTCCAGGATGTAGCGGAGCTGCTTGCGGGAGAGGCCATAAAGCCGGGCGTAGTAGGCGTCCAGCTCGGCCCTAAGCCGGGCCCTCCGCTCCTCGTCCCAGACGAAGGGCGGGAAGGGATAGGGGGTCTCTACCCACTCGGGGGGTGCGTCCGGGTGGAGCCTGGCCCCGGCCACCCAGGCCCGGATGGCCTCCCTCAGCCCCTCGTCCGCCTCTTCCCACACGTCCTGGGCCAGGGGAGCCAGGTCCCAGGCGGTGTAGGCGAGTTCCAGAACCCGGGGAACGATGAAGCGGAGGTCCTCCGGCCCGTAGGCCGAGGGGGGGAGGATGGGGAACTGTTTGACGTAGTGGAAGTTGAGGTTAGTGCCGCCAACTTTTTGCCGCGCCACGTAGTCAAGCGGTAAACAATCCAGATTTGCGAGAAGAACTATAGCCAAGGGCGCTTTTGCGAAGGTTGGCAGGATAAAGAAAACGCTATCTCCAGCCCCATCTAAAGGTAGAAAACTTGCAACCATTGTTCGCTCATTAGTGGCGTTGGTAATGCGTCGGAAACCAATAAGCCATGGCTTTATCCAACCCTTCTCTTGTAAACGTTCCCTGGCTTCCCTGCTGTTAACCCAATAGCGGGGCAGGGGGAGGAAGGCGGGGTCTCGCTTCTCCTCGAGCTCCACGTCCCGGGTGTCCTTGCCCGCAAAGGTGGCGAAGCGGTGGTCGTAGTGCCAGAAGAGCTTGGCCTCGTAGAGGGGCAGGTAGACCTCCTTTTCCCCTACAAAGCGGTTGCCCACCAACCGGAAGCCCCGGGCCTCCAGTTCTTTCCGGGTGCGGAAGAGGTCGGAGTCGGTATTCATCATGAACATGAGCAGGAACCGCACCCCCCAGGGGTTCTCCTCCGGCAGCACCTTGGTGCCGGGGGTCAGGGGGGCGGTGTAGGGCAACAGGCCGCCTTCCGGCAGGTTGGGCACCTCTTGCGCTTCCCTCCACAGCACCGGCACCCGGCGGTAAATCTTCTTGGTCAGCTCGGCGTCCTGCCGGGTACGGAAGACGGGGCAGGTCTTGGTGTTGGGGTTCAGAAGGGCGAAGTCCTCGGGGGTGAGGGAGAAGGTTCGGGTAGGGTCTTCCAGCTCCTCGGGGCGGGTGAGGAAGAAAGCCAGGCGGGCGGGCTCCCTCTTCGCTTGGCCCCGGAGGGCGAGAAGGGCGAACTTGTAGGAGCGGTGTACCCCTGGGAAAATCCCCTCCCGGTTCTCAAAGTCGTATAGGGCCGCAAGCTCTCCCCTTGCCACTACGTCGGAGAAGAAATACTGGTTGAAAGCCCCCGTAGCGATTTCCGTGGGAACAATAAGCCCAGTGCGTCCCTCCTCATTCAGGAGTTCACGGCACAGCTCAGCGAAAAGAGGTGCAAGGTTTATCCGCCCGTAACTAGTCAGAGGGAAGCGATTGCAGTAATGAACATATACTTGAGTTGATTTGACTTCCGCTTGTGCCTCAGCGTAGGCATGCCAGAGAGGGGGATCCTCTAAACGAAGCCGGTCAATCATCGCCTTTCGCTTGGCCATGTTGGGGGCGTCGGCGATGTCGGGACGTGTGGTTGTGAAGAACTCCCGGTCGTCAAACTGCAACTGTTCCCACGGCGGGTTCCCCAGCAGCACGTCAAACCCGCCCTGCTCCAGCACCTCGGGGAACTCGAGCCACCAGTGGAAGAAGCGGTGGCGGGCCTTGGCGCTCTGGATGGCGGCCAGGGTGGGGGGCGAGAGGTAGGTGGAGTTTTCCCACTGGGCCAGGCTGGCGTGTCCGGCTTGCTGGGCCAGCCAGTTGAGGCCCTGGGCGTCGGGGAGGCGCACGGCGGGGGTGGGGCGCAGGTAAAAAGCAGCCACCCAGTAGTCGGCCAGGCGCTCCCACTTCTGCACGGCCTCGCTCTGGCGCCACTGGGTGTACAGGCGGCGCTTTTTCTCCACGTCCTGCACGGTTTTTTCTTCGTAGTCGAGGGGTGGGGGCGGGGGTGGGTTGTCCAGGGCCAGGGGGGTTTTGCCGGGCTTCTTGGTAAAGCTCAGGCTTTTTACCACCTCGGCGGGCACGCCCTCGCGCTTGTAGGCCTCCTTGGGAATGCCCATTTCCAAAAAGTCGCGGGGAGCCCCCACCAGGGAGTTGCCCACCTTGAGGTGGTGGTCCAGGAAAGAGAGGGGGCGGCCCCGGGCCGCGGCGGCAATCCACAAAGAAAGCTTGGCCAGCTCTACCGCCATGGGGTTGAGGTCTACCCCAAAGAGGCAGCGGGCGGCCACCTCGTGCCGGGCTTCCTCGTAGAGCCGGGCGAAGTCGGACTGGGGGTTGGCTTTTTGGCGCAGCTCGGCCAGCCGCTGGGCCAGGTACTCCAAAGCCGAGATCAGGAAGGCCCCCGAGCCCATGGCGGGGTCAATCACCCGCAGGGAAAGCAGGGCCTGGGCCTGGGCCTCGAGATCCTCACCGGCGGCTTTCAGTCGCTCTTCCAGCACCGGGGCCAGCGCTTCTTGCACCACTAGCTGCACCAGCTCGCGGGGGGTGTAGTAGCTGCCCGAGGACTTGCGCTCCAGCAGATGGCTTTCCAGGCTGTAGCGGCCCTCCACCAGGCGGGGCGAAAGGGCCAGGATTTCTTCGTATACATGGCCGATCTCTTCGACCTCGAGGTCGCGGTAGTTGACCCGCTCCAAAGCCCCTTCCCGCTCCACAAAGGCCAGGTGGCGTATGGCCTCCAGAAGCTCGCTGTTTTTGGGTGGGCGGCCCCGCTGGGTGAGGGTGGCGATGGACTCGGGCGCGAATAGCTCGCCGTTCAGGGCAGGCACGCCCAGGGCCTCGTCCCCCTCGTGCACCAGTCGGAAGGTGAGCAGCAGCTTGGCCCACAAATCGGTCTGGTCATCGCGCTGGAAGCGCAGCCGGGCCGCCCTCTCCCGCAGGGCCAGCAGGCTGTACTCCCGCTCGTAGACCCACGACAAGCGCCCCTGGTGCGGAATCAGCTTGCGCTGCTCGGCGTAGAACAAAAAGAGCAGGCGGTAGACCAGGCGCAAAAGCTCCTGGTGATAGGCCTGCAGGCGCTCGGGGCTTTGATATTCTGCTCGCAGTCCCTCGTTCAAAAAGGCATTGCCCAAAGCCTCGAGGGCCCGCACCACGCCCTTTTTCAGGGCTTCCTTGGCCCGCACCCCCACCTCGCGGGCCAGGCGGCGGTAGCGGTCCAGGGGGGTTTCGCCCTGGGCCTGCTGGAAGCGGCTTTTGGAAAGCAGCAGGTAGAGCACCTGAAACTCCCGCAGGGCGGCTTCGCGGGGGGCCTCGAAGAGTTCGGCCAGGTAGAAGGCCACGTAGCCGGGGGTGGAGACATGGTAGTACCTGCCCAACAGGCGCACCTCGCGGGGGTTGGCCACCAGCCCCCAGGCCTGCTCGGGGTGGAGGTTCAGGTAGGCCTGAAGCAGCCCATGGGGGCTTTTGCTGCGGTAGGCAAGTTTCTCGTCCAGGTCTTGCAGCACCAGGTGCAAGGGCGGGGCCTCCTCCTGGTTCCAGCCCCGGTGGCTGATGGCAAAGGTCTGCTCCTCAAGCTGAAGGTGGGCCCGGTTGTACACCGGTTCGAAGCCCAAAACCCGAAAAAAGGGTATCAACCAGGCCTCCCGGGCCTGGGAAACCTCGGGGAACTCGAGGGGGCGCACCCGCTCGTACAGGCTGAAGAGGGTCAGGAACTTTTCCTCCAGCTCCGCTGGCGAAAGGCCCACTTCCTTCAGGGCCTCGGGTCGAGCCAGATTATTCAGAAATTCCTCGGTTAGAAGGCCACCGGAGATGCGGACGCTGTAGAACACGGTCTATTCCTTGTTGTAGCCAGGTTTTGGGCTGGTGGACTGAAGCCCGTCTATGTGCTCGTGCAGATCAGGCTTTATGGGGTTCCACATGGGGTCTAAGATGAAGTCTATCCCCTCTCGCCGAGCCATTTTGGCGGCGGGCACGAAGTCGCTATCCCCCGCCACAAGGACAATCCTGCTCACCTGTTTCTTATAGGCCATGCTGGCGATGTCCAGGCCAATGCGCATGTCTACTCCCTTTTGCTTGGCGTAATATAACACCTCGTCTTCGCGGAGGGGGTTGGTTTGTAGGCTCCTCCTTCCCTTGAGGATCTCCTCGAGCACGGCTGGCTTTAGCTGCCAGGAGGCGTTGGCCTCATCCAGATAGCCCAGACGAAGGGCCACCTTACGCTTACCCCTCAGTTCTTGGTGCAGGGCCTTGCGGAAGCGAGCCGTAGGTGTTTCTGCAAGGACGATGGCCTTCCCAGAAACGGGATTGTGAACTCGCTTCTCCATTGGGGGGCAGTCATAGACAAACAAGCGGTAAAAGTGGTGCACGCGCACCCACTTTTCTCCTACTTTCTCATTCAGGTGTTTTAGGGCCATCTCGTAGAGTCGAGCAGCCACCTCTTTGGCGGTTTTATCTGGCTCGCTAAGATCTAAGGAACCATATACCTTGGGATAGCGATGATTGACACTCCCACGGCTAAAGCGCGTGGGATTCCTGGTTCAACGAGGACTGCCTGCAATGGGCAGGTCTTACACCCTCTCCCCAAGCGTTTAGCGTCTCCGTGTGCCCCACGGCGACAGGAATCCTGCGGATTCCTTCAGCCCGGATGTTCTGGGCCGCGTTCAGGTCTCGGTCATGCACCGCCCCGCACCCACAGATCCAAACCCTCTCCGAGAGGGTGAGGGCGGTGTTGATTGTCCCGCACTCCCGGCACAGCCTGCTGCTGGGGAAGTAGCGGTCAATCACGGCGAGGTGTTTTCGATGCCAGACCGCTTTGTACTCCAGTTGCCTGCGGAACTCGCCCAACGCCGCGTCCAGCACCGATGTGGACAGCTTGGTTCTCGCCATCCCCTTCAGGTTCAGGTCTTCGATGCACAGCCCGTCGTAGCGGGTTACGAGGTCGGTGGTCAGCTTGTGCAGCCAGTCCTGCCGCTGGTTGCGAATCCTGGCGTGTACCTTGTTGAGTCGCTGCCTGGCCTTGTCACGGTTTTTGCTCCCTTTCTGCTTGCGGGAAAGCGCCCGCTGCGCCCTGCGCAGCTTGCTCAGCCCCTTGCGGTAGAACTTGGGCGGGGCGATTCTCGTACCGTCCGAAAGCACCGCGAAATCCCTCAACCCGAGGTCTATCCCCACCACCCGCTCAGGGTTGGCGGGGGGCAGGGGTACCTCGGGCATCTCGAACTCAGCCGTCAGGGTGACGTGCCAGTGACCCTCGCCGTCTCGCTTGAAGGTGGCCCCTTTGATGGGGCAGTCAACGGGTTGGCTCTGGCGAATCCTGACCCAGCCGACCTTGGGGACATAGACTTTGGAGTCTTCGACTTTGACCCGCTGGGGGATGCGGAAACGAGGCTCATCCCGCTTCTTGCTCTTGAAGCGGGGGAACCCGGCTCGTTTCTCGAAGAACGCCGCGAACGCCTGGTCAAGGTCTTTCAGGGCCTGTTGCAAGAGTTGGCTGTCGGCTTCTCTGAGCCAGGCGGTCTCCGGCTTCTTCTTCAGGGCGGCCAGTTCGGTGGCTTGCTGGTTGTAGGTCAACCCCTTCCCGGTGGCCGCGTACGCCTCCTTAC